>ERZ826146.1904-NODE-1904-length-17417-cov-3.322198_pt1 | contig 17417 bp, 16 predicted proteins | sample MGYA00519857_ERZ826146 | MGnify/ENA primary metagenome ERZ826146 (study PRJEB31778, sample SAMEA3449222) | human gut metagenome | biome: human gut; feature: human-associated habitat; material: faeces | place: United Kingdom | collected 2010/2012 ...
CTTACAAGGAAGCAAAGATTTTAGGCGATGCGCGCCTAGTTGCTTCGAGTGAAGATGAAAACTTCTCCTACATTCCCAATGTAGACGAATTGGAATTTGATCCTGAGGCAGATTACGTTTATATCTGCGAAAACGAAACCATTTATGGTACTCACTATCACAAGCTGCCCGACACAGGCGATGTGCCTCTGGTAAGCGATGTTTCTTCGTGCTTCTTATCTGAGCCAATTGATGTGTCTAAATATGGTCTGATTTATGGCGGCGTACAGAAGAATATCGGTCCTGCTGGTGTCGTAATTGTTATTGTGCGTGACGATTTGGTAAAGGAAGAATGGCTTCCCAATACGCCAACTATCATGCGTTATAAGACTCAGGTAGATGCTGGCAGCATGTCTAATACACCTCCTTGCTACGGTATTTATATCTGCGGCAAGGTATTTAAATGGCTGAAGTCTCAGGGTGGTCTGGAGGCTATGAAGAAGCGCAATGAAGAAAAAGCAGCGCTTCTGTATGACTATCTTGATTCGACCGACTTCTATACGGCAACCGCACGTAAGGAAGATCGTTCTATTATGAACGTTCCTTTCGTTACGGGTGATGCTGATTTGGATGCCGAGTTTGTAGCGGGTGCTAAGAAGGTCGGCATTGAAAACATCAAGGGTCATCGCACGGTTGGTGGCATGCGTGCAAGTATTTATAATGCTATGCCCATTGAAGGCGTTCAAGCTTTGGTTGAGTATATGAAGGAATTTGAAAAGGCACATTCTTAAGAAGGAAGTCTTGACGAACAATCGATGGGGCTTGCCATAATAAGCGGCTGTAAAAGCAATGCGACAGTAACAGCGTTGAATGGTTTGCGCCATTACTAAGGCTTACTACGATTTATTACCAAAAGAGCTGCGTTTCTTACCGAAACACAGCTCTTTTCTTGTTTTACCTGGTCATGATGATGGCTAAAACTCTATGACTGAATAATCAATATCATGTTTGGTTTTTAGCCAATTAAAAAACTCTGTGCAATTCATCACCTTAGCAAGAGAACTTTCGAAGTCTTTTTGATTGTGCGTGATAATTGCATCAGCTCAATCGCGTGTTTTTCTGTTTGCGAAGAAGTTTTGGATATTCTGGCTGACGCTCTGCGCATTTTGACCTACCTTGCGTCCTACGCTTTGAGCATTGCGACTCATGCTTTGTCCCGCTTCGTTTGCGGCAATAGCAGCAAGCGACCCTAGGGCGTTGCGTAAAACAGCTCCCGATTCATTGTCTAAGTTTTGAGCAGCTTTGTTTATGAGCGGAATGGTTTTTAAGCCTCCGAAGAAAATTTCCGAAGCATTGGTTACTCCAGCTGCTTCAATTGCTCTGAATAGAGCATCAACAATTGCGGCGGCTTCACTATCGGAATATTGGGCAAGCCACTTGTTGAAGACTGCATCAAAGAATTGCGCGCCATCGGAGAGCTTTTCGGCGTAGGAAAAATCATTGTATTCATCATTAACTTCCCAGGTGAAGGGGCTGTGTTGGTCAAGACCATGTTCCTGGGCATTTACTACCTTGTAAGGAACAGGGCAGTTCATTAAAAGTCCCACCACTGATTCCTGGGGAAGGCTACGATGGATGCGCCCTTCAAGGCGGCGCCACTCCTCTTCAGAAATTGCTCCTTCTTTAAAGCCGGGACCATCATGAACGTAGACTCGCTCTATGCGTTGCTGAATTTCCGGTGATGCTTTTAGCGCAGCGTAAAGCGCTAGGTTTGCACCTTTTGAATGTCCGCCAATGAACAGGCGTTCTGGAAGATAGGGGGCAATGGATTCAAGGTAGCGTACCGCCTGTTCCTGAGCTGGCACGGGAGAAGTGAATGCCATATTGAAGTTTTCTCGCCATCCTGTAACGGAGGTGTCGGTGCCACGGAATCCGATGTAGGCAAAGCTGTTGACAGTATCGCAGGCTAAGTTTGGCGTGGTTTCGGAACGGTTTTCTGTGGATGAATTTGCGTACGCATTGGTGTTCGTATTGGGCACAGATGAATTGGTGCGCGTGTTGGCATCAGGCGCGCTGGTGTGCGTACTGGCAGCAGATTGATCGGTGTACACAAAGGTTATAGCAGCAAATTGGTTTTGCTCTTGTTTACTGAAAACGCTTTCGTATCCGTAAAGGTTTAGCGTGCGAAAACGAGGGCTAGCTGCAAGTCCTAAAAGCGTATCTTTTACTCGACCAGGAACAAGCCCAGTAAACATGGAGGCGTATCGCTCTGCGCGTAGAAGGTCGATGAAATGAGCTGCCTTGATTTCTTCGAGTGGGTTTTCTGGCTGTGTGGAACGATTCATTATGGGCAGTTTTGTCAGAAAGGCTCGAAGCGTTTTTGTGAACCTGTCTGATTGAGTAAGTTTGGTGTGCTTTTGTTCTATTTCATTAAGGGAGGGGACAAGACCTTCACACCGAACCATGCAAAATTGTGAAAGAAGTGCCGAATCTAATGGATTAAAAGGCTTTTCTTCGAATGTTGAAAATTCGGATTCAAGATAAGAAAGGATATTCACAACGAACCCCCTATAAGCATTTCAAAAAGAGCGTCGGTGGTTGCATTCATTGATCGATTTTCTGAGTATTGTATACTCGATTTCTCTCAAATTGCACGGTTATCGTAAGGTGAAATTGCCCGTTTGATAACTCTCGTTTTTGTTGCGGGGTGCAAATTTGTTTGACAACTTTTAGGTATCAAAAAAGTAACCTGTGTTGTTCAAATGTAAACCCGTGTAAATTACGACAAAAAAGTGGAAGAAAGTCTCTTTAGGTAGCACCCATATGATATACTGGCCTGGTCTGTCAAGAGGGCAGGCATTGAAACTATAGGCCCCCGAGACATGTTTGCTGTTGGCGCATAGATCTACGCGTAGCATGCATGGTTAATGTTTGAAACCGCAAACACGTACGAAGGGTCCCTGATTACATTTTGAAAGGGGTCCGTTTTGACCGAAATCAAGAACACCTCCGTTATTGATTTTCAGGACATTTCTGATGAAGAAATGAACCAGATGATCGATGGCACCTTGACCGACTTCGACGAGGGCGATCTTATCGACGGTACCGTTGTTAAGATTGAGCACGATGAAGTTCTCGTTGACATCGGATTCAAGAGCGAGGGCGTTATTCCTGCTCGCGAGCTTTCCATCCGTAAGGACGCAGATCCTTCTGAGGTTGTAAACCTGGGTGACAAGATCGAGGCACTGGTTCTCCAGAAGGAGGACAAGGACGGCCGCCTCATCCTTTCCAAGAAGCGCGCAGAGTACGAGCGTGCTTGGATTCAGGTTGAGGATAAATTCAAGGCTGGCGAAGTTGTTACTGGTGAAGTTATCGAAGTTGTTAAGGGTGGCTTGATCCTTGACATCGGTCTTCGTGGCTTCTTGCCTGCATCTTTGGTTGACCTTCGTCGCGTTAAGGATCTTTCTGCTTATCTTGGTACCGAAATTGAAGCTCGCGTTATCGAGATGGATCGCAACCGCAACAACGTTGTTCTTTCTCGTCGTGTTCTTCTTGAAGAAGGCCGCAAGAATGAGCGCGCTGAAATTCTGGAGAAGCTCTCTAAGGGCATGCGCCTGAAGGGTACCGTTTCTTCTATCGTAGACTTCGGTGCATTTGTTGACCTTGGCGGTATTGATGGTCTGATTCACATCTCTGAGCTTTCTTGGAGCCACGTAAATCATCCTTCCGAGGTTGTTAAGGTTGGCGAAGAAGTTGAGGTTGAGGTTCTCGACGTTGATCTTCAGCGTGAGCGCATCTCCTTGGGTCTCAAGCAGACCACCGAGGATCCTTGGACCAAGCTTGTTGAAACCTATCCTGTAGGTACTGTTGTAGACGGCAAGGTTACCAAGATCGTTCCATTCGGTGCATTCATCGAGCTCGGTGCTAACGTAGAAGGCTTGGTACACATCTCCGAGATGGCCATGAAGCACATCGATTCACCTGCTCAGGTAGTTCATGTGGGCGATACCGTAAAGGTAAAGGTTATGGACGTAAACGTAGAGCGTCGTCGCATTTCCTTGTCCATGAAGGCTGCTGCTGAAGAGCTGGGCATTGAAATTGAAGTAGCTGAACCTGAAAACAAGGAAGAAGCTGCTGCTGACGCTGAGTAGTATTCAGAAAAGTACACGGAATAGTACGCGTCTAAGCATTTATAAAAGCGAGATCACTTTGGTGGTCTCGCTTTTTTGTTTGCTTTATATTCGTCAAAGGTGCAGAGATTTCCGCTGATCAGACACTATTTCTACTTTGCGGACATCAGATTTATAACCCAGAGAGGTCTTTGGGAGAACGGATTATTTCAAAAGACTTACCTTTTAAGATGAGTCTTGTCTTGCAAGGTTCAAAGAAGGCGCTGCCTTGGAAACTTTAGATTTATAGGACAAATGTATTGATGTTCTTAGCTGTTTACCAAGGGTTACTTTTGGTGTATACCTAGTAATAGTTAACTACAGCTAATTTCTGTAGTTAGGTGAGGTATATTTCGAAAGTAAAGGAGATGGAGCATGAATCCAGGATTGTTAGTAGGAGCTGGCTTTTTACTTGGCAGTGTTGGGGTGAAAGCGCTTACCAGCAATAAGGCAAAACAAGTTTATGTCAAGGGTATTGTCCAAGGGATGCGCGCAAAAGAAGAAGTTCAGACAATGGTTGATGAGGCTCGAGCAGAATTCGACGATCTCCTTGCTGAGGCGGGTTATACCAAGGAATTAGAGGATGGAGAACAGGGCGGAGCAGATACAGCTTCCCATAACGAGGACGAAGGCGAATCAAGCGACGATGAGGATGATAAGTCTGCGCGTAAAACCTCAAAAGCTTCTTCAGTAATTGATGAAGCGGCAAAACAAGCAAAAAAGGCAGCAGCGCGTGCTTCTAAAGTTGGTGTGGGTAAGGGTGTCGGCCATGGTGGTCGCGGCCATGGCCACGGTCGAGCTGGAAAGTAGGGATTGTGAATTTCACAATCGTGCATGAGGTTCCAGGTCGTATTCGTGTGTCAGTTGGCGGAAAGATACCCGAGTCTCATGCATGTGCAATGGAGGAGCGTTTGCTTGCTTTACCGGCGGTAAATACGTGTGTTGCTTACCCAAAAGCTGGATCGCTTGCAGTTACGTTTAATCGAACTAAGAAAGATCGCCAAACAGTTATTGATGAACTTGAGGCACTCGATCCTTTGACATTTACAAAAACTGATTCGCGTGAGCTTTTGGTTCGTACTCCGCGTTTTCGGCATCTGTTTTCACAACTTGCCAATATGGTTCTTGCGCATTATGCACGGCGGATAATGCTGCCTGTCCCAGTTAAGGTAGCGTGGACTATATGGTCGGCTATACCTTTTATGAGGACAGCTTTGCAGAGTTTGCGGGTGGGCAAGTTGGATGTTCCTGTTCTTGATGCTGCTGCAATAGCTATGGGTCTAATTCAGGGAAAACCTGCAACTTCAAGTTCAACCATGCTTTTACTCCACGTAGGTGAAGCGCTTGAAGATTATACGCAAAGGCGAACGGAAAGCGGTCTAATTCGATCGATGCTTACTCTTCCAGAAACGGTGCGCGTAGTGCGCGACGATTCTGAATTTGAAGTTGAGTTGAGTGATTTGAAAGCGGGTGATTGCGTTGTCGTGCGTACGGGACATCAAATTCCCATTGATGGAACCGTAACAAAAGGTGAAGCCGCCGTGAATCAAAGTTCCCTTACTGGTGAATCGATGCCCGTTGTTCGTGTGCGAGGGGATTCGGTTTACGCGGGGACAGTTGTTGAGGAAGGCGAGGTGTTCATCCGAATTTCAGGATCGCCAGAAGAAAGCAAGCTACGTTCCATCGTCACGATGGTTGAGCAATCAGAGGAATTAAAATCAAGCGATCAGCGTCATATTGAACAGATGGCAGACAAGCTGGTTCCATGGAATTTCTTATTGGCGGGTATTGTTGCCGCCACTACGCGTAATCTCCAAAAGACTTCTGCAGCGTTAATGGTTGATTATTCGTGCGCTCTTCGTTTGTCCGGATCAATTGCGGTAATGGCGGCTCAGCGTGAAGGTGCGCAAGCAGGTTTTATGGTGAAAGGCTCTAAGTATTTTGACCATATGGCTCAAGCAGATACGATTGTTTTTGATAAAACGGGGACTCTAACTCAAGCGGTACCTTCGGTGCGCGAGGTGGTTGCATATAACAATTGGGAACGCGATGAAGTGCTACGTTTAGCTGCTTGCCTGGAGGAGCATTTTCCTCACCCTGTTGCACGAGCTGTGGTGAATAAAGCTTTCGAAGAAGGTTTAGAGCATCGCGAGCGTCATGCAGAAGTGGAGTATGTGGTAGCGCATGGTATTGTTTCTACTCTTGAGGGTGCTCGTGTTTTGATAGGCAGCGAGCACTTTGTAATCGAAGACGAGGGAGTGTCTATTTCTGAAGAAGAATTGGATGTAATTCATAGTCGTTCAGAAGGTTCATCTCCTTTGTTCTTAGCGGTCGATGGAGTGTTGCGTGGCGTTATCTATATTGACGATCCATTAAAGGATGGAATAAGTGATGTGCTTGATGAGTTGCGCCGTCTTGGGTTCAAGCGTGTGGTGATGCTTACGGGAGATAACTATCGAAGCGCTTCACGTATTGCGCGTATTGCCGGTGTTGATGATTTTCAAGCTGATATGCTGCCCGAAGACAAATGTCGAGTGATAGACGAGCTTCAGGAAGCTGGTCATAAAGTGGTTATGGTCGGAGATGGCGTCAATGATTCTCCTGCGCTTTCGCGTGCTTACGTAAGTGTTGCTATGGGAGCGGGAAGTGCCATTGCTCGCGAGGCGGCTGATATCGCCTTGGTAACAGATGATCTTCATTCGCTCATTGAGCTCCGACGATTAAGTGTTGCGCTCGAAAAACGGATGAAACACGGTTATTCCTTTACGGTGGCGTTTAATTCTTTGTTACTGGCACTTGGTATTTCAGGGGTAATTACGCCTCAGATTTCTTCGGTTTTGCATAATTCAGCAACGATAGGCATATCCGCGGCTAATACCCGTCATTACTTGCCAAAAAGTTCTTCACTTGCCAGAGACTAACCTTATTACGTCCATACGAGAAAAATGCAGATGAGAAAAAGCTAGGGCTGGGGTTTTGCTCCAGCCCTTTATGATTTAGGGCGTGTCTTGAAAAAGAAGGCAGTGAAGGTACTAGTGACGTCTGTCATTCGTAATGTTTAATCACTGTCGTCTTGTGGTGCTGTGCGCATATTAGCGTATGGGCAAAGAAGGCCATACTTTAATTTTTTGAAACATGATTATTATTATCGGAAAAGCAGCTACCTGGGAAAATAGTCAAAAAAGTGCTTAATATAGTTATCTGTAAACTCTCTAGGAGAAGCCAGTCATGACTAAAAGCAATTCTAGTTCTTCAATTGACGATTCAGCAAAAGAAGCACCTGCAAAAGAAGATCAGCAGTTGCAAAGCACAACCGACACTAAGAGTTCCTCCAAAAGGAAGATCGCAATAATAATTGCGGTAGTAATCATCCTTATTGCTGCTATAGGAGCAGGAGCCTGGTATCTAATGGACCAACACAATAAAGAGGTTTGGGAGCAGGAGCATAAAACATATCCAGTTAATATCTCGATTCTCTCTGAGGGATATGACCCAGAAACCTCAAGTCCCATTCCAGTCCTTATTGAGGGAACCGACTTTGAAGGTGATTCTGTATCTATAGAGGCTTTGGTCGGTAATACGGATAGCGAACAGATAAGCCTCATGCGCGGCAACTATACAATCAGCGTTAGCGCATCCCCTTTCTTGGCTGATGGAACCATGTTTGATGCGTCGGCAAGTGAAGGAGAATTTGAAGTTGTTGGTGATGGGGAAACAGGGCAAGGCAATGTTTCTCTTACTATGACGCAATTAAACCCAAGTGATCTAACGGAAGAGAATATAGCAGCGGCAAAGGACAAGCTGGTATCGCTTGGATTCAATGAGAACACTGCTAATCAATATGCAGATGCTGCGCTTAATCAAGTGAACGAGGCAAAGCTTGCTTCTCAGTTGGTAGATGCCAAAGCGAGATTCACTGCAGAGCTAGAGCAGTTGGATTCCGGATTCGAGAATGATCCACGCCGCGCAGGCACGCAGATGGATATGAATACATCAGCGGCTGAATACCGCCAAAAATACGATGCTCTTGTAGAGGATATCTATTCATATTTGACCACGGTACTAACAGGCGATGAACTAGCTAGTTTAGAATCAAGCCAAACTTCATGGGAAGCCGAAAAAGAAGCAGGTTCTCAAGCAGCTGGAGAACGCTCGATCGGTGGAACGATGCATGCTCTGGACGTTAATACGGCAGCAATGGACTACGATAAAGAGCGCATCAATGAGCTGTTAGAAATGATGGGGTAGTGCCAGCTAATCGTTGTTGTTGTCTAACTTTTCTGATGCTGATGTAAGTTCCGATTTAATGTTTTCATCAACGGAAGTAGTTATATCGTTGTCGCTCTCGGAAGTTATAACTTCATAAACTTCAACAATTGTTTCTTCGGATGCTTGAAAGGAATCGCGAAGTGATCCTTGTAGTTTTTTCGCCATAGGACCAAACGTAGTATAAGTTATGGCACCAGAAACAATACCGCCGAGAATTGGTAAGGCTTTAGAAATTCCTTTTTTGGCAACTTCTTTTGTGAGTCTTATGCCAAGAAGCTTTGCAATGGTTTTAGCGATTTTCCAGGGGATTCCACGAAGGACTTTTGTTACAGCAACTTGACCGAATTTTCGTGCGAGTATATCTCCGGCATTTTTGCTCATTATTACAAGAACTTGAGAGGCCGCTTGAATCCCAAACATTGAACCTATATAGATTAGTATCTTTGTCATTCTGCGATCATCATCCATTGTGGTGAAGTCAGACTTTTCGCCATAAATATAAGCCAGTTGTTGGGCAATGCGAATATAAAAAGCAAAGGATTGGACTATGTCAGCAGATGTAGTTGCTGGAAGAGCGAGCAGATTACTTGGGATGCCAGCCGCAAATGATACCCCTGAAGTTATTAGCCGTGTTTTGCTGATATATGAGCCAGCAACAGAATCTAAAACATCTATTGGGATGTCAGTATAATCTCCGTCAGCAATTATTTTTTCTAATTGCGCTTCACTAATTCGAGTACCGAAGGCCTCATGGAGAAATTTATCTCTATCCAAAAGTAAGCCAGGTGTTTTCTTTATAAGTTCAGAGACAATAGCCCATACATCGAATGTGATTTCGCTCATAACTATCCTTTGACCAGAGACTTTGTTTAACGAACACTTTAGCACTATAGTTAGAGAAAGCTAAGATTTATTGTCAGAGTCAATCTTTCGTTCCGTAGGGTTCCGAAGATGAGCCTAATGAAAAGCATGCAGTTGTTGTATAAATTGCAGTAACTTAATCGCGAAAATGAAGATGTATTCAAATAAGTTGGGAAGACATTTTGAGTAATTATCGCAATGAAGCTGCTCCATCTTTGAGCGTTTATCGAAGGTTAGTTTAAGCAGGAACTATATCTAGTTTATAGCCTAGTGCTTCTATGACCTTTTGAACCGTGCTGAAAGATGGATTTCCTGTTGGAGAGAGCGCTTTGTAAAGGCTATCTCTTGTAATTCCTGTTTCTTTTGCAAGTTGGGTCATGCCGTGAGCTCGAGCGATATCGCCTAGTGCAGCAGATATAAGTGCGGGGTCACCGTCATCGAGTGCTGCATTGAGGTACGCAATAATGTCTTCATCTGTTTCTAGAAATGAAGCGAATATTTCTAAAAATCCACTCATCTAGTAAGTAACAAATTTGGTACTTTACCTCTTGTTTTGATGTTAGGCTTTTCTTCTATTACTAAAAGAGGGAGGTATTCGATGGATAACGTTAAATCTTCTAGTTCGCTTGTTGTTAAAGTTATTTCTTTGGTGGTAATCGCAGTACTTTCGTCGTTATGCTTAGTGGGTCTCTCGGGCTGTGCGGGTCCTTCTCCGACAGAAGTAACTCAGCAGTTTTTAGATGGCATTAAGAACAACGATACTGAATCTATCCAAGAAGTATATGGCGGCGATACTTCTACGATGCTTTCTGCTTGGCAGGAAGATACAACTTCTGAGGAGGATTCTGCTGCGGTAAGTTCTCAGGAAATGCAGGATTTATATCAGAATACTTTGATGCCAAAGCTGCGGGAATTTGATTACGAAGTTTCAAACGAACAGATCAACGGCGATACAGCAACAGTTGATGTGACTATCACTACGTATGCTGTGGGGGATGCCTTTAGCTCATTCTTGTCTGATTACATGAATCAAACAGTAACCCTTGCATTCTCTGGTGCTTCAGAGGATGACCTGACAGTATTAGCTGAATCTATCTTGGATTCTAAGATTAACTCTATGGAAAAATCTTATACCGATACAGTGACCATTTCATTAACCAAGTCCGATAATGCTTGGAAGGTCGATGCGCTTCAGGAAGACGGTGAAGTGGAAGATGCGCTGTTGGGTGGATTGCTTACAATTATTAATTCTTATGGTGAAGTATACGATTCAGGCGAATAAGGCCAATAGTCACAAGTAGCTTAATAGGGCGGCTTTAAGCCGCCCTTGGTGCAAAATAGGCAGGGAGGTGCAACAATGCCCACGCAAGATACAATTAAGAAGGCAGTTTGCGACGTTGTAAAAAACTTCGATGTCAAAGAAGCATATCTGTTTGGTTCGTATGCGCGCGGCGAAGAAACACCAAACAGCGATATAGATATTCGTCTCCTTTGCGGTAAAAGCATGCGTATTCAAGATTTATATCACATAGAGAAAGAACTTGAGGAGCGACTTTCTTTGTCTGTGGAGATAATCTCAGCTCCTCCAGAGGAATTACGCCCACGATTTTATGATCGTATCAAGCAGGATGAAATATTGCTCTATACTTCCGTTGTTAAAGATAAGTTCTGCTAAGTTAATAAAAGATCAGAACAAATAACTTTTGAAAAGCATTTACATGATGTTGAGGGAAAACATGGCTCAGCTTAATGAAGAAATTTTGGCGGAAATTTTAGAGCGTTATAAAGAGAAATTACCTGAAATAAGACCTAATGAAATATATAAGTGGCATGCAACAAAAAAATTTCAAGATGCATGGGATCCTCATGCTGAAAATGTTGCAGCAATGTTAGAAGAAGCTTTAAGTGGTGCCAATAACCTACTTACTGGATATTTGTACTATCCAAAGAATATGTTACTTGCGTTTGCGCAGGTCAACCCTCAAGAAACTATTAATGCTCTCCTTGATCTTTTTGATGAAAAGAGAGATCTAAAAACAAGACTTCAAGAATTCAAAATAGCCGCACAAATTCTTTTAGAAAAACTAAACGAAACATATATCAACGAAGGTGGCGCACCTGCCAAAAACGACTATCAAGATCCTCGAGCAGCAAGTGCTTATCTAGCATTTAGACACCCAGAACATAATTATCTTTACAAATCATCAATGTATGTAGCGTTTACTAAACGTATGGGTATGCCTGCCGTAAAGAATAAGTTTGATAAGGCAGTTGCTTTTAAACAACTATGTGATCAAGTTCTTGATTATCTCAACACGAATAAGCCTGAGGTGATTAAGCTAAGTGATTCTTTGCTTTCAGATGAATTAAAAGCAATCGACCCTGAACATCATTTACTTGTACAGGATATATTCTATTTTATAAATCATTATGATTCCGTTGACGGAAATGATGACCTTCCAAAGGATGAATACAATCCAAAGATCTCTACCGAAGAATGGAAGCTGATTCTACAAGATCGTTCTGTAATAACTGAGAATAATCTTGTTGTTTTACAGCGTCTCAATGAAGTAGGTCGGGCTACATGCACAGAGCTTGCTCAGAAATTCGGAGAAACAAAGAATTTCTATAATTCAAACATTTCAAGTTTTGCAGAAAAAGTTGCAAAAGTAACAAATTGTGAGTTATTCATTAGAGATGATGGCTCCACGGCATATTGGAGAATTTGTTGCCTTGGTGAAGATGCCACTAAAGATCAACTCGGTAGTTTTGTGTGGGAGTTGCGTCCAGAACTTAAAAAGGCATTGGAATCGCTTGGTAGTGGACTTACCAAATGCTTCGATCTTGAACCTTACACCGATGCTGACTTCCTTGAAGAGGTCTACATTGATGCAGAAGAACTTACGACTCTAAAAACACTCTTGAAGCGTAAAAAGAATCTTATTCTGCAAGGCTCACCTGGTACAGGTAAGACGTTTCTTTCCAAGCGTTTGGCCTATTGCATGATGGGCGTAAAGGATCCTAAACGTATTGAAATGGTTCAGTTTCATCAATCAAGTACTTATGACGAATTCGTTATAGGATATCGCCCAACTGAAGATGGGTCGTTTAGAGTTCAGTCTGGCGTGTTTGTTCAGTTCTGTAATAAGGCGGCGGCTGATCCAGGACACGATTATTTCTTCATCATTGATGAGATTAACCGTGCTAACATTTCAAAGGTTTTTGGCGAACTGCTAATGCTTATCGAAGCTGATCACAGGAGTGAAACTATTTCCCTTGCAGTTGAGGGTCGCAGCTTCAAGGTGCCTGAAAACCTCTTCATCATAGGCATGATGAATACTGCCGACAGAGGTCTTGCCTTGATTGACTATGCGTTACGTCGCCGTTTTGCTTTTTATGAAATGAAGCCGGCGTTTGAAAATGCTAATTTCCAAAATAAGCTAGCTGGTAATGAGCGCCTTATTGCGCTATCCAAAGCTGTTATAGAACTAAATCATCATATTGCTGAAGATCCTACTTTAGGCAGAGGATTCTGTATTGGACATAGTTATTTTTGTGGGGAAGAGATAACGGATACTGATGCTGATCTGATTTTGCAATATGAATTAATACCTCTTCTTGAAGAGTATTGGTTTGATGAGCCCGATACGGTAAAGGCAGAAGTAGCCAAGTTAAGGGCGGCCATCTCGTGAGCAAGCGTGCTGAGGATACTGTTGTAATTCGCAACATCTATTACATGATGGCGTATGCGTTTCGTGCGCTGTCGCTTGTTGAATACCGCAAGTTGGCATTGGAGTCATTTGAGCATCTGGATGATCTTTTGGCGGCTATTTTGGTCATTGGTGTTTCTTCGCAGCGGCGTCGTGGTTTTGAGCGCGAATATCAGGAGCAAAGCGAAACACTTGTTGGGTTGCGCGGAAGAATAGATATGGGCACTACTGCACGTTTGAAGATGGCGGGTAAAAATCAAACGCATTGTTTCTTCGATGAATTTACTGAAGACACATACAAGAATCGAGTTTTAAAACGTTGTGCCGAAGTGCTGCTTCATAGTAAGCAGGTCTCAAAAACACGCAAGAATGATCTAAAACGCTCATTGCTTGTTCTTAGGGATATTTCTTCCATTGATGAAAAACGTATTGCATGGGATAGGCTTGCGTATCATCGTAACAATGCAACCTATCGGTTATTGATGAACGTATGTTATATGGTCTTACACAACAGGCTATTGACTAACGAAGATGGTGCGGTAGTGCTTGCGGATTTTAATAATGCCCAGCAGCTCAGCGCTTTATACGAATCCTTTATTCTGGAATATTATCGCGTGTATCATCCAGAACTACACCCAAAGGCAAAAATAATTAGTAACGGTATTAGTGCCCATCATCCGATGTTTTTGCCGCAGCTTCGTACTGACATTACGCTTGAAGCGGGTAAGAAAACGTTGATCATTGATGCTAAATGTTATGGTCAAATTTTGGGACAACATTTCAATAGTGAAATATTGTCACCTTCTAATAGGAATCAGATCCTTTCTTATGTAGTTCATGAAGCATTTGGAAGAGATAAACATGTTGAAGGAATGCTGCTATATGCATTAACAGAGCATGAGCGAGCACTATATGAAACCTGGGAAGAGGTAGGCCATACTTTTCATTGTTTTACGTTGGATTTGGGGCAGGATTTTGCAAAGATTGCTCAGCAGCTAGAAGATATAGCAGGGATGGTTGCGTGAGATTAGTTCCCTTGTTTTGCTAAATCCTCAAATACATCTGCGTATTCATCCATAAGATCATCGGCAACTGATAGATAGTCGGTTGTTTCTGGCTGGACTGTATCTTTAGATGGCGCGTTATTCATTTCATGCACATGCTTCTTAAATGTAACCATGAGAATCAGCCTTTTTGCAAGGATTTAATGATTAGCTCCTCAAACGAGGCCCTCGCTATATCCCCTTCATAACAAGCGAGGCATAGTCCTGGCTTTGGTGAAATAGGTGAGCGATGAATATCTCATCGTCTTCCTTGTAATAAAGTGCGATGTAATCTTCTACTAAAACAGTATGATATCCAAGGCGTGCTAGAACGCCGAATCTGGACAGACGATATTTGATGGTACCCTCGCGAAGTCTTTCAAGCGTATTTTCCCATTCGACAAGAAAGGATCTTGCTGTACCGGGCCCAAATTCGGTTAGATAGGCAACGATATTGTCTAACTCTTGAAGAGCAGTTGGCTGGATGATTACGCTATAGGCCATATTTTGCCTTTAGATCCTTTATTGCCTCAAACGCGTCGGTGCCTAATCCCTCAGTACGTTCGTGCTCAGAAATCATAATGCGCTCAAGGAGACGGGCGCGTGCATCCGCTTGTTCAAGCTTATTAAAGTCAGAGCTTTTGATGCATACGAAACGATCGTAACCATTTTTTGTGACGATAATAGGGGAGGAGCTGTTAACTACCATTTCGTCGAAAGTAGCTGTGTCTCGTAAATCTTTAATGGGAACGCACTGCATAAGCCCTCCTTATGTTTCATTTTCTTGTACATTATTATGACATAAATTATGCATAATGGAGAAATTATTGCCTGATCGTTTGAGCAGAATGTTCAAGTTTACTTGTCAAGGAATTATTGATAACTAAACCAAAGTGTCTGCGTAAAGAGAAATCGAACTTGTTCCAAAATAGAACAAGTTAATCAGGCCAAATTCACGGTATTTAGCTTTTGCTTATTGTAGAGGGATTGAATATTGAGTAGATGTCTTTGTTGTCGATTAGACTTATTTGATTCTTTGAAATTGCCAGAAAAGTCTAATAATAGAACTGTCCATAATATATAGGACAATTTAATAATGACTATTATGTTGACAATACAAAGACTTATCTATTATCATGTCCATAAACGATAGGACAGTAAATATTTATTGTTCATTAAATATAACCTAAGGACTGATTAATATGATGCCCGAAACATCAAAACTTAAGGATCTTTGTGAAGTTAAAACCGGTGTTCCTACGGGCCGTGCAAAAAAGCTCAGCGAAGGGGAGCAAGGCCATCAGGTTAATATACTTCTTCCGAAGGCTATGTCTGAAGGTGCAATTATCGATGAAGAATTAGGGTCAGAAGTAATTGGGGCTGTAAAGGATGACTATTTTACTCGAGAAGGAGATGTAGTCATTAAGCTTTCTACTCCTTATGACAGTGTTTATATCGATAAAGAGCATGAAGGGCTTTTGATCACTTCATTTGCGATGCTCCTACGAAAAAAAGACAATGTCGAACTTAATATGCGTTATCTTTCGATGTTTTTAAACGCTGAGCATACTAACGAAATACTGCAATCAACCATTGCTAGTCAATCGGTTGTTAGGTTACTTCGAAAGCATGACGTTGAAGATCTGGAAATAGCACTGCTTCCTCTGCAACAACAAAAGCTATTGGCGGATTTATTTGAAGCAATTACAGAGCGTCGTCAGAATTACGAGCGTCTTATCGAACTTGATCGAGAGCTGCTTTCTAGTCAGCTTATGCAGGCTATCTGGGGCGATGAATAATGAAGAAGAGAATAGACGAAAATAAGTTTTCTATTACGGTAAAAACTGAAAATGATCGCAATTTCAAAGAGCGTCTTACGAAACTTATTACAGAATTTGCAAGTTTGTATCATCGAAAAGGTTATAAGTATGCGGATCTGATGCCTACAATTGAGTATTTGCTTTACTGTACATATGCTTCAAAAAATGTTGAAGAATTAGGCATTGTGGGGTTCGAAGATAATTACAAATTCGATGCCGCAAAACATGCCTTAGGAAATGATTATGTAGCAAAAGATTACTTGAAGTATTTCGAACGTTTTGAAAGCGCAAAAGCAGAAGTGAATCTTCCGGAGCTTAATGCTGGGATTCTTGCTAAAAATGCAGATTTAGAATTTATTTCTACTTGGATTGAAATGTTTGACGATTCTTGTCTCTCATTAAGTAAAGATTGCAGCTATTCCATAGCAGCATCAATTCATGGAATACTTCGCGGCACAAATCTGACATTTGAAGATAAAGAGGGCTTCCAGCATTTATGTAATACTTCTTTAGCTGCATGTATATCTGCACTGGTGGGTACTGTTGACGGAACTGTATGTGATTTTGCTTGCGGGACTGGCACGGTAGTTTCTCGGGCAGTAAAAAGCGGTGCAAGGAAAGCAGTAATAAATGATGTTGATCCCTTGATGGTCGAACGTTCAAAAATTGCTATCTTTTTTGCTAATCCTACTGCCTCAATTGAAGTAACTTCGGATGATGTTTTTGTTGACGGTGTTCCAGCAGAAATTGCCGATGTTTGTTTTGTGCAGCCTCCTTTGGGTGTAAGACTTATTAACAAAACTTCAGCAAATCAAGCCAAATCAATAACTGCTTTACCGGGTCTGCAGGGAGTGGAAGCCTCTTCGTTTAAATCTGAGGAATATGCTATTGGTTTAGCGCTTGAGGCTTTAAAGAAAGAGGGAACAGCAATAGTGCATGTTCCTATGCGCTTTTTGTTTGGATCATCAAAAAGCGAAAAGGCAATCAGAAAAGCTTTAATACAGAACTCCCTTGTGAAGGCTGTTTTTGAATTACCAGCTGGCTTTGTCGTGGGATCTTCAATCTCTAGTGCACTTATAGTGTTGGAAAAGCGCTCCCAAAAAACCCGAAACCACAAGGTGTTACTTGTTGATATGGCAAGTACTTATCTTGGTGACCAAGCATTTTTTGAGAAGAGCAAGTTTAGTAATGTAATAACTAGCGAAGGCATCAAATGGGCTTGCGATTTGTTGGCTGAGCCAAAAGATATTTCAATGGTGGCAAAGCTAGTATCTGCAGAAGAATTTGAGCAGACCGACTATTCTTTTATCTATTCACGCTATGGAAACGTGTTTGATTATGAAAAAGCGCGGGAAGCTACACGTTCTTTCGAGGAAATTGTTTCAGATATTAAGAATGAACAGGAAAAACTGGAGTCCATTTCGCAAGATATTGATAGCATGTTAGCTAGAATTGCGAGCGAGGGGTAGGAGAACATACCAATGAATCACTCAGCCATCTCAAGTTTTATTGAGGCTTCGGTAGTTTGTGTGACAAGGGGCTAGCCTAGGCAGCAACGCTCTTCGC
>ERZ826146.1909-NODE-1909-length-17375-cov-3.917610_pt1 | contig 17375 bp, 11 predicted proteins | sample MGYA00519857_ERZ826146 | MGnify/ENA primary metagenome ERZ826146 (study PRJEB31778, sample SAMEA3449222) | human gut metagenome | biome: human gut; feature: human-associated habitat; material: faeces | place: United Kingdom | collected 2010/2012 ...
TGTAAGGAATTTCAGGAACAAGAATAGCCGTAGCACCTGTTGCGATACCTGTCTGCAAAGCAATATCACCGCAGCGTCTGCCCATAACCTCTACGATTGAACAACGGTCATGTGACTGTGCTGTATCACGAATACGGTCTACCATCTGAAGTGCTGTATTCATTGCTGTGTCAAAGCCTACTGTATATTCTGAACAAGCAATATCATTATCAATAGTACCCGGAATACCGATACAGTTAATACCTGCATTGGTAAGAGCACGAGCGCCCTTGAAAGAACCGTCCCCGCCGATTACAACAACGCCAGATACATCAATGCTTCTGCAAAAATCCGCTGCTTTCTTAATACCTGCAGGAGTAGCAAACTCTTCACTTCTTGCTGTGTAAAGCATTGTACCGCCAAAACCGATTATATCAGATACACTGCGAAGATTCATTTCCTGAACATCGCCGTTAAGTAATCCGTTGTATCCACGGTAAACACCGTAAACTCTCATTCCTTTATTTATACCTGCACGAACTACTGCTCTTACAGCGGCATTCATACCGGGAGCGTCACCGCCACTTGTTAATACTGCTATTGATTTCTGAGCCATTTGATTATACCTCCATAAGGTTTTTTACTTCTTAATTATAATACAATATTTCACCCTTTACAAGACTAAATTTACTATTTTATTAAAATTTTCTTTTTTGGCGGCATTTTTACATCAGTAAAGATACATTTTCTTGATTTTGTGCGTTATTGACTTTAAATTATATAAGTTATATAATAGTATTATTAATTTAATGGATAATTCTTCATATTATTTATTTTTGGAGGCATATCATATATGACAAAATTATATCTTGCCATTCCCTGCTACAACGAAGAAGAAGTACTAAGAGATTCGGCGCAAAAGCTCTCTGACAAGTTCAGTAAAATGATGCTTGAAGGCAAAATTACCGATGACAGTAAAATTGTATTTATAGATGACGGCTCAAAAGACAAAACCTGGAGTATTATCAGCGACCTTCACAAAGAAAATCCTGTATTTCAGGGAATCAAACTCACACGCAACAGAGGACATCAAAATGCTCTGCTCTGCGGTCTTATTACATTAAAAGACAAGGCAGACGCTGTTATTTCAATTGACGCAGACTTACAGGATGACATCAACACATTTGACGAAATGGTTGAAAAATACGAAAACGGCTGCGATGTTGTTTACGGTGTGCGTTCAAAGCGTGAAACCGACACATTTTTCAAGAGGTTTACAGCCGAGGCGTTTTACAAAATTCTTAATAAAATGGGTGCAAAAGTTATTTTTAACCATGCCGATTTCAGACTTATGAGCAAAAGAGCTCTGAACGCTTTTGCAGAATATAAAGAAACAAACATCTTTTTAAGAGGTATGGTACCGCTTATCGGCTATAAGTCGGATATAGTTACATACGAGCGTTTTGAAAGACTTGCGGGTGAAAGCAAATATCCGCTTAAAAAAATGCTTGCTCTTGCTTGGGAGGGCATTACTTCTCTAAGTATTCAGCCAATAAGAATGATAACGGGTCTTGGCGCAATTGTATTTGCCATAAGCATTATTATGATTATTTACAGCCTTGTAAGCTACTTTATGGGCTTTGCGGTTAGCGGCTGGGCAAGTATTTTGTGTTCTATCTGGGCTATCGGCGGACTTCAAATTCTTGCAATCGGTATTATCGGCGAGTATATCGGAAAAATTTATTTGGAAGTCAAAAGGCGCCCGAGATTTATTGTTGAGGAATTTCTTGAGGACTGACAAGGCTTATACAATAATATGTAATGATTTAAAAATGCCTTTCGTAATTTTACGGAGGGCATTTAATGAGAGGTAACAATGAATCTTGAAAAACTGCAAAACCGAAATCCTGCCATGGACATTCTGCGAATAGTTGCTGTGCTTTGTGTAATAAGTATTCACTTTTTTTACCATACAGGCTACTACAACACAACCGCAGACAATGTTCCGATGTATTTTGCAACGGTTCTGCGCACTCTGTTTTCTGTTTGCGTACCGCTGTTTATGATACTGTCGGGATTTCTTTTGTGTAACAAAACGCTGAAAAAAGGCTATTACTCAGGAATACGAAAAACAATTATAGTTTATATTCTTGTGGCAATCGCATGCATAATTTATAAATCCTGTAACGGAAGTTACACACTGACTACGCTTACATTTTTTACGGGTATTTTTGATTTTACGGGTGCAAATTATTCCTGGTACATAGAAATGTACATAGGTCTGTTTTTAATTGTACCGTTTCTTAACATTATCTATAAAAATCTTGACAGCAGAAAGCAAAAAAATATTTTACTTATTACTTTGATTGCGATTACTATTCTGCCGTCGTTATTTAATGCTTTTAAATTTGACTCTTACGAATGGTGGGCAAATCCCGCAGCCGATACCGATACTCAAAAACTTATGCCAAGCTGGTGGGTTGGCATTTACCCTATCACCTATTACTTTACAGGCTGTTATATCCGTGAATACGGCACGAAAATAAAAAATGTTTTTCTTATAATCGCACTTGTAATTGCAATTTTCGGATTTGGCACATTTAATTTTTACAGATGCTACGGCAGTACATTCACCACAGCAAATTATGTGTATTGGTACGGTATTGAACCGTATGTAATGTCTGTTCTGATTTTCTTGATAATAAGCAAGCTCAAACTCGAAAATATTAATGTAAAAGCAAAATTTGTACTTTGGAAAATTTCGGATTTGGTGCTCGGCACTTACCTTGTGTCGTTTATTTTTGATTCAATTTATTATTACGAAATTCTTAATATAAATACGCCTGATTTTTATGCCCGTTTTCCGTTTATGCCGCTTATGGTACTCTGGGTATTTGTCAGCGCTCTGTTAAGCTCTGCAATACTCAATATTATAGCCGCAGGCATTGAATTTTGTTGGGAAAAAATATGTTGTTTTTTCAGATTTGTTTTTAAAAGAAAAAACAAATCCGAGATTATCGTTAACGATAAAGATTGACATTAATATTAAAATTTTAATTGTTTAACAGAAATTTGCAAAAACATATAACCATTTATGCCCGCCTCTTGAAAAATCGCCGGGCATAAATAATTTACTTGAATTTCCTATGTAATTATGTTATACTAAATAGTGAAAATTTTTAAAATAAATAAATTTATACCATTTTTACACACAATATTTGTGCTGTGAAAGTATATCTCGGGGGTTATTTATGGATTTTATGAAACTTTACAACGAATGGTTAGAAAGCGCTACCGAAGATGCTGACCTTATTGCCGAGCTTGAGAGCATAAAGGGCAACGAGGAAGAAATTCACGAGCGTTTCTACAAAGCACTCACATTCGGCACAGCAGGCCTTAGAGGTGTAATCGGTGCAGGTACTAACAGAATGAACATCTATGTTGTTCGTCAGGCTACACAGGGACTTGCAAATTACATCATTCAGAAGTACGGCAAAGGCTCTGTTGCTATTTCTCACGACAGCAGAATTAAAGCCGACCTCTTTATGCTTGAGGCTGCAAGAGTTCTTGCAGGTAACGGCATTAAGGTTTACATCACATCTGAATTACAGCCTACACCTGTACTTTCATACCTTGTTCGTTACTTCAAATGTCAGGCAGGTATTATGGTTACAGCAAGCCACAACCCTGCTAAGTACAACGGTTACAAGGCATACGGCGAAGACGGTTGTCAGATGACAGATGTTGCCGCAGGTATTGTATATGACGAAATCTGCAAACTTGATATGTTTAAAGATGTAAAGATTGCTGACCTTGACGAGGCTGTTAAGAGCGGTCTTATTGAATATGTTTCCGATGATGTTTATGACAGCTACCTTGAAAAAGTTATGGAACAGCAGGTAAACCCGGGCATTTGCGAGGGTGCAGGCTTAAAGGTAGTTTATACCCCACTCAACGGTACAGGCAACAAACTTGTAAGAAAAGTTCTTAAGAAAATCGGTGTTGAAGAAATTACAGTTGTACCTGAGCAGGAGCTTCCTGACGGCAACTTTACCACTTGCCCGTACCCGAACCCTGAAATTAAAGAGGCTCTCCAAAAAGGTATTGAACTTTGCGAAAAAGTACAGCCTGACCTTCTTCTTGCAACAGACCCTGACGCAGACCGTGTAGGTATTGCGGTTAAAGATTACGACGGCAGCTACCGCCTTATTTCAGGTAATGAAGACGGCATTATGCTTACAGACTATATCCTTTCTTCACGCAAGGCAAACGGCACACTTCCCGAAAAGCCTGTTTTGGTTAAGACAATCGTTACAACAAAACTTATCAACAAGCTTTGTGAAAAGTACGGCTGTGAACTTAAAAATGTTCTTACAGGTTTTAAGTACATCGGTGAAGTTATCCTCAACCTTGAAAAGAAAGGCGAAGAGGACAGATATGTATTCGGCTTTGAAGAGAGCTACGGCTACCTTGCAGGTACTTATGTTCGTGATAAGGACGCAGTAGTTGCATCAATGCTTGTTTGTGAAATGGCTGCTTTCTATAAGAAACATGGCAAGTCACTTGCACAGGTTATTGACTCACTTTATGAGGAGTACGGCTACTACCTCAACCATACATCTGCATTTGAATTTGACGGTGCGGCAGGTATGGAGAAGATGAACAACATTATGGCTGAAATCAGAGAGAATATTCCTACTGAAATTGACGGCAAAAAGGTTGTTAAGGTTTCCGACTATCTCCTTAAGTATGAGCTTGACACAGTAACAGGCGAAAAGACTGCTATTGATCTCCCGACTTCAAATGTAATTTCATTTGGTCTTGAGGGTGACAACGGCGTAATTATTCGTCCGAGCGGTACAGAGCCAAAGATTAAGGCTTACATCACAGCAGTTGGAAAAGACTTCAACGATGCAGAAAGCATTAAAGACAGTCTTGTAGATGCATCTAAAAAGCTCCTCGGTATTGAGTAATTTAATATAGCATAAAATTCAGCGGTATCGTTTTTCGATACCGCTTTTGCTGTTCATTTTAAGATTTTGGGATTATTGGTGCGACAGGTAAGATAATCAAGACTTGTTTTATAGAAATCGGCAAGCACAATAAGCAGGGACAACGGAATTTCACGCTCTCCCCTTTCGTATTTTGAATATAACGATTGGTCACACATAAGTACATTTGCAATCTGCTTTTGCGTTAGGTCATGATCTTCACGCAAGTCCTTAATTCTTAGTTTCACTTTTATCACCGATTCAATTATAAAATAGGACATTATAACCTATTGACATTTAGGACAAATAGTCTTAAAATATAAATAAACAATTGACAGTTGTTATAATTATTTTTTCCATAAGGAGTGGTATAATTAATGAGAAAAGCAAAGAAATTTGCAGCAATTCTGCTGTCGGCACTTATATTGTCAAGTTCATTTTCCGTTTTGCCTGTAAGTGCGGCTACAGTCGGAAATGATGCGGCTGTTGTGTCGGTAAATTCAACTTTAACAAGTGGCAATTATCAATATAAGGTGCTTGATGATAATACAATCTGCATTTCAAGATATATTGGTGATGAAACAAATGCAACAATTCCGGCAAAAATTAACGGTTTAACTGTAACGACTATTGGTAAAAATGCTTTTGCACAAACAGGCTTGGGATGTTTACATATCCCTGCAAGCATAACAGATATAAAACCCAACGCATTTAAACTTAGTGGCTTTAATAAAATAGAGGTTGACAAAAACAATTTAAACTATACCTCTATAAACGGAGTTTTATTCAGTAAAGATAAAACTGTACTTTTAGCTTATCCAAAAGAAAGCTCCGCTACATCTTATATAATACCTGACGGTGTTAAAATTATTGAATCAACTGCTTTTATGGGTACAAGCAATTTAAATAGTATTGTTATACCTAACGGTGTAACGACCATAAAAGAAAATGCGTTTTATTTATGTAGTAACTTAAAAAATGTTTCAATACCAACAAGTGTAAAAAGTATTGGCAGAGATGCTTTTGATTTCTCTGTTTGTTCAAAAGTAAATAACGGATACTATATCAGTAATTGCTTAATTGGCGCCGATAATGAAATAAATGGTAATTTTACTATAAAAGACGGTACAAGACTTGTCGCTGACAGCGCTATTAAAGGAAATGAAAATTTGGAAAGTATAACAGTTCCTGCAAGTGTAGAGATAATAGGCGACTGCGCATTTTTAAACTTTTCTTCAGATAGCTTTAAAAACATAACTGTCGCTAATGAAAATAAATACTTTAGTTCAGAGAATGGAGTATTATTTAATAAAAACAAAACAGAGTTGCTGTGCTATCCTTGTGGCAAAAATGAAACTACATATACGGTTCCAAAGACTGTAACAAAATTAGCAACAGTATCATTCAGCAGTTGTAAATTAAATAAACTAAATCTTCCTAACAAATTAAAATATATAGATGAAAGCGCATTTACAGAAACTTCATTAAAAACCTTATCAATTCCTGAAAGTGTTGAATATATTGGTAGATATGCATTTGATTTATCCGGTATCGAAACAATACATATTCCAAAAGGAATAACAACTATTGAAGAAGGTACTTTTTACCGTTGTATGCAACTAAAAAGTGTATCCATAGACAATCATATAAAACATATCGGAGATTACGCTTTTTCTGCGTGTTATAATCTTTCAGACATTAATATTTCAAATAATGTAACATCAATAGGTAAAGGTGCTTTTCAATCAACAATTATTCAGAAAATCGAATTGCCTGCAAGTCTTGAAAGTATAGGAGGATACGCTTTTAACAACTGTCAAAATTTGCAGGAAGTAACTATACCTAATAAAGAAGTTAACATTAATAACAGAGCTTTTTATAATTGCCCTAAATTAAATACGGTTACTATACCTGCAAAAGTTAAAGAAATTGGTAAAAATGCATTCGGCTACCAAGGAAACATTTTTGATGAAGAAGATTATGAATACGGCGAAGAGAATTCAATGCAAGATTTTAAAATAACAGGATATTCAAACACTGCCGCCGAAACATATGCAAAAGAAAACGGTTTTGAATTTATTTCGTTGGGCGAGCAAATTCTCACAGGTGACGCTAACCAAGACGGTACCGTAAATATTAAAGATGTTACATATCTGCAAATGCATATTGCCGGCAACAAGAATACTGACGGTTCACCGCTTATTGACGAAACAAACAAGCAATTGTTTGACAGTATTGATATGAACAATGACAGTAAGCTGACTGTTAATGATGTTACAGCGCTGCAAACCTACCTTGCACAAAATAACTAAATAGCCAAACTAAAACGGCTGTCACTTACTTTGACAGCCATTTGCAAATTATTAAAGCCACCTTATCATACGATAAAGTGGCTTATTTGTTATGCTTAGAAGCGCATTGTAAGGCTGATTCTGTTCTTTTCGGGGTCAACGCTTATGATTTTTACATCTACCACATCGCCAACCTTGAGAACCTCCGATGGGTGCTTAATGTACTTATCGCAAATCTGCGAGATATGAACAAGTCCGTCCTGATGAACACCGATGTCGATAAATGCACCGAAGTCAATTACATTTCTGACAGTTCCTTTGAGCACCATATCAGGCTTTAAGTCTTTGATGTCGAGAATGTCGGAACGGAGCATTGGTGCAGGCAGTTCGTCACGGGGATCTCTGCCTGGCTTTGAAAGCTCCTTTACAATATCGTCAAGAGTAGGCAAACCGATTTTAAGTGTATCGGCAAGGCTTTTAGTTCCCTTTGCCGCAACTCTGTTTGCCAAATCGGTAAATTTACCCTCTTTAATTTCTTTATCCGAATAATCAAGAAGTGCAAGCAACTCTTTTGCACTCTTATAACTTTCAGGGTGAACACCTGTGTTATCGAGTGGATTTTTGCTTTCAGGCACTCTTAAAAATCCTGCGCACTGCTCAAAAGCCTTTGGTCCGAGCTTTGGAACTTTCTTTAATTCGGCACGAGAAGTAAACGCACCGTTTTCCTCACGATAAGCAACAATATTATTGCAAACCGTACTGTTAAGACCTGAAATTCTTGAAAGCAATGCAGGAGATGCTGTGTTAAGATCGGCGCCTACAGAGTTTACGCAACCCTCAACCACACCGTCAAGTGTTTCGCCAAGTCTTTTCTGCGGCATATCGTGCTGATACTGTCCGACTCCGATTGCCTTTGGTTCAATTTTTACAAGCTCTGCAAGCGGGTCTTGTAATCTTCTTGCAATGGAAACCGCACTTCTAAGTGTAAGGTCAAGCTGCGGTAATTCCTTTGCCGCAAGTTTTGATGCCGAATAAACCGAAGCTCCTGCCTCGCTGACTACCATATAATAAACTGGGTGGTCAGCCTCTTTGATTGCATCTGCCGCAAACATTTCGGTTTCCTTACTTGCTGTGCCGTTGCCGATTGAAATAATATCTACATTGTGCTTTTTAATAAGCTGCAAAAGTTTTTGCTTTGACTCTCTGACCTTTACCTCTGAATGTGTAGGATAAATTACCGCTGTGTCAAGTACCTTTCCCGTGCCGTCAACAACCGCTACTTTACAGCCTGTACGGTAGCCCGGGTCAAGTCCGAGTACAGTTTTGCCCTTAACAGGCGGCTGCATAAGCAGTTGACGAAGATTTACACCAAAAACTTTCATTGAATTTTCGCAGGCATTTTCCGTTAAATCATTTCTGATTTCTCGCTCAATAGACGGAAAAATAAGTCTTGTGTATGCATCCTCGCAAGCGGTTTTTACAATGTCTGCACACGCACAGGCAGGATTGGTAATCATAACCTTTGCAATGGAATTGAGGGGTCTTTCGGTATCCATTTCAACGCTGACTTTTAAAAAGCCCTCTTTCTCGCCCCTGTTTACAGCAAGCAAACGGTGGTCGGCAATCTTTTTAACAGGCTCTTTGTAGTCGTAATACTGTCTGTAAACGCTGTCCTTTTCTGCATCTACGGCAACGGAAGAAATTACACCGTTCACATTCGCAAGGTTTCTTATGCGCTTTCTGATTTCCGCATTATCCGAAACCGTTTCCGCAATAATATCCATTGCGCCTTGCAATGCATCTTCAACATTTGCAATGCCTTTTTCCTCATCAACATACTCCTCTGCCACAGCAACAGGGTCACATTTGCTCTCCTGCTTAAGGATAATTTCGGCAAGCGGCTCAAGTCCTTTTTCCTTAGCCACAGAGGCTCTTGTCTTTCTCTTTGGTCGATAAGGTCTGTAAATATCTTCAAGCTCGCTTAGAGTTTCAGCCTTGTCAAGCGCAAGACTTATTTCGTCGGTAAGTTTTTCCTGACCGTCAATAAGGGTGCGAATTTCCTCTCTCCTTTTATCAAGAGAACGCAGATACTCAAGTTTTTCGCTGAATTCACGAATAAGCTGGTCGTCCATTGAGCCGTGCATTTCTTTACGATAGCGGGCAATAAACGGAATTGTATTGCCGTCATCGAGCAAAGAAATTATGTTCTTTGCATACTCTTCTTTAATTTGAAACTGTTGTGATAATACTTTTGAATAGTCCATATTTTCTCCATTATACTTTTGATTTCATTTGTTTATTATTCTTAATTAGTAATATAAAACTTATAACCGCAACAACTGCCTCGGTAATCGGAATTGCAAACCATATTGCAAAACCGCCGAAAAACATAGGCAATGTAATAAGCAAAACCGAACTTATAATAATATTTCTAAGCATTGACACCGCAAGCGAATAACCGCCTTTCATCAATGACTGGAAATAGTAGGTTGAAAGCACATTTACACCCATTGCAAAGAACGCAATAAAGTAAATCGGCATAGCGGTTTTAGTTACCTCTCGTGTTGCATCTGTAAGGTCGATAAAGCACGATGCAACAAATTCAGGAAAAAGTATTCCCGATAATGCAAAAACAACGCCCATTATAAGCACTGTTGAGTAGGCATATTTACGCAATTTTGCTATTCTGACGTTCTGCCCTGCACCAAAGTTGAATGCCGAAACAGGCTGTACAGCCTGACCTACACCCACAAACAAAGCATTGAAAAGTATTGCACAGTTTGCAAGAACACCATACACGGCAAGCTCCGCATTTGAGCAATAATTTAACAATTGTAAATTAAATACAAATATAATAATCGCATTTGAAAGTTCGGTAATAAATCCTGACAAACCGCCTTTTAGAATTTGAAAAGTATTTTTTAATACCTTAATCGGTTTAGATATTCTGATTGTATTTTTCTTTGAAAGAAAATGAGTAAGACAAACCAACAACTGCACCGTAATACCCGATACCGACGCAATAGCCGCACCTGCCATTCCCATCTGCGCAGGATAAACAAGAACAATGTCGAACACTACATTGACAATTCCGCCGGCTGTAACAGCAATCATGGCACGGTTAGGGTCTTTATCACTTCGTACAAAAGCGGAACAAAAATTAACCAACACACTCGGAATTGAAAAATAGTAATAAAACCGTACATAATCAAAAGCCAAATCAAAAAGTTCGTCTTTTGCACCCATAAGCGAAAGTATTTGCTTGTCAAAAATATTAAATAACACGCAAATAATTATCGCAGCCGTCAAAACACCGAGCAAAGCTGTGGTAAAGCATTTATTTGCTTTTTCGTCATCACCCGTACCCTTATATACACTGAATAACACCGAGCCGCCAATACCAAGCAATATACCGATTGACAGCATAAAGCTGATTATCGGGGTTGTCATATTTAGCGCCGCAAGTGCGTTATCGCCAATTCCTTTGCCTATTACAACAGCGTCAGTCATCAAATATACAGACGCTACAACAGCACTGCCCATTGAAGGAAAAAGATACCTGAAATATAAATTTTTTACACTGTCCTTTAATAAATCCACAATGACCTCCATACAAAAAACTTGCCAACAGTCAGATAAAAATCGGCTTTTGGCAAGTCAGAATCAATACATTTTCAATTATTAAAAATCTGTTTAATAATTGGCATTATTCAAATTTCATATAGCCGTCATACTGAGCTTTAAAAAGCTCAAAAACCTTATTCAAAAGCTCTTCGTCCTCAATGCTGACAAATTCTTCGTTTTCATCATCAAGAGATTGAATCTTGAAAATAACAACCTCATCAGCATTTGCGCTGTTCTCAATCAAAACAGCAAATTCATCATTGTCATAATCAACAACGCCGAGAATTTCAAAAACAACTTCTTTGCCGTTTTCGTCTGTCAAAGCAATCAAAGCGCCGTCTTCGTTAAATTCGTTCTGAACAGATTTATTCTTATCAGCCAAAAATATCACCCTGTCTGTTTTCATTTAATAAAAGTATAGCCTAAAATGCCGATAAAATCAAGTAAAATATAAAAAACGCAGCTATCTTTTTGACAGCTGTGATTTTATCAATTATTCGGTTTTAAAGGGCCGTAGTAATAACTTGCGGTTGCTCCGCCGTCACACATAAAATCCGTTCCTGTATACAAATACTCCGTTCTGCACTATACCTCTTGTTTGATTGTATTGTATGGACTATGAAGTTCTTTTGCTATTTTGTAAACCGAACGGTGGTCTATATTAAGCCTGATTGATATATAGTATCGTTCTTCTTTTATTAAATGTTGACCTTTCTTGTGATGGTGTAAAATTAAGTGTATCCATAGTGACGATTTCTTTCGGATTTTTGTGTGGTAACTTAATTCTACCACGAAATCGTTTCTATGGATATTCTTTCATCTTCATTTTACAATTTGCGAATAATATACAGTTAAAAGCTTTGACATAAGTACCACCAATATGATAGATATAATATACTTTATTTTTACAATATTATATTACAACTTAAAGTCAACTTTAAATCAAGAGATTATTTTTAATATATTTTTTTATAAAAAACAGGCGACAGCCTGAGCCATCGCCTGAAATTTAATAAATTATTTTATTTAATCAGCAGATTAAGCAATATCCTCAAGAACCTTGCCTGCATTGCCTGTTCCGTCAAAACCGCCTGCAACATACTTCTGGATAGCAGTTACATCAAGAACATTGATTTTGCCATTGCCGTCAACATCAGCAACTGCCTCATTAACAGTTACATCAGCATATTTAGCAATATACATCTGGAGAGTTGTGACGTCGTTAGCATCAATCTTGCCGTCGCCGTTTACATCGCCAATATATGTCTTAGGTACAGCATCTGTAACAGTAACAGTTGCAACTGCACCTGCCTTTGTAGCATAGTTGAAGTTTGAAAGGTCAATTCTGAGTGTTACATCAGCAAGCTCATATGGTACATTTACAGTGAGGTTCTCACCATTGTATACAGCGTCAAATGCAACGCCGGATTCAGGTGTGAAGCCCTCTTCTGCACTGCCCCAGCTGTCAGCCCACTTGCCGTTAGCTGCGAACTTAACCTGGTAGTTGTCAAACTCAGGTACATTGTGATATGTAATCTCATAAACCTTATCTGCAACCTGCTCCATCTCATTAGCTGTTGGATCCCAAGCTACGCCGTTTAACCATGATTCATCATCAGGGTCACCGTTACCAACAGCATGCATGCTTTTGATTTCAATATCAGAAACGATCTGAACACCGTCACCTGAAACAGTGATTTTGCGTGTATTGCTGTCATATGTAACTGTTACATCACAAGCGGCAAGAACATTAAAGGTTATATTGTTGTCTCCGCCGTTATCACCGATCCAATTCTGACCGCCATCAGCTGTATTTTCTACAACCTTAATCTGAAGTGAATCAGCAATCTGAACATTGGTAAATACCTTAGTGTATGTACCGTCGCCGTTATCTGTCATAACATTTTCAGGAGCTTCTTCCGGGCTACCCTTCCATAAAACACCGCAAAGTTCTTCTGAACCTGCTACAACATATGTTGAACCTGCAGGAGCAGGAGCTGTTGTTGGTTCAGCTGTTGTTGGAACAACAGGTGTAACTTTACCTGCCTGAATTTCAGTTTCAACTGAATATTTTGTTGATGTTTCAGCAAGAACGCCATCTCTTACAAGACCCTCTTCCTGAGCCTCGTCTGTTACGCCCTCAGCGTTTGCAAGTGAGAGTGTAAGGTTATCAACTGTGAGGTTTACATCTGTTTCGCCAAGACCAAGTTTCTTGAATACAACTGAAACAAATGGTGTCTTCTGGTTGAAATTGTAAAGCTCAAGGCTTGACATATTACCATAAACCTTGCCTGCTGTTGCAGAGTTTACTACTACACCGTTTGTGTAAGGAGTCATAACACTGTCAAGAGCGAGCATTGTTGGGTCATAAGTAAGGTTGAAGTCTGCGTTAAGAACATTCTTCTCTGACTCAAAGTAATAAGTTACTGTTACATACTCTTCGTCACCTGCAACAACATTAGATGATGCAGGGAATAAGTTAGAAGTAGCATTTACTGTAAGAGTACCAACAGGAACTTCTTCTGTAGTTTCAGGAACTGTTGTTTCAGGAACTGTTGTTTCCGGAACTGTTGTTTCCGGAACTGTTGTTTCAGTAGCTTCTGTTGAATCTGTTGATGGAACAAATGTTGACTCTGTGAGTTTTGTTTCAGCAGAAACAATATATGAAGGATCTACTATTTTATACTCCAGTACGAATGATACCATTGTATCAGGATCAACTCTCATTGTATTAAAGTCCATTTCGCCCTTTGTAAGAACTCTTACATTAAGGTTTACATTTGTTTCAACATTTTCAGGATTACCCTTTACATCTAAAACAATCTTAATAAACGGAACCTTTGCATCAATTGTGTAAAGGCCAAGGTCAGAAGAGTTGGCGTTTACCTTGCCGGGGATACTTGTGTTGATTACAGAACTGCTTGTAATCTGTGGCATAATACCAAGTTTCTTACCTGTAGAATCAAGGTTGTTCTTGTTGTCTACCTTAAATATGTTACTGTCATATGTGAAGTACCATTCGAGGTTTACAAGGTCACAATTTGTACCAAGATAGTAGCATACTGTTACCTGCTTTGTTTCGCTGTTGTATTCTGCTTTTGCTGTTGAGAATACATTAGATGTTGCATTTACTGTAAGAGGTGCTTTCTCCGGAGCAGCTGTTGCCTGTGTAGCAGGAGCAGTTGTTGCTTCTGTTGTAGCAACTTCTGTTGTTTCAGCAGGAGTTGACACTTCAGTTACTGTAACGGTTGCCTTTGCACCGGCCTTTGTAGCATAGTCGAAGTTTGTAAGGTCGAGCTTGAGTGTTACATCAGCAAATTCATAAGGAACATTAACGGTAAGGTTCTCTCCGTTATATGCTGCGTCAAACTCTACGCCTGATTCAGGTGTGAAGTTTTCCGCTGCACTGCCCCAACTGTCAGTCCATCCGCCGTTAGCGGCAAACTTAACCTGATAGTTGTCGAACTTAGATACATTCTTGAATGTAATCTCATAAACTTTTTCTGAAACTTCTGTCATAGGGTTAGCTGCAGGATCCCAAGCTGCACCGTTTAACCAAGCTGCATCTTCAGGATCGCCGTTACCAACAGCATTGATGCTCTTGATATCGAGATTTGTTACAAACTGAACGCCGTCGCCTGTAACAGTGATTTCTTTAGTAGAAGAATCAAATTTTACTGTTACATCACTTGCAGCAGTTACATTAAATGTAATGTTATTGCCTGTTGCGTCGCCAATCCAGTTCTGTGAACCGTCAGCACCATTTTCTACAACCTTAAGTGTAAGACCTGATGCCGGCTGAACATTGGTAAATACTTTTGTGTAAGTACCGTCGCCATTGTCTGTCATAACATTTGCAGGAGCTTCTTCTGGGCTGCCCTTCCATAAAACGCCGCAAAGTTCTTCTGCGCCGGCAACTACATATGTTGTATCTGCAGCAGAAACTGAAATTGCTGCAAATGACAATGAAGTTACCATAAGCATCAGAGAGACAACAAGGCTTAATGCTTTTTTGAACATTTTCTTTTTCCTCCTTTAATAATAATGCTTCTATAAGCTATTCTATTATATAATATAAACTCCCAAAAAGTCAAATGATTTTGACACTTTGGAGAGTTATTTTTATAAATTTGTGTTATTTTGGTTAATTGCACAAAAACAAGATTGTTTTTTCGGTCATTCGTAACCATTAATATTATGAAATTGCCAGTTCCAAGAGTCACGGCACATATCTTCAAGATTTTTTTCGGCTTTCCAACCGAGAATTTCATATGCTTTTGTCGGATCGGCGTAACATTCTGCTATATCGCCCGCTCTTCTCGGCTTTATATCATAAGGAATTTCAATATTATTAACCTTGCTGAATGCCTTAACAATATCAAGTACGCTGTAGCCTGTACCTGTGCCAAGGTTAAATATCTCTGTGCCCTTGTGATGTTCGGCATAATCAATAGCTTTTACATGACCTTTTGCAAGATCCACAACATGGATATAATCTCTTACACCTGTGCCGTCATGTGTAGGATAGTCATTACCGAACACACCGAGTCTTTTAAGTCTGCCTGCAGCAACCTGTGTAATATAAGGCATAAGGTTGTTTGGAATACCGTTAGGATTTTCGCCGATTCTACCGCTTTCGTGAGCACCGATCGGATTGAAATATCTTAAAAGAACTACGGAAAGGTTGCTGTCAGCCTTTGCTGCGTCTGTAAGAATCTGCTCATTCATAAGCTTTGTCCAACCGTAAGGGTTTGTACAGCCTGTAGGCATTGTTTCAACAAGCGGAACACTCTTTGGAATACCATATACAGTAGCGGATGAGCTGAATACAAAGTTTGCTACTGAATATTTCTTCATAACCTCAAGCAAAGCAAGCGTTGAATCAAGATTGTTTCTGTAGTAAGCTACAGGAATTTCGCAGCTCTCGCCTACTGCCTTAAGACCTGCAAAGTGAATTACTGCATCAATTTTATTTTCGGCAAAAAGTTTGTCCAAAGCCTCAACATCGCAAACATCAATGTTGTAAAGCGGAATTTTTTTGCCTGTAATCTCCTCTACCCTCTCAATAGCTTTTGGAGAACTGTTTGAAAAATTATCCGCAACTACTACAGTATGGCCTGCATTTATAAGTTCAATACAAGTATGTGTACCAATGTAGCCTGCGCCACCGGTCAGCAAAACATTCATAGTGATTTCCTTTCTATGTATAATGTATAGTATAATGTATATTCGTCAGCACTTTTCAGGTTCAGGATACTCAACACCGAATGTTTCGGCTGTCACCTTTTTCATAACCTGTGCGTCAAGAGGTTTATCTGCAAAGTCAGTATCGCACTCGGCAATCCGGTTTACAACATCCATACCCTCAATTACTTTACCGAATGCTGCATACTGTCCGTCAAGATGAGGAGCATTTTTATGCATAATAAAGAACTGTGAACCTGCAGAGTCAGGCATCATTGAACGAGCCATAGAAAGTACGCCCTCTGTGTGCTTGAGGTTATTTTCAAAGCCGTTAACAGCAAATTCGCCTTTAATTGAGTAACCGGGGCCACCCATACCTGTTCCATCAGGACAACCGCCCTGAATCATAAAACCGTAAATAACTCTGTGAAAAGTAAGTCCGTCATAATAGCCATTATTTACAAGGCTAAGAAAATTATTAACTGTATTTGGCGCAATTTCGGGATAAAGCTCGGCTTTAATAACAGAGCCGTTCTCCATCTCAATAGTAACTACAGGATTTTGTGACATAAAAATCGTCCTTTCATTTTATATTACAAATAAATTTATATACTGGCCTTTGCCTTACATTTTACGCTAAATCACCAAAAATATCAAGTGAATTTTTATACTTAAAAATATTTAATAATAAGATTTAATAACTTTACTTTTTAATAAAAATATGATACAATAAATAGAAATAGTTATATAATCTTTTTGTAATATTTTATTAATTTTATGTATTAAGGGATTGAAGATTAATATTATCATTGTTCAAGGAGTGTTTTTATTGTCATTATCAGTCCACAAGTCAGCCGAAGATTACCTCGAGGCTATACTTTTAATTAAACAAAAAAGAGGATGCGTTCGTTCTATCGACATAGTAAATCTTCTCGGTTTTTCAAAGCCAAGCGTAAGCGTTGCCATGAAAAAGCTAAGAGAAAACGATTACATTCTTATGGACAGCGAGGGTTATATCACCCTTACCGAAAGCGGAATGAATATTGCGCAGAAAATTCTTGAAAAGCATAATTATATAGCCGAACTTTTAATTTCTCTCGGTGTAAGCGAAGAAACAGCTTATGAAGATTCATGTAAAATCGAGCACGATATAAGCGAAGAGAGTTTTATGGCATTAAAAAAACTCTCGGGAATTTTAGCCGATAAAACAAATAACTGATAAAATAAACAGCAGTCATTATTACTTTACGATGTGGTGACCCCAAAAAGTTAGATTTGAAAGCGTAGTGGCTTTTAGCTGCTACGC
>ERZ826146.1912-NODE-1912-length-17326-cov-4.256268_pt1 | contig 17326 bp, 13 predicted proteins | sample MGYA00519857_ERZ826146 | MGnify/ENA primary metagenome ERZ826146 (study PRJEB31778, sample SAMEA3449222) | human gut metagenome | biome: human gut; feature: human-associated habitat; material: faeces | place: United Kingdom | collected 2010/2012 ...
GTGAGCCCCACCTATGCCGACGAGATCCAGACGCCCGAATTTGGCGAGGGCCTGGACGGCGTTCTGCGCGAGCGTTCGTACGCGCTGCAGGGCATTTTGAACGGCATTGATGTGTCGGGCTTTGACCCGGCGACCGACAAGCGCATTGCCGCCAACTACACCGTGGAGGACCGCTCCGGCAAGGCCGTGTGCAAGGCCAAGCTGCAGGAAGAGCTGGGGCTCGAGGTTCGCGACGACCGCCCGCTTATGGTAATGGTCACGCGTCTGACGCGCCAGAAGGGCATGGACCTGGTCATGTACGCGCTCGACCGCATCTTGGCCGGCGGTGTGCAGGTGGCCGTGCTGGGCACGGGCGACCGCGACTATGAGGACGGCCTGCGCTACTTCCAAGACAAGTACCCCGGCACTATGGCCGCACGCATCGAGTTCGATCCGGCGCTGTCGCAGCGCATGTATGCCGCCGCCGACATGTTCCTGATGCCTTCGAAGTTTGAGCCCTGCGGCCTGTCGCAGATCATCGCCATGCGCTACGGTACCCTGCCCATCGTGCGCGAGACCGGCGGCCTGAAGGACACCGTGATCCCGTACAACGAGTTTACCGGCGAGGGCACGGGCTTCTCGTTTAGCAACTTTAACGGCGACGAGATGGGCGACGCGGTGTTCCGCGCGGCCCGCCTGTTCTGGGATAACCGCGAGGCCTGGAACCAGCTGGTCACGCAGGCTATGAGCCAGGACTTTAGCTGGACGCGCTCGGCCGATAAGTATCTTGACCTGTACTTCTTTATGCACCCGGAGATTGAGAGGCCGGCGGCTGTTGTCGACGAGCCTGAGGCTGCTGCTGAGCCGGTGACCGCTGAGGAGCCCAAGGCCGAGGAGAAGCCGGTAGAGGCTGAGCCCGCAAAGGCCGAGACTGAGGTGAAGGCTGAGGTTGCTCCTGAGGCAGAGGCCGAGGTCAAGCCCGCTGCAAAGCCCGCAGCTAAGAAGACCACGACCCGCAAGACGACGGCCAAGAAGGCTACGACAACCAAGGCTGCCGCGACTAAAACAACGGCTGCCAAGGCAACGACCACGCGAAAGCGCACGACCGCCGCTGCCAAGAAGGCCGCAGAGGCCGAGGCTGCTCCCGAGATAAAGGCTGAGACCGTCGTCGAAGCCAAACCCGCCGTCAAGACACCGGCCAAGACCGCTGCCAAGAAGACGACCGCGACCACCAAGAAGACCACGGCAAAGAAGATGGCGATCACGAAGGCCGCCACGACCAAGCCAGCCGCAAAGCCGGCCGCCAAAGTCGAGGAGACGCCCGCCGAGACCAAGCCCGCCGCCAAGACCACCACGCGAAAGCGCGCGACGACGGCCAAGAAAACCTCGGCAAAAGCCACAACTCCCAAGGCAGAGGCTAAGCCCGCTGCTACCAAAGAGGAGCCCAAGGCCGAGGTAAAAGCCAAGCCGGCGCCGAAGGCAGAGGCCAAGCCCGAGCCCGCCAAGGAGACTCCGGTCTCCCCCGCCGCTCCAGCGGAGAAAAAGGCCCCGTCCAAGAAGACGTCCGTCCGCAAGGCAACGGCCACCCGCAAGCGCCGCTAGTCCACAAACGATCCAAAACCTCATTAAACCCTATGTAAGGGGCGCTCCAACCGGGCGCCCCTTCTCTGTAGGTAGTTGATAAAACGATTTTCTAGGACAACCGTTCGCCGATGGTAAACGGATGTTGTTTATACAGCCTGTGTACAACAGATATACTTACATCCTGTGCGTAAAGCCCATGGCCCGCAGGCCGTGATTCTATTGAACTGGACCGTATTATGAGATTGATACACAACAGCCGTCTGCCGCAGTTTCGCACTCCGTTTGGCGCTGTGACCACAGGAACAACCCTTTCGCTCTCCGTGATTCTGGAGGACGCCGATCCCGCGCAGGCAACGCTTACGCTGCGCACCTGGGTCGATGAGATCGGTGAGTCTCGGTATCCCATGACGCACGAGGGCGACGGCATATTTAGCGTAGAGCTCAAGTGCACCGAGCCCTGTCTTATCTGGTACAGCTTTATCTGCAATATCGAGGGCCAGCCCGAGGTTCGCTTGGGCGCACCACAGGGCCGCACCGGCGGCGAAGGCGTAACCTACGACTACGCCGAGGTGCCGTCATTCCAGGTCACCGTCTACAAACACCGTGAAAACCGTCCCACCTGGTACGAGCGCGGAATGGTCTACCAGATCTTCCCCGATCGCTATGCCCGCGACGAGCACTGGCGCGAGCGCACGCTGGCCGAGGTCGAAAAACCGCGTAAGGGCATTCAGCGCCGCATGGTCGAGGACTGGAACGAGCCGCCTGTGTACGAGCGCGCCGAGGACGGCTCCATCAAGACCTGGGGCTTTTACGGCGGATCGCTCAAGGGCATTCAGGAAGACCTGCCTCGCATCGCCGAGCTGGGCTTTACGGCCATCTACCTCAACCCCATTTTTGAAGCCGCGAGTAACCACCGCTACGACACCGCCGATTACACCAAGATCGACCCGATTCTGGGCACCGAGCAGGACTTTACCGAGCTGTGTCAGGCGGCCGAAAAGCTCGGCATTTCCATCATACTGGACGGCGTCTTTAACCACACGGGCGACGATTCGATCTACTTCAACCGCTACGGCAACTACCCCGGAGTGGGCGCGTGGCAGAGCGAGGATTCGCCGTGGCGTGATGCGTTTTATTTCCACGAGGACGGCTCGTACGACTGCTGGTGGGGCGTGGGCAATATGCCCGCCATCAATGAGAGCTCCGAGTTGGTACGCGAGCGGCTCCTGGGCAAGGACGGCGTGATCCGCAAATGGCTGCGCGCCGGCGCTCACGGCTGGCGCCTGGATGTGGCCGACGAGCTTTCCGATGACTTCCTGGCCGAGATCAAAAAGGCCGTGCTCGCCGAGAAGCCCGACGCGCTGCTGCTCGGCGAGGTATGGGAAGACGCCTCCAACAAGATCAGCTACGGCCATCTGCGTCGCTATCTGCAAGGCTCCGAGCTCGACTCGGCCATGGATTACCCCTTCCGCGACATGGTCATCGGCTTTTTGATAGGCTACAAAAATGCCTACCAAGCTGCTGAGGATATCGAGACCCTGCGCGAGAACTATCCGCGCGAGGCATTATCCTGCGCGCTCAATCTGCTGTCGAGCCACGACCGCCCGCGCATTATCTCAGTGCTCGGCGGTGGCCCCGACGAGTCGCAGCTGCCCGAGAGCGAGCGCAGCAAATGGCGCCTGGACGAGAACTCCATGGGCCTGGCCAAGAGCCGCTTTTGGCTGGCGACGCTCATGCAGATGACGTTCCCGGGCGTTCCCTCAATCTATTACGGTGACGAGTACGGCTTGGAGGGTCTCACCGATCCGGGCAATCGCCGCACCATGCCGACCAAGGAAAACCTGCACGACTTCGATACGTTCGCGATCGTCAAGAATGCCTCGGCCGTGCGCCGCGCGCTGCCGTTTATGATCGATGGCGAGATCAAGGCCTTCGCGCTCAATGACGAGGTACTTGCCTACAACCGTACGGGCAAGGATGGCGAGTCCGCGACCGTCATCATCAACCGCAGCCTGCGCAATTCACACCGCGTGACGATTCCGGCGCTCAGCGAATGCGCGAGCGATGTGATTAGCGGTCACGAGTGCGAGATCCACAACGGCACGGTCACGCTCGATCTGTATCCGCTGGGTTCGTCGATCATCTATCACCACGCCGAGCAGCGCCTGCAGGAGCCGCTCGATCACGGTGCGGGTGTTGTGTGCCATATCACATCGGTGCCGACCGATGACGGCAAGCCCGGTACGATCGGCGCGCCCACGCGTCGCTTTATCGACCATCTGGCCGCCATGGGCATGCGCTACTGGCAGGTTCTCCCCGTCAACCCCACGGACTTCTTCCGCTCCCCTTACGCCGGTCCTTCGGCCTTTGCAGGCAATATCGATCTGTTGCCCGAAAGCCACGAGGAGCTGGCAGCCGACTTTGAGACCTGGAAGGCCCGCGGAGGCGAGGATGCCGATCCGTTGTACACCGCGTTTAAGCATCGCAATGCCGATTGGCTCGAGAAGTACTGTGTCTATATGGCCGTTAAGAAGTACTTTAAGGGCGAGTCGCGCCACGATTGGCCGGCAGATGTTGCACGCTACAACGAGCATCTGATCGACGACAAGCGTTTCCACATCGAGGCCGAGCTTCAGGCGTACATGCAGTACCGCTTTGACCTGGCTTGGTGCGAGCTCATGAACTATGCGCACAAGAAGGGCATCGAGGTTATCGGCGATATTCCTATGTACGTGTCCGACGATTCGGCAGACGCGTGGAGCGAACCCGAGAACTTCTGGCTGTCCGATACCGGCAAGGCGATTGAGATTTCCGGCGCGCCGCCCGACAACTTTGCGCCCGAGGGCCAGGTGTGGGGCAACCCAACGTTCCGCTGGGACCACATGAAGCAGAACGGCTATAGCTGGTGGATGGATCGCCTGCGTCGCGCGTTCTCGCTCTACGACCGCGTGCGCCTGGATCACTTCCTGGGCTTCCACAGCTACTTTAGTATCCCCGCGGGCAAGGCTTGCGCCGACGGCCGCTGGCTGGCAGGACCGGGCAAAGACCTGTTCCAGACCGCTTATGACGAGCTGGGTCCGCTCAACTTTATCGCTGAGGACTTGGGCTATCTGACGCCCGGTGTTCGCGCAATGGCATCGACCTGTGGTTTCCCCGGCATGGACGTGCTGGAGTTTAGCGACTACGACGTTCGTTGCGGCGTGCATCCCACGCCCGGCAAGATCCTGTACACCTCGACGCACGATACGTCGACGCTGGCCGGTTGGTGCACGCGTTCCTTTGCGGGCGGCGATGAACCGAGCGGTGTTGAGGTGGCGGCCAAGCTGATGAGCGACGCGCTGGCAAGCGACGCTCCCCTGGTGATGATGCCGCTGCAGGATGTCCTGGGGCTGGGCGACGACGCGCGCATGAACGTACCGGGCGTAGCCACGGGCAACTGGACCTGGCAGGCTGACGAGGCGGACATTGCAGCCGCCGAGAACAAAACCGCACAGTTCCTGCGCAACACCCATAGATTCTGGGGCGAGGCGTGATAAAACGCCCGATATAGGGTACAGTTACAGACGTTTGAATTTTTGCGGGCAGAGTAATCTGCCCGCTTTATGCTGAAAAGGAAGTATTATGGCGCGCTACGATTACAAGTGCTCGAGCTGCGGCAACGTGTTTGAGGTTGAGCATCCCATGTCCGAGACTCCCGAGGTCGTGTGCCCCAGCTGCGGTGCCCCGGCGGCCAAGACGTTCTCGGCCAGCGGCATTAAATTTGAGGGCAGCGGTTTCTACAACACCGACCAGCGAAGTGGCGGCTCTAGCACCAGCGCCACCAGTGGCTGCTGCGCCAACTGCCCGCACAGCCACTAGAAACAACGCGGCCCCGCGATCAACGCCGATCGCGGGGCCGCCTCTTTCTGTTGCAGGTAGCTCTATGAGTTGCGGTGAAATAAGGACTGTTTGGCAGGTAGATGCCGCTATTCAATCCCTATTTCACCGCAACTTAGTCGTTACTTGCGGACCAGTCTGGCGCAGAAGTGGCCGTCGTAGGAATCGGCGTTTACGGGGACGCTTTGGAAGAGGCCTCGATCGTTTTGGCGTACGGATACGAGCTTCTTGGCCTGATCGAACTCAGGGAGTTGCAGAATCTGTGCCTCGGAAAGCGATGCCACGCTAAAGCCGGCGCCCTCAGGAGAAGCAAGGAAAGCATCCACCACCTGCGTGTTCTCCTCGTCGAAGACCGAGCACGTCGCATAGATGAGCTCGCCGCCGGCAGCCACGCGCGCGGCGGCTTCCTTGAGCATCGACAGCTGCAGTTTGGGCAGCTCAACCGTCACATCCTTTTCGGTCAGACGCCACGGGATCTCGGGATGACGACGCATGGTGCCGGTACCCGAGCACGGCGCATCGATAAAGACTGTGTCGAACTTAACCGGCTCACCGCGCATAGCATCAAACGATGTGAGCACCTCATCAAGCTCACAGGCATCACCCGAAACCGTACGAACGCCCTGAATACCGGCCTTATGCAGGCGAGCGAGATTCAGATCGCACTTGCGATCATGCAGATCGAGCGCCGTATGCTGACGCTCATAGCCAGCGCGCTTGGCCTGGCACATCATCACATAGGTCTTGGTACCGCGACCGGCACCAATCTCAAGGCAGCTTCCAGGGCGCGTGGCAGCTGTGGCGATAAGCTGCGCATTGAGATCAGATGCCACCGCGGCAGCACGCTCAAACACACCCGAAGCAACGGTAACCTGGGCATCAACCGGGGCATGGCAGCCCGGGAAGACAGGCGCGACGAGCTGCGAGATATACGGATCGGGCTTGGTCGCAAAGGCGTTCTCATGCAGGGCCAGTGGCGCGGGGGCCAGATTGCCGGCAAAGTTAAGCGCACCCTCTGGAGTGTCGAACGATGCCATAATGCGAGCGCACAGCCAACGCGGCAGTCCCATCAGGCGCGACAGACGAACCAGGCGTCGCTCAGACTCATCTACATCGGACGCCGTGGCAAAGTCCTCAACGTTGTCCGCGACCTTATGCAGCACGGCATTGGCCAAACCGGCGGCAGACTTAGCTCCGCTGCGCACCAGCTCAACGCCCTGACTCACCGCAACGCGACCAGGCGTATGCAGATAGAGCATCTCGAAGGCCGAGATACGAAGCGCCATGCGAACACGCGGCGCAACCTTTTTAGGCTTATCGAGAAACTGATCGAGCAGTTCGTCCAAAATACCCTGCGTCGCGGCCACACCAAGCGCCAAGCGAGCTGCAAAAGCGGAATCGCGCTGGTCAATAGCCTTGGCCGATGCGCGAGAGGACAGCACGTCGCGCGCATACATGCCGCGGCGATCGGCCTCCATCAGCACATCGAGTGCAAGCTTGCGCGCGGGAGACAGCTTGCTCATGACAAAACACCCCAGATAAGATCGGCGCCTTGCAGCCCAGCAGCCCAAGCAGAAGCGGCCATGGCACGCTTGCCATCGGGCTTAACCTCGAGCAGCTCAACCGTGCCATCGGAAAGACCCAGGTAAACACGCTTGCTCTTGACGGCAACCGCGCCCTCGCCAAGCGAAACATCGGTCAGCGCAGCATCGAGCACACGCACGGTCTTGCCGGCAATCACGCAACGAGCAGGCGCGGTATCGGACGAAGCGAGCACATGACGCACGCAATCGAGCGCAGCCATCTGCGGATCCAGACGCATCTCCAGCTTGGAAATCTTGGCAGCATGGGTAACAAGCGCCTCATCCTGTTCAGTCCACACGGCGGTGCCATCGGCAAGCGAAGGAAGCGTATCGGCAAGCAATTTGCCGCCAAGCTCAGCAAGCTCAATGGTCAGCGCCTCGGCATGCTTACCGGCAACCGACGTGGAAGCCTGGGCACAATAAGCACCAGTATCCACGCCATGTCCAATGCGCATGATAGAAACGCCAGCAACCTCGTCACCAGCAAGAATGGCACGCTGAATAGGAGCGGCACCACGCCAACGAGGCAACAAGGACGCATGAACATTCACAATACCGAGCGGCGCCATATTCAAGACCTCATCAGGCAAAATGCAACCATAGGCAGCCACGCAGAAAATGTCAGCCTGGGCAGCCTGGAGCGCCTCAACAACCTCAGGCGTCATACGATTGGCCTCAACGACCGGCAACCCCAGCCCAAGCGCCTTAGCCTTAACAGGAGACGGCTCAAGTTTCTTACCACGCCCACGAACAGCATCAGGACGAGTAATAACCAGCACAATTTCATTGCCAGCCTCAACAAGCGAAGTCAGCGAAGGCACAGCAAAATCAGGCGTACCCATAAACACAATACGCATAAAGGACGTCTCCCCTCAACCAAAGCCGAGACGGCTACAAACAACAGCGGAAAGCCAAGTGCCCAGCCCATCCGCAATAACATTTCAACAAGAACAAATATACCCAAAACAAAAGAAAAAGCCGCCATAAAAGCAGCTCCCTCTCAACAAAGACTATCAGCGAAGACGCCCCTCCCTGGCCCGACGGCACCCGGGCGAAACGAAGAGCGACAACGTAGTCCCTGGGATGGGGCCCACACATATCGTCCCGCGCGCAGTTTCGCAGCGCAGCGAGAATGTTTGAGCACGGGATGATATGTGTGGGCCCCATCCCAGGGACGGACAATTAACCTATTCCGTCTCGCCCGGTCGAGCGCCGCGGGCCAGGGCGTCCTGGTACTCCTTGACGGCCTTGATCCTCTGCATGGGCTTCAGTCGCTCGAACATGGTGTTGCCGTGCAGGTGATCGATCTCGTGCTGCAGGCACACGCAGAACAAATCGCCCGTGGCCTCGTAGCGAATCAGGTTGGCGTCCAAATCGTACGCCTCAACGACGACATGGTCGGGACGCTCAATCTCGCAGCTAATGCCGGGGATGGACAAGCAGCCCTCGCTAAACGGCACCAGATGGTCACTCTGCTCAACAATGACGGGATTGATGAGCACGTACGGGTCGTAGTCGCTTTTGTCGCTGTAGTCGCAGTCGATGGTGACGAGCTGAATGAGCTCGCCGATCTGCGGGGCAGCTAGGCCGCAACCGCCGTTCTCGAACATCATCTTCTTCATCTTCTCGGCAAGCGCCTCGATCGCCGGGGTGATCTCCTCGATGACGGCGCACTCCTGGCGCAGACGAGGGTCGGGCGACAGTACGATTCCGTTGGCTTCCATGGCCATCCTTTCGGGTTGTTACATCAGGTCATAGGCGTCGACGTCAACGCTCACGCTCACGCCGCGCACGGAGCCCACCTCTTTGAGGCAGGCGTCGATATCATCAGAGACATGGTACCCTACGGGCGACTTCACAAGCAGGTGGAAGCGATAACGGTCCTTGGCTCTCTCGATTACACACGAAGCCGGGCCCAGCACCTGCGGCACGGCACTCCCCGCCCGCAAAAAGTCGGGCGCGGCGGCATGCCAGCGGCGCTTGAGGAGTTTCGCGATGCGACCGATGTAGTCTTGCGCTTCGTCTCGGTTCGCCGACCACACCAAGATGTTGACCAGGCGAACAAACGGCGGGTACAGCGCGTCGCGGCGCTGGTCCAGGTCGTAGTCGGTAAAGATCGAACGGTCATGCTCAGCGACGGCGCGAATGACCGGGTCCTCGGGCAGGTAGGTCTGGATGATGACCTCGCCGGGGCGATCACCACGACCGGCACGGCCGGCGACTTGCTCCAGCAGATCGTAGGCGCGCTCCCCTGCGCGGAAGTCCGGCAGCTTGAGGGCGAAGTCGGCATTGACCACGCCCACGAGCGTGACCTCGGGAAAGTCGAGGCCCTTTGCGATCATTTGGGTGCCCAGCAGCACCGCGCAATCGGCGGCATCGAACTGCTCAAGCAGCTTTTTGTGTGCGTCCTTTCCGCGCGTGGAATCGGCATCCATGCGAATAATGGCGACGTCCTCGGGAAGCATCTGGTTCAGTGCGTCCTCGATCTGCTGCGTGCCCAGACCCATTTTTGCCAGGTAGCGACTTCCACATTTGGGGCAACGGCTTGTGGGCGCGGGATAGGGCTGCACGCGCCACGACGAACCGCATGTGTGACACTGCAGCGTGTGCGTACGCTCGTGATACGTAAGCGCGGTGGAGCAGTGGTTGCAGGTGGGGACGCAGCCGCACTCGCGGCACATCAGGAACGGCGCAAAGCCGCGGCGGTTATGTAGTAGCACTGCCTTCTCGCGGCGCTCGACCACGCGTTCCAAGCCTTCCATCAGCGGTTTTGAGAACATGGAGCGGCTGCCGTGCGAGAACTCGCGGCGCAGGTCGGCAATGCGGACCGTGGGCAGCACGGCGTGTCCCGGGCGCTCGGGCATCTCGACGCGCGTCCAGGTGGCACCGTTATACGTGCCACGGCGGCAGCGATCGAGGGCCTCGGCCGAGGGCGTGGCGGAGCCCAACACAAGCGGGCAGCGGTAACGCCGCGCCATCTCTGCCGCCACCTCGCGCGCGTGGTAGCGCGGACTGGAACCCTGCTTGTAACTGGTCTCATGCTCCTCGTCGATGATGATGAGGCCCAAGTCGCTGAGCGGGCAAAAGAGCGCCGAGCGGGCGCCCACGACCACGCGAGCGGCACCGCTGGCGACCATATCCCACTGGTCCAGGCGCTCGCCAGCCGAAAGGCGGGAATGGAACACGGCGACCGTCTCGCCAAAGCGCGAGCGGAAGCGGCCGACGGTCTGGGCCGTCAGCGAGATCTCAGGCACCAACACGCACGCCGAGCGACCGGCCGCGAGCACGCGCTCGATGGCGGAGAGATAAACCTCGGTTTTGCCGGAGCCGGTGACGCCGTCGACCAGCACCACGTCGCCATGAGCGTCCAGACGGGCGCGCTCAATCTGCGCGAGCGCCTGCTGCTGACCGTTGGTGAGTGCGACCGGTGCCTTGCCGCTTGCCGAGGAGAGCGTGGTCTGTTCATTGCAGCCACGCCACGCACGGCGCTCCTCCACCACCACGACGCCGCGTTTTTCGAGCGCCTTGATGGTAGCCGACATGCTGTTATAGAGCAGGTTGAGGTCACGCGTCGTGACCGGGCCGCACCGCAGTGCCTCGATGAGCTGGCGCTGGCGGACCGCGGTCTTGGGCGGCGTATAGTCAAAGCCCTCGGGCGTGAGCATGACCCAGCGGTTTTGGATAGGCTTGACGGCGGGACGTTCAACCGTCCACACGCCGTCGTCGCCCTTGACCACGCGCGGGCTTCCACCCGGGAGCAAAAACAGGCGCAGGCACTCGGAAAGCGTCGCGACATACTCGCGGCTCATCCAGCGCGCGATACGGGCAGCCTCGGCGGTAAAGAGCGGTTTGCTGAGGATGGCTTCGACGGCTTTAATGCGCGCGGGGTCGAGCGCGCTGTTGCCCTGCAGATCGCCCAGCTCGGGCGCAATGTCGACGATGTAGCCTGCGGCAGCACGGTTGCCAAAATGGACCAGGACCGTGGATCCGATCTGCGCGTCGCTAGCAAGGGGTTGAGGAATGCCATAGGCAAACGGCTCGGACAGCGCACGCGTCGGGATGTCGAGAACCACGCTCGCATAGGCGGCGATGGGCTCAGGTGCAGGCTTAGGCTGAGCCAAGGCAGCGGCAGACACTGGCTTCACCGGAACCTCCTCCGGTTCCGGCGAACCAAACAGCGACAGTTGCTCGGCCACGGCTCCAGCACCTCCTATCCCATACGTCTACAGAAACAAGAGCCCCGCTCGGGTGAACGGGGCTCGGATACATGCGTTTACACGGCTGCTACAGCGCCATCGTGCGGGCGCGGTCGATGCGCGCCAGGCAGTCGTCGCGGCCGACGAGCGCCATGGTCTCGCCCAGTGGAGGGCTCACCATGTTGCCGCAGACGGCGACGCGCACGGCCTGGAACACCACGCGCTTCTTAAGGTCCATCTGCTCGGGCAGCGGCTCAAGCGCGGCGTCGATGTTCGCGGCGGTCCACTCGGTGACACCCTCGAGCGCGGCCTTGGCGGCGTCCAGGATAGCACCCATGCCTTCCTTGGCTAGGCCCTTGTTAACGGACTTCTCGTCATACTCGAGCGTCTCGGCCGTGGCAAAGATGGGAGCGGCGACGGTCACGGCGTCGGTCGGCATCTTAGTGCGCGGCTTGACGATAGCGGCAAGCGCGTCGATCCAGTCCTCGCCGTACTCGACGTTGCCCTCGATGAGGCCCGCCTCGTGCAGCTCGGGGACCATGATCTCGTCGGCAAACTGGGCGTCGGACATGCCGTTGATGTACTCGGCATTGACCCAGTCGAGCTTCTTGGGGTCGAAGGTCGCCGGGTTCTTGGAGATGCGGTCGAGCGAAAACTTGCTGGCCAGGACATCACGCGGAATGATCGTAGTCTCGCCGTCGAGCGACCAGCCGAGCAACGCCAGGTAGTTGACAAAGGCGTCGGACAGGTAGCCGGCGTCGCGGTACTCCTCCACCGAGGTGGCGCCGTGGCGCTTGGAGAGCTTCTGGCGGTCGGGGCCCAGGATCATGGGCACATGGCCGAAGGTGGGCACGGGCAGGCCCAGGGCTTCGTAGATGAGGATCTGGCGGGGGGTGTTGGACACGTGGTCGTCACCGCGGATGACGTGGGTGATGCCCATCAGGTGGTCGTCCACCACGTTGGCGAAGTTGTAGGTGGGCATTCCGTCGGTCTTGATGAGGATCTGGTCGTCCATCTCGCTGTTCTCGACCTCGATGTGGCCGTAGACCACATCATCGAAGCCGGTGATGCCGGTGCGGGGGATCTTCTGGCGGATGACATAAGGCTCCCCGGCGGCCAGACGCTTCTTGACCTCCTCTTCGGGCAGGTCGCGGCAGCAGCCGTCGTAGTGGGTCATCTCGCCGCGGGCACGCTGCTCGGCGTGGAGGGCTTCCAGCCGCTCCTCGGTGCAGAAGCAGTAGTAGGCTTTGCCCTCGGCGACGAGCTGCTCGGCATACTGCTTGAACATGCCCATCCGCTCGCTCTGGACATAGGGGCCCACCGGGCCGCCGATGTCCGGGCCTTCGTCCCAGTTCAGGCCCGCTTCGCGCAGGGTGTTATAGATGACGTCCACGGCGCCTTCCACATAGCGGCCCTGATCGGTATCCTCGATGCGGAGGATGAAGGTACCGTCCTCGTGCTTGGCCATCAGGTAGGTGTACAGCGCGGTGCGCAGGTTGCCAACGTGCATATAGCCGGTGGGCGAGGGGGCAAAACGGGTGCGGACTTTGTTGCTCGGCATAAAAACGCTCCTTATCTATATCGACAAATCAATTTGCGAATCGCTACCCTTTAGTTTAACTGTTCAGCGCAGTTTTGTCAACGAAAAGGGAAAGACAGGGCCGACCCATCAGCCGTTCCCCTCCGCCAGCGCTGCCCGCTCGGCGGCGGCAAGGTCGTTCTGCGCCGGGCCGAAGAGGGAATCGTACCGGTAGAGTGCCCAGCCCTGTGCACCCCAGCGGCGCAGGTCGGCCACCTGCCGGGCCAAGGCGCTGCCGGTGGCCCACTGGCTCGTGCTGTCCTCGTTGGCACCGCCGTCGCCCACGCCGACCCGGTAGGCTCCAAGGCCGAAATAAAGCGCCACATCCGCCGCACGGGCCATGCCAAGCCACTCCGGCACGATGTTCTCAAAGGCAAAGCGGGTGCTGCCCGACTGCAATTGGTAGCCGTAGCCCCAGTAAATTTGGGGGCAGAGGTAGTCCACCACGGCCTCTTCGCCGGAGGCCGCCAGCCAGCCGTAAACATCGCTGTACTGGGTGGCAAGGTCGTTGTCCGGGTTGCCCTGCGGGCTGATGCCGAAGCGCAGAGTCGGGTCAGCAGCCTTCACGGCGTCGCGGGCCGCTTTGACAAGGGCCGTCACGTTCGCCCGCCGCCAATCGGCGAGGTCGGCTTCTCCGCTGGCCGCGAACTGGGCCGCGTCAAGGGAGGCGTCCGTGGTGGGGTAAAAATAGTCGTCGAAGTGGATGCCGTCCACGGCGTACTTTTCCACCAGTTCGGCCACGCCTTGCACCACATAGGCCGCCGCTTCCGGGACGGCGGGGTTCAGGTAGACCCCGTCTCCCACGGTACAGCACCACTCCGGGTGGGTGTTCATCAGGTTCGTGTCCGCAATGCTGGGCGGCATGGCGGCGGAACTCTTTAGCCGGTAGGGGTTCACCCACGCTTCCAGCGAAAGCCCCCGCCCGTGGGCCTCAGTTACCAGCACATCCAGTGGGTCAAAGCCGGGGCCCTGCCCCTGCGTCCCGGTGCAGAGATGGCTCCACGGGAACAGGCTGCTCTCGTACAGCGCATCCCCGAAAGGCCGCACCTGCGCGATGACCGTGTTCAGCCCCAGCGCGGCGCAGTTGTCCAGCAGCGCCGCAGCGGCGGTGCGGAAGGCCTCCTCGGAGGAAAAGTCCATCCGCGCCCATTCCAGATAGCTCACCCAGACGGCCCGCCACTCGCCGGAGGGCAGGGCCGGGGTCGGTTCCGGTGCCGCTTCCGGGGCGGTCGGAGACTTCGGCTCGTTTCCATTTTGGATAGAATGGTGCACAATATACGCTCCGGCGGCAAGTGCGGCCCCGCCGAGCCCTGCCAGAAACACCCGCCGCCGGATCTTTTTCCGGCGGCGCAGAGCTCTCCGCCGCTGGGTCATGCGTCCTCCTGCATCTTATACAGGCTCAGCGCGGCCCAGCCGCGGGCACAGGCCAGCAGCACCCAGAGCAGGTTGGCCCAGAAGCTCAGATTCGTCATGCCGCCGTAGACCGTCAGCAGTACGAACATCAGGTGGAGCACTTCCGCCGCGCCCACGAGCTGCAGCTGCCGCTGGATGGGCTTGCCCTTCTGATATTCCAGCCCCAGCAGGGCGGGCCAGACCATCGCCGAGCAGATGTACGCCGCCCAGCCGTTGACCACATAGCTGAGCATCAGCACCACGAAGACGCAGAAATAATTCCGCTTCTCCTTGGCCGGGCTGCCCTTTTCCGCCGCCAGAAACAGGACGGTGATGCCCGTGATGCAGAATGCGACCATCTCCAAGAAGGAGAAGTCCATCCCGCCCAGCACCGCAAAGCCGTTCAGCATCGAAGCCGCCGCCGCGCACAGCAGGAAAAAGTACCATGTTTTGTGAGTGAATTTCAATTTCATGAGGAACCTCCCGCCCGTGAGACCGGCACGGGCCGCCGTAAAATTTGGAATTTTTCAAATATTATAACACAATTTCCCGCGTGTTGTGTTACAATAAGGAAAACTCTCATCAAAAACTCAGGAGGGCGACATGAACGCTGTCTTTTCCATCATTCTGCTGGCGGTGGCGCTGGGGGCCATCGTCCTGCTGCTCACCCGGCGGGAGAACACCCGCCGCAGCCAGTACGGCCCCACCGGCCTGAGCGAATTCCGCACCGACCTGCCGCTGGACGACTGCTTTGACCGCCTCGACGAACATAAGGACACCGACGAGTTCGTGTACGAGTGCCGCCGCGAGAACGACGGCGGCTTCCTGCTCCACCTGACGCTCCACCAGCCCACTCAGCAGCCGCTGGATACCCTGTACACCCTCCGGCTCGACCCCGGCCGCCAGACCATCGTCACCCTCATCTTCATCCGGGAGGCCTTCGGTTACAAGGAGCCGCTCTTCCCGCAGGAAATGCTGGACCGCTTCCTGATGCAGAAGCTGGATGCCCACCGCACCAAATAATTTTGCAAAAATCACTTTTCATTTCCTGTCTTTTTTGTTATACTACTCTGTAGCACTCCGCCCGGATGCGGCGGTGCTCTGCGGGTCAGTAGCTCAGTTGGTCAGAGCTGGCGGCTCATAACCGCTTGGTCGCGGGTTCAAGTCCTGCCTGACCCACCAAAATAAGAAAAGTCCGAATCCACTTCTGATTGAAGATGGGTTTGGACTTTTCGTTTTCTTAGGGTAAAAAACAGAAGGAACGATAAATCGATTATTGAAAAGTGTGCTAAAGAATGGTACAATCCGTTATAGAGAGGAGGCAAGTTCAATGGGACAAGGAACTATAACAGATGACGAAGCCAGAAAGATGCTTGAGATGCTCAAAAGTCTTTTTGAAGACGAATTGAACTTTCCTCTACCCGGAGAGAAGTTGGAATTCGAAGCAGTTGGCGAAAACAAGCGGGATTTGTTTGTTGTATCTATCTTTCGTGGAAAGATTCAATCAGCAAAGGTCAACATAGGAGCTAGGATAAAGGTCAATGGAGTAATGCTCCTAGAACTTCATCTTAATCCTACAAATGTACATCAGAATCCCGATGGCAGGAAAATTACTGGAAGCCACTGGCATATATATACGGAAGAGTATGGTCGTTCCATGGCCTATGAAGCCGAAGATATAAAGTCAGATAATTTTGTTGAAAACACCTTGGCATTTTTGAAACGTTTTAACGTTGTCAAAATGCCAACAATAAGTTATCAACTAGAGTTGTGTTAAAGAAAGGAGGAATAATCTTGGATATTCAAAAATTGATTAACGACTATACACAATGGTTAAAAAGTGAAATTACATTTTCGAAGATTGGTGAATATTACGAGATTACTACTCCGTATTTAGATAATGCAAATGATTATTTGCAAATTTACGTTCGTCAAGATGGAAATGACATTCTCTTTTCGGACGATTCGGCAACTATCAGCAATTTGAAAGCTACGGGTTTTCAATTTACACCCAATCGAAAAAAACATCTTCAGCGCATTTTAGCACAATTCGGCGTTAATTGCGAAGGAGATGAGTTGACCGCAAAAGTTCCTATTCAGGAATTTGCAAAGAAAAAGCACCTGTTTATTCAAGCAATTTTGAGAGTAGATGATATGTTTGCGCTCTCAAAATCGAAAACAGCGTCATTGTTTACTGATGATATTCAGCAGTTCTTTGATTCGAGAGATATATTTTATTCGGACAATGTTCAATTTACTGGAACATCAGGTTTTACTCATAGCTATGATTTTCTGTTCCAAAGAACTAAAACACAGCCAGAGCGTCTCTGTCAGGCAGTGAACAATCCAAACAAATCCAGTGTTGGCAATATCTTGTTTGCGTGGAACGACACAAAGCTCGTCCGAAAAAATAATAGCCAGTTAATTGTAATTCTCAATGATCAAAACAATGTTTCCCGTGGAATCGAGGAAGCCTTTACAAACTATGATGTGAAGGTCGTTCCTTGGAGCCAGCGCAATGCCTCTAAGAATCTTGCATTGTTCGCTGCCGGCTAAACTATTTATATATAGCAGGACATTTCTAGCAATGGGAATGTCCTGCTGTTTTTATATGGCAAATGCAAGTGTTTGTGGTTGCGTCAAATGGTAACAGTGGGTGTCGAGTTTCGTAGGTGAAAATTTTCACCTACCGTTTCACCTATAAAGAGCCGTTTTAGAGACCAAAAGACACCAAAAGTTACGTCAAAGTACACAAAGGCGTTTTTTCAGAATTATGAGATAGTCACAAGATTCCACAAGAAAAATGGGATTTCAAAATGAGCGACGTTCTCATAACCGCAGGAGTGGGGGTTCGAGCCCCTCATGGCCCACCAAAAAGCACGAGATTTCGGTCTCGTGCTTTTCTTTTTCCTATCAGAACTTATCCCTATACAGTTCTCTGCTCATCTGTTTCCGAATCTCATCACGTCGTCTATCGTAGACCTGCGTGTAGATCGCAAGGGCCGTACTGGGCTGTGCGTGTCCGGCTTCTGCGGCCCCCATTGCGGCAGATCCTGCTTTCTGCCGCAAATTGCATCAGATTCCGCCGTTTGCTCAATGAGTATTTCCCGCCGTCCCGTTATACTGGGAGGGAAATG
>ERZ826146.1914-NODE-1914-length-17322-cov-16.821625_pt1 | contig 17322 bp, 19 predicted proteins | sample MGYA00519857_ERZ826146 | MGnify/ENA primary metagenome ERZ826146 (study PRJEB31778, sample SAMEA3449222) | human gut metagenome | biome: human gut; feature: human-associated habitat; material: faeces | place: United Kingdom | collected 2010/2012 ...
ATAACCCACTATGACACTTTCATCCATACTGGCTGCAAAGTGCCGTGGGCTCTCCGAGGGCTCTCCCGAGGGGGAATGCGGTCACTGCGGTGACCTCTGCTGACCAAGGCGAAAATGTCTGCGCCTTTTCCCATGGTCAGCCCGTCTGCATGAAGCTGTTCTGTGTCAACTTCCTCTTGCAGCCGGTGTCCACAGACACTTTTTCAAAAGCCTGTGGACATAGAAACAGCCCGAACGAGAGGATGTGTGCTGTTTCTATAACGAGCGTTTCACGCTCTTTTGCTGCGTACATACGTACCAGCAATGGGATTTACTCGACCTGCCGCCATTCCTCCGGAATGTCCTCCGGTACGTACGTACACGGCGAATCTCCGTAAAACCCATTTATATGAGGTCGTGCAATGGCTTCCACTCCCATGAATCCCCACACCCGCCGTCCGGCTGAGTTGGTGATGTTGTTGCAATGCTCCAGATTGAATTTCTTGGCATTGGCAATCATGGCGTCGCTGAAGCTGCGGGCTTTCAGCGGAGCAAGAGAATTTTCCTCGCACCACATCCGATAGATTTCATAGAAATCCTTGGAGCTGATGGACGCATCCGCTTTACGCCGGATGTATCCCTCGGAATCCATGAAATCAAAGATATTGTTGTTGTCACGCTTGACCGCTTCCCGGTTTTCCCGGATACGGTCACTCTCCGTAAACTTAAAGTTGTTGGCAACAAGCCGCTGTAAGCCTTCAAATGCCCACAGGAAGATACCCTCGGCTTCAGCTTTCATCTTCTCTGCAAGATCAGGATCGTCAGCTCTGTCCACCGGCTTTTCCTTGGTGGTCAGCACAAGCTGTCTGCGATAAAATCCGTCACTGCGGTCATACAGGGCTTGCAGATCACCGTTACTGAATGCCAGCAGCCGGGCGAACATCCAGCCCTGATAACTCTGCTTGCCTTTACGTTCCAAATCCATCTTGCCTTGTGCTGTCACGATGGATTTTACATAGTTGGTCTGGCGCAGGGCTTCCATTCGCATATCATCATCCACGCACAGCAGAATGTGTTCCAGATCGGCACGGGCAAAGCGGTTTTCAGAAATTTTGCCGATACTGCCGTCTTTCATATTTGTGCCGAATATAGAGGATAGCACCGCACCGATTTGAGATTTGCCCTCGCCGCCATTGCCTTTAATCACCATCATGCGCTGTCCCTTGTTGGAGGGGATCAGGCAATAGCCGATAAACTCCTGCAAGGTGGGGATGTCCTCCGCATGGAGCAGCCCATCCAGAAAGTTCTGCCAGATTTCAGGTGCGGGCGCGTTGGGATTGTAGGCAACAGGCAGACGGCTCCGCACAATAGCAGGTCTGCCCTCAGTAAATGTGCCGTCCAAAAGTAGCGTACCGTTGGACAAATGAATTCTATCCTGTTCCGGTGGAAAGTCAGGCACTTGTGCTTCCAGTTTCAGCACTTCCAGAATGTTGGTGATCTTCCGGGGAATGTTGTTCACGGCACAAAATTTCAGCTTGTCGTAAATCTCCCCACGCAGTGGGAGATCGTCTGTCACCCGACCATCGGGCGTGAAAAAAGCTCCGTTTGCGAAGATGATTCTGCGCTCCCGCAGAAACTCTTCACAGAACAGAGCTTCGTTGATGTTCTGCCCGTCAAACCAGATCGGCAGATTCATATCTGGCATTTTACCTTTTTTTTCCATGGGGCAATCCCTCCTTCCGTTTCCGTGTCACATAGTCTTTAAGAAAAGTAATCTTGCCCTCCTTCATCAGCTCGTCCACTACGGCAACCCGTTCTTCCAGATCGCCCACTGTCAAAATGTCTGCCAGATATTCGATATAATCGAGCATCTGGCAGGCTTCCACAAAACGGTCATCCAGAGCATCGTCCGGTGTCTTGGGTGCATAGCGCACTTTCCAATCTTCCAACAGATGCAGATAATCCGTCAGCACCCGGAAGCACAACATTTCGTCCTCCCGGAACTGACGGATATTGGGACGTTTCGGTTTGGGCAAGGCAGCGGCAACGGGCGGTTTCGGGTCAAGCCCAAAGTCCACAGCCAGTTTTTGTGCCGCTTCGTAGCTACTCAGATTAAACAACCTTGCCACGAAGTCGATCACATCCCCCTTGGCTTTGCAGCCGAAGCAATAGAAATATTCCTCGTTCAGCTTCATGCTCGGATGCCTGTCGTTGTGGAACGGGCAGCAAGCCATGCCGTTGCGGCTCACTTTCAGCCCGTAATGTTCGGCGGTTTGCTTTACGCTGATTGCCGCCTTGATGGTTTCATAGATTGTCATAGAAAACCTCCGTTCATAGTATTCAGAAAGCACGAAACACCCGCCGTGATTGGCAGGTGCTTCGCTCCTTCTACTATGGTTATGCCGGATTTTTCAAAAAACAGGCTAATCGGTGGACAACCCCGTTTCAAAAAACAGGACAGCTTTTCGGAGGATGTAGATTTCTTCACATTTGCATGGTATAATAAAAGAAATGAAAAAACAGGACAGGATGACGAGTATGAATCAAGAATTGATGACATTGGATTTTTGGCAGGATACGGTCATATATGAGGGCAAAACATTCCCTGTCGGCACTCTTGCCTGTGATGCGCTGAATGTTCCTGCGGATGCCATTGCAAAGATGAATGAGCAATGCGAAAAAATCAATCTGCTGCTTGGAATGTTGAACGCCGGACAGGACGCTTCTGCACTCTTTCCTATGGCAAGGGAAGCTGCTCTGGCGATGCTTGATATTCTCAGTAAAACACCGCCGTTCTCCTACATGGATATTCCAAAACACAGAGAACAGATTGAAAAAGTCTTTACTGCGGACAATGCTCTGAAATATATGGAGTTTGCCATAAAAGCCACAACCAACTCCTTGCAGCTTGAAGAAGTTCCGAGATATGCCGATGCGATGATGCTCCAACGCTATACCGCTGTATTCGGGCATCTGGCATACTCCCTTGGGGAATACCAAAAGGCAATGCTTGATTTTGCAGAAAAATCAGACGGCAACGAAGCTGACCGCACCGCAGAGGGCTTTGCAAAAATGTTTGGAAGCTATTTCCCTCCGGACTTTTCTATTACTGAGGGAAATGCCTGGATGTCTACCCTGAACAACTCCGTTCAGTATGTATCTGTCATCCGTCCCGGCGAAAATGTGGCGAAGCTCGTCAAACGGATGCACTATGTGTCCTTTGTAGGGATGTTCCGGTCAGATCTCTTTGAGGGATTGTGTGTCGGTCACGCTCCTAAGAAGTGCCGGATCTGCGGCAAATGGTTTCTGACAACCAACGCAAGGCACACCAAATACTGCGGCGGTTATGCGCCGGGAGATAAGCTGCACCGCACCTGTCGGCAGATCGGCAATCTGAAAGGCAGAGAACAACGGGAGCTTGCGGATGATCATCCAGTGAAGCAGATACATGAGAAGCGTCTGAACACCATAAACCGCTATATAAAGCGTGGTACTCTGGATGAAGATCTTGCGGAGGTCATGAAAAAGCTGGCAAAAGATAAGATGCTCCAGGCATTGAGCAATGTCGCTTATGCCAAGGGCGATTATGAAAAAGAAATGGGACAGGCGGCTTTGAAGAAAGAAGCACTAAAAAGAATTTGAATTTAGCTAAGAGGTGAGCAACGTTATGTTAGAAGTAGTATTTAGCGACAGTGCCGCAGGGACTATGGCGGTTGCGATTGGACATAAGGGTTTTTTAGGCGGAGCAACCAGTGTAATTATCTCTGATGGGACAGTTTCAAAAGAAGAAATAGAAAAGTTCCAGCATCAAGCAGAAGAACGGGAGCGTTCTGGTTGGGAGAATGCTATACCGTTGGAGGGAAATCGTAAGGACATAGTTAATCTTCCGTTGGCATTGTCTGTGGGCAACATCTCCGAAGCAGGAATTTGTTTGGAGCGTGAGTCGGCATTATCTTTGCTACTAAGCATACTGCCCGATATGGCATCTGAAATCGTAACTGAACTTCTCAATACATCCCGAAAGAACTATGCTACGCTACTGGAAAAAGCACAAAACGGAGAGCCGATTCGTGTTTGGGTCGGACGAGAACCAGATGATGTGTGCGGATTGTATTGGCTTCTGGAACAACTACGACCAATCGGCTTTGAAAAATTGGATGTTACCATTGTGGAGCTTCCAATGTGGGAAACAAGACCAGATGGATGCATTGTCCAGTATAACGGTTGGGGAGAAGTTGAACCTTATCACTTGGGACGGATGGCATCTCTTGGAAAGAAGTTGCCAACAAATTACCTTCGTAGTTTGGCTAACCGCTGGAGAGAACTCCAACAGGAAAATTCTCCTCTTCGTGCTGTTATAAACGGCAAACTGGTCAGCGTATCAGAAACTCTGTATGATACATTTATTCTTCGAGAATTGGATACACTGGACGACGAGTTTAAGGAAAGCGTGCTTGTTGGACAGGTTCTTGGAAAGAATCAATTAGGGATCGGTGATGGGTGGATTGCTTTGCGTGTGGAACAATTTATCAAAGAGGGACTTCTGGTCCCAATCACAACTCCTGCACCAAATGCACCTATTTATCACCGTATGTTAAAGAAAATAAAGTAATAAATAACCCATTAGTTGACCACGGGATATTTATGAGTATTACTAAACTGGAAGGAGGTGCGCTATGCTGAATGATTTTACATGGAATATGACCGGATACATACCGAAACACGCTGTCAATCCATACGGTGATGGCATCATTCCCTATGTGGCAGAGCGCATCTTCCAACTGGAGCCGGAACCGCCAGCGGTTAGCAATCCAAATGAACATATTCTGTCTGCCTTGCAGGAAAAGAATTTGCTTTATTTTTCGTTCTTCCTGCACCACTACGAACCGCAGCTCAACAAGCGCATCAAATTCTTTCTCGGCGTGGATGGCGGCGATTTGTATGACACAGACCGTTTTATAGATATAAAGCTCTCCTGTCGGGAGCAAATGCTCCAAAAGCTGATGGACTATGATCCTGCCAAGGGTGCAGAGTATGCTACCTACATTTTCCCGTTTATCCGGGATGCTATGCTCCGTTTCCGCATGGGCGAAGAAAAATGGTCGGTGTCCTCTTTGACCAATTACAAAATGGTGCGGTCAATGGCATGGCTGTACCATAACACCAAGGATGCGGTCAGCGAGTTTTCCAAGAAGTACAACTGCGAGCTTGCCCTTGCGGAAGAATATCTGAAAGTTGTCCGTGGCATCCGCAATCAGCAACCGTTCTATGTAACAGACGAGGATGGCGAGGAAACAGGCGAAGATGTTGCCCTTGACGATAGCTGGAACTATACCGACATCCTCTGGAACGGCATACAAGCAGAAAAGGTGCAGCGGGCATTTGAGAAACTGAATTACCGGGAACAGACCTTGCTCGAAAAACGATTAGCAATTTGCATGACCTGTGGGCGTGTCAGCTCATGGAAAGACCGCCCCACCTTTGAAGAACTGGCGGTTATGTTTGAGGGCAGCACAGCCAGCGGTGCAGAACGAGCCTATCGGAAAGCAGTAGACAAACTGACGGAACTTCTGGTTGCCGAGGATGCAATCCATGCTGTCCGGTTGAAACAGAAATCCAAAACTAAGCGCAAAAAGAAAATCGCCGCCGCAATCTACGAATATCAGGTAGACTGCGACGGAGAATGGGGCGAAATATCATTGGATTTCGAGAACGGTACAGCAGAGATCATCCGACTTGCTGATTGGGATACCATGAAAACAAATCGCTTTGCGAACAAGGTGATAGCGTATCTTCTGAACTGTGAAAACGAGAAACTGCCAACGAAAACAATGCTGGCATTTGAACCATAAAAAGAAAAAACCGCTACAACATTCATCCCCCCTTTGGAATGAGAATTGCAGCGGTTTATCTGCTTGAAACTAATTATTCGATATTTGTGATTTTCTAATCATCGTTTGCCAGATGGGTAAAGCCTTTGTTTTTCTCAATAACCTTGATACCATAAACATCTGCAATTTGTGCAGGATAGGTTTCAAGGATTTCACCCGCGTATTCAATTTCGATCACATCTCCGATTTCAGGTTCCGGTGATGGATGCACATTTCTGATCGGCACTTCAATTCGGTCTGCACTACTCAATTCCCAGCTACCTTCAACAGGCTTCACAAGATAATTGCCATCATGAATTTCCAGAATTTCAGCTTGGAACACCTGATGCGCTTCGTTGGAAAAACCTTCAATCTGAATGCAATGATTCTTGAAAACCAGTCGGCCGGTTTCTACCAGTTCATCAGTATGATATTTTGTTTTATCTACATACAAGCGGCCATCTTGATGATCCTGTCTGAGAGTGAAATCAAAATACCCTCTGTCAGACAGCTCATAGCTTACTCCGTTTGCATAGTCATAGATAATGACACGGTTGTCAATCATGCCTGAGCCCCAACTGATTGAAGAACACAACTCAGGCAAACCGTCGCCAGTGAGGTCGCAGAAATAGGCGTTCCAGATTGGCATCCCCGTATAAAGTGAAGTGCTTTTACTACCCTTAACAGCCAGCATCTCTCCGTAAGTCCAACGGAAGGTCACATCTGGAAACTCGGTGAGGCTGATTTCAAGACTACCGTCCCATTTCATTTCATCAGGGGTTTCAAGGTAATCAAACCACTCTATTACGGAATTTATCTCGTCCACAATACGCACTTCTACATTTTCTACTTCAACATAAACAATAATGTCCTCATTGGTGGGGTTCTGCATATTCACACCAATCTTAAACCACGTATCTTTTTCTGCATCAAATTCCACAGACATACCATGCGTAAGATAAGTGGCTGTGTATCCGGTTTCTGCTGTTTTATTAACGGGGAACAAAAGAACTTCTGTATCACCCAATCCATCACCAGACCATATTTTGATTGAATTTCTGACTGTGCTGACTTCCTCCTCCGTATATACAAATTCCTCTTGACTTCCTGCGGGAACAACAATTCGCAATGTATAGCGGTCTTGTTTAGGATTCGTCAGGAAGCAGACCGCAACGCCCAAGCAAATAATGACTGCAATAATAATAACCCAGAACGCAGGCTTCTTATAATTCATCACAGACTTCACGCGCTCCTTTACACCTACCTCGCCAAAGGCAAGAGGACAAGCGGCGATCATGCGGCGGTTTACACTACAGGCAACAAGTGCTTGCATATAATCGGCTCTCTGCTCATTGCCAAGTTCCTTGATGACTTTTTCATCGCAGGCAAGCTCAATGTCACGACACAGCAGAACATAAGCCAACCACATGAGAGGATTGAACCAATGGATTGTCAGTAAGAGGAAACCAAGGGGTTTCCACCAATGGTCTTTACGATGAATGTGTGCTTGCTCATGGGCAACAACGTGTTCCAGATCCTGACCGTTCATGTTGAACGGGAGATAGATTCTTGGCTTTATGATGCCAAGCACAAACGGAGATTTTACATTCTCGCTCTGGAAAATGTTGTCCTTGTAGCGAACGGCAGTATCAACTTTGCGATGCAGACGCCAATAGCTGATAGCTGTATATAAGGCAAGTGCAATCATGCCGAAAATCCAGATGTATTCAAAGATACCGATGGTGATTTGCAAAGGATTTACACTGGCACCAGCCATCGGAGTATTGGACTGGCTGATGATAGGATTAACAGCATTGTTTATTGCATTTATTCCACTATTGATGGTAGGGGTGGTATTCATTCCAATGTTCGGCGGAATGGTTTCGGCACTTGGAATTAGACTCAATGCGCTCTCGATGGAAAATGGGAAAGCCAGCCGCACTGCTACGATGCCCCAGAGCAGGACATTGACCCACTTGGGGGCTTTCTTCAAAACAAACCGGAGCAACAGCACTGCCAGGACGAGCCAGCTTGCCGATATGCTCATGTTGATGATTTTCAAAAAGAGTTCGTTCATTGTGAACCTCCTTTCCTGATGCGGTCGATCATGCGCTGCATCTCATCAAGCTCATCTTCGGACATAGCCTGATGCTTTGTAAAAGCAGCGATAAAGGCAGGCAGAGAACCCTCGAATTTCTTCTCAACCAGTTCGTCGATCTCACACGCCTGAGCTTCATCTTTGGAAACGAGAGAAGTAATAGTGCCATTGTCGTTTTTCAGCACACCACGATCTCCAAGACGCTTGATAACGGTATAAGTTGTAGTCCTTTTCCATCCGAGCTGATTCTGACACAGCTTTACAAGCTCGACGGCAGTAACCGGCTCATGCTCCCACATAATCAAGCAAAACCTATACTCACTTTCGTGAATCTTCGGAAAATCCATATTCATGCCCTCCATGTCTACACTGTTAGACTCCATAGATAGTCTACCACATTAGACAATCAAAATCAATAGAGTTCACAGAAAAGACACAAAAAATGCCCGCAGAATTTCTCCCACGGGCAAGGTGTTGGTTAGCTATCAAGCGGTTTGTATTCAGTTACAGTTTTCAAATAGGTTTCTGGATCACCGTTCAATATCAAGTCTGCATATCCAATCGGATCATTGTAGATCAGATAGTCCAGTTCTGACCGCTGATACATATTGTCGGCAATCTCGTTTTCCACGGCGATGGTGTTAATCGCAATCATGCTACCATTTGCAAATTTCAGTTCCACACAGGCATTATCCATGTTGAACTCACAAGAAATCAATCTATCCATAAGAAACCTCCATTTTGCTGGATGTTAGATCATCCCAAAATATTTGAATGCTTCTCGGATTGCTTTTTCCTTCTCCGGTGGGCATTGTGGCTGTCTGGAATCCTCGGACTTCGGCAGATTGTAGTTCTTGCCGACTTCCAGTCCGCATTTTCTCTTTATCTGAGAAATATAAAGGTTGGAAACCTTTAACCCGGTATGCTCCAAAACATACTCCTTGATCTGCGGATAGGTTGCTCCATCTTGGAACTCGGACATATCCATATCTTCCAAAGAGAACTCAACCCGAACCTTTTTCGAGTCGATCTCTCCCTTGGAAAGCAAGACAACCGTCTCAACATGCCTCGTATGCGGGAACATATCAAACGGCTGAATATCGGTCACTTTGTACTTTTTCGTTAGCGTTTTCAGATCTCTCGCCTGCGTAGCCGGATTGCAGGAAATATAAACTATTCTTTCCGGTGCGATTTTCACAAGCGAGTTTAAAAACTTCCTGTCCGCTCCCGCTCTTGCCGGGTCGAGGATCACTGCGTTATAATGCGTGCCGAGCTTTGCCTTCTTCTCAAGAAACTCGCCTGCATCGCCCCGGTTGAAAGCAATGTTGCGGGTAAGCCCGTTTTCGTGGCAGTTCTTTACTGCGTCACGGACGGCTGATGCGTTGTATTCGATGCCCTGTACCTGCTTTACATAGTCAGACGCTATTATGCCTATCGTGCCTATTCCGCTGTATGCGTCAAGCAGAACGTCCTTCTTCGTGAGCTTTGCCGCCTTTATAGCGTAGTCGTACAGCTTTTCGGTCTGTGCGTGATTTATCTGATAGAACGAGTGCGGAGATATTCTGAATCTTTTTCCGCAAAGAATATCCGTAATGTATCCCTCGCCGTAAAGCACGTCGTTATTATTTCCGAGAGTAAGCATTTCGGGAGTGCGGTTTACCGAGAATGTTACGGTTGTGATGTCGGGGAACTGCTTTACAAGCGCTTTCACAAAGTCGTGCTTTTTAGGGAACATTGAGTTTCCGCCAACAAGAGTAACCAGTATCTCTCCCGTATTCTTTCCGACACGGACAAGCACATGACGTAAAAAGCCACGCTCCGTACCCTCGTCATACGGTTGCAGCTTGAACGATTTAAGTAATCCTCTTATTCCTACTATAATCTCGTCCGCACGTTTATCGTCAAGCATACAGCTGTCAATTCCGACTATGCCGTTTCTGGACGACTGATATACGCCGGAGATTATCCTGCCGTTTCTGTCAGAGCGGAATACCGCCTGCACCTTGTTTCTGTAGTTATACGGGTCGTCTGCGCCGATTATCGGCGATACCTTGCCGAAACTGCCGAGCAGCTTTTCGGTATCCTTCTGCTTCCATTCAAGCTGCTGTTCGTATGTCATGTTGGACAGTTGACATCCACTGCATTTTTTCGCAACGGGACATTTCTTGTTTGTCATTTATATTCCCTGTTCTTTCTCCAAAAATTCTTCAAGATCCTCAAGATACATTTCCATATCCTTTCGTCCAAGCTCATAAACGCTTTTCAGTCTGTCGGGATCTCTCTCCGTTCTGCTTATAGTTATCGGCTCTGACGGGCGGATAATAAACACCTTGCCGCTTTGTTCAAGTTCGCATAGCTTGTCTATGCTTTTGTTGTAGATATCGTGACGGTTTTCAAGCGCCTTGCACAAGTTTGGAAATTTGCCATAGAATGAGCGTATCAGCAGTTTGTTCATCGGCTTTTTGCGGTAGCTCATATCACGGGTGAGGATTACCATCTGCTTTTTGTAGCCCATTTCGGAAAAATGCTCAAACGGTATGCTGTCGGAAATCCCACCGTCAAGATAAGCCCTGCCGTCGATTACGACAGGCTTTGATGTAAACGGCATAGAAGCAGAAGCGCGGAGCATCTCCATATCCCGAAGTACGCTTTCGATCTTCAGATACTCCGGTTTTCCCGTTTTTACATCGGTCACCGTTGCATAAAAAGGCACTCCGGAATTTATATAGGTTTCATCGTCGAATTTGTCAAGCTCGTTCGGCACTTTGTAATAGGCATATTCCGTGTTGAAAAAGTCGCCGCTTTTAAGTAACGGCTTTATCCCCATGTAGTTCCTGTCGCCGTTGAAACGGCAGTTGTAGCGGATGACCCTGCCGTCCTGCCTTGACAGGAAATTCACTCCGAACACCGCACCTGCCGATGTTCCTATTATCCCGTCAAATTTTATATCATTTTCAAGAAGTACGTCAAGTGCGCCTGCCGTGTACATTCCACGCATAGCGCCGCCTTCAAGCACAAGTCCTGTTTTCATAATGTTCTCCGTTAAATTTATTTGCCGTATTCGTTGTCGAACTCTTGTATTTCTCTGAGCATATCCTCAGTACTGCCGTCGCTTGAATCATACCATTCCATCTTTTTCAGATACTTGTCGAGCCAGCTGTCGTGAAGAGCATTTGCGACAATTCCGACCTCACTGAAAGAATCGTTACCGTCCCCGATCACAAAAACAAGCTGATTATCGTTTGTTGGCAGCTCATTGAAGCTACAGTCTGCAAACGCTTCTCTGACTGTCTTGTATACAGCGTTCAAGTCGTGCTGTTGTAAGCTAAGTACTTTTTCATCGTCTATTTCCACTGCGATTTTATATAAGTAATCCATATAGCCCAACCTTTTTGAAATAAATCGTGCCGATTATCGTTGTTGCCGAGTTTGACAATATCCGATTCATACGCTATAATATTCAGTGCGGCACGCAAACATATTCTGATATTATTTTATCACTTTTGCAAGTTATTTGCAACAAGAAAAGAAGTCCGCTCCCGAAAGGATCTGTAAAAGATATGGCAGAAATTATTGACGTTACCGACATAAATATCCCAGAGCTTGAAATATACACGCGCCTTACAGATGCAAGACTGCGCAAGGTGTACGAATACGAACACGGAATATTCATAGCCGAAAGTCAGACGGTTATAGAAGTAGCCCTTGACGCAGGCTGTAAGCCGATTTCGATGCTCACAGACAGAAAGTATATCAATGACCGTGCAAACGGCATAATAGAGCGTTGCGGTGATATTCCGGTATATACCGCCGACAGCAAGATAATGTCCGGGCTTACAGGCTATGAGCTGACACGGGGAATGCTGTGCGCTATGGAGCGTCCTGCGCCGAAAAGGGCAGAGGAGCTTTGCAGAAATGCACGCAGGATTGCCGTACTCGAAAATATAGCCGATGTCAGCAACGCAGGAGCAATAATACGCTCTGCGGCGGCGCTCGGCATAGACGCTGTGCTGATAACCCCGTCCTGCTGTGATCCTCTTTGCAGGAGAGCCATAAGAGTCAGCATGGGAACGGTATTTCTTATCCCGTGGGGATATATCGGAGAGGACGAGCATTGGTGGCAGTCGCACGGCCCCGCATATCTGGGTTCTCTGGGCTTTAAAACAGCGGCAATGGCGCTTACCGATAACTCGGTAAGTATTGATGATAAGACGCTTCAGAGCGAGGAACGGCTTGCTATAATACTCGGCTCTGAGGGCTACGGTCTGTCGCAAAAAACTATAGACGGCTGTGATTATACGGTAAAGATACCGATGTATCACGGTGTCGATTCGCTAAATGTCGGTGCGGCGGCCGCTGTCGCATTCAGAGAGCTGAGAGTAAGGGAATAATAACAGGGCTGAATTGCGATCAAGCAGTTCAGCCCTGTTTATTATTACATTATGAATATTAAGTTATCTTATAAAATTCGTTCTTACAACCGCACTTGTATCGGGCAGTGCAATGCCATTCTTTCTACCAAGCTCAAAGCACTTCATCATCCATGCCATGTTCTTTGCAAGGTTCTGCATTGTCTGCATACCCTCAAGATCCTTTTCGGCTTCACCGGGTACTCTGCCGTATACCATATTCCAGTAGGTAGAGCCGACAACAGGCATCTGTGCTATGCCGAAATACTTGTTCATACAGTCAAACGATGCAGAGCTTCCGCCTCGTCTTGCGACCGCGATTGATGCACCGGGCTTGAATTTAAAAGCCGCGCCGCCCGCATAGAACGCTCTGTCAAGGAACGACAGGATACGTCCGCTCGGGTGAGCATAATACACCGGCGTACCGAACACGAATCCGTCCGCTTCTTTAGCTTTTGCTATAAATTCGTTTACATCGTCATCGGTGAAAGCACAGCCTTTTTCACTGCACTGTCCGCAGCCGATGCAATCTCTGACAGGCTTTCCGCCCATCTGAAATATCTCATATGAAATGCCCTCGTTTTCAAGCGTTCTGCCGACTTCAAGCAGTGCGGCATTGGTATTGCCGTTAGCCTTGGGACTTCCGTTGAGCATCAATACTTTCATTAAAATCGCTCCTTCAAATAATATATTGCAATTTTGCGTTACAGATTATATCACCTTGAATAAAAATAGTCAAGTCAAAATTTACCGCATAACTTCACGCTGCTTATCATTCCGTCATTCCCACAACCTGCTTATACATTTCTTCATCGTCATAAATAAGATAAAAGTCGGTCGGAACAAAATATTTTTCCTGCAATGCCGAGCTCAGTTCATCCGCAAATTTCTCCGTGCTTTCATACTTACGGGTAACGACCTTTTCGCTGTCTGTCGGATAAATTTTAAGCGCGGTATCGTTAAAGATCATCTGCCATAATTCGCTGTGTTTACCGCAGAAATGATACTTCGTTTTACCAAATTGAGTTATCATCTGCAATGCTTCTTTTTTGACAAACTCGCTGTCGTTGGTACGGTTTACTATATAGAATATCTCCGCTAAGTGCTCCTTTTGCGGAGTGATCGAACCTGTAAACAGCTCGGCGCTATACAGGTTATCATGCAGCTTTTCGCATCTGTCCATATTATTCTTCCTCCGGGTAAATTATGCCGTGTTCCTGCCTGAACCTTGTCATTATCTCCATAACATCGGCGGTGTAGTCAAGGCACATTACGTTTTTGTCGCCGTTTACCGCCTTTTCCATATCGGTTATTTCATAGTAAAGCGCATCGGAATTTTCACCTGCGCAGACAAGCTCAGTCCTGCCGTCTGTATAGGTTATTTTTGCTTCCCACGCTCTCGGATATTCCATGATCTCAATATAGCCGTTTTCGCAGGAGATCATCGCACGCTTGGGCTGTTTTGAATGGAGCGACAGCATAACCGTTGCCATCTGCCCCTCCTTATCCGACAGTAAAAGGCTCGCCTGTTCGTCAACTCCCGTCGGTGCGGTTTTAAGCTGTGACAGCATATTATCCGGCTTTGAATCGAAAAACCAACGGATAACAGACAGGGCATACACGCCTATATCAAGCATTGCACCGCCTGCAAGGCTTCTGTTGAAAAAACGGTTTTTCATATTGTATTCCTTGAAACTGCCGAAATTCATTGTGATAAGATTCACCCTGCCGAGTGTGCCGCTTTTCAGGATTTCGTCAAGCTTTTTATATATCGGCATATGATAAACCGTCATTGCTTCACCGATTACAACGTTGTTTTCGTCGGCAAGTGTGATAAGCTCATTCAGTTCGTCACTGTTCAATGTTATCGACTTTTCAACAAGAATATGCTTTTTGTATAAAATTGCTTTCTTCATAAAGCCGTAATGCGTGTTGTGCGGAGTGGTGATGTAGATTATATCGACATCGGGGTCGGTGAACATTTCGTCATAGCTGTCATACACCTTGCCGACATTATATTTTTCTGCAAAAGCCACAGCCTTGTCATGTGTCCTGTTGCCCACGGCGAACAGATTTCTTCCGTTTTTCTGCATTGCGGCGGCTGTTTCATTGGCTATAACGCCCGTGCCGAGTACCGCCCAGTTGTAGTTTTTCATAATATGTTCCTTTTGAATATAGCGGTCGAAAACAAAGCTCCCGCCGGCGGTCTTTATATGCCGTCAACAGAAGCCCTGCCTGTTTAAATGTGTTTTGTACTCCCGTTAATAATTCTCAGCGTGTACTTCAAAGTAGCTCTGTGGATGATTACATACGGGACATACATCGGGAGCCTTTGTGCCTACTACGATATGACCGCAGTTGCGGCACTCCCATACCTTGACCTCGCTCTTTTCAAATACCTGTGCGGTTTCTATGTTCTTTAACAGTGCACGGTATCTTTCCTCGTGGTGCTTTTCAATCTCGCCTACCGCTCTGAACTTAGCGGCAAGCTCAGGAAATCCCTCTTCCTCGGCTGTCTTGGCAAAGTTTTCGTACATATCTGTCCATTCGTAGTTTTCGCCGTCTGCGGCAGCTTCAAGGTTTGCCTTTGTATCGCCTATTCCTGCAAGCTCCTTGAACCACATCTTAGCGTGTTCCTTTTCGTTGTCGGCTGTTTTCAGGAAAAGGGCGGACATCTGCTCATATCCCTCTTTCTTTGCGACAGAAGCAAAGTATGTATATTTGTTTCTTGCCTGAGATTCGCCCGAAAATGCTTCCCGGAGATTTTTTTCGGTTTGTGTACCTGTGTATTTATTCTTAGCCATTGTATTATCCTCCTGTGTTATGGCATTGCTCGATGTGAAGCACGCCGATTTATCTTGATTATAGTACGGAAAAATAAAATTGTCAATAAGTTTATCTGAAAGGAAATTGAAATAAAACCGCCGCAGACAGCAACATTTGCCTGTCTGCGGCGGTAGTTCTATAAAGAGTGAATAACGGTTAAGGTCTTTGACCCATACCGCCTTCAAGGGTGATTGTTTCGCCGTTCATATACTTGAAGTCGGGAGATGCAATCTGTACACATAATCAAAAAAACAATCCGATTACTGAGCTTACGGATTTTCGGGCATAACAAAAAACCCGTAAGAAAACCTTACGGGTTTGGTGGGAGCGGGTGGATTCGGACCACCGAAGCGAAACGCAACAGATTTACAGTCTGCCCCCTTTGGCCACTCGGGAACACTCCCATATTAAATTTAAGAAAAAATTGGAGCTGGTGGACGGACTCGAACCCCCGACCTGCTGATTACAAATCAGCTGCTCTACCAACTGAGCTACACCAGCACGATACCGGCTCAAATATAATAGCAAACAGTGCAGGGTTTGTCAACAAAAATTTTAATTATTTTATTCTTTGCTTATTCTTTGCGATATCAGGGAGGAAACGAATGAAAATAAGCGAACTTTCCGCGGAATACCGCGACAGCGCAATGCTGTGCCGGGGCAGAATAAAAGAGCTGAACCTTAAGCTCGAGTGCGAGCCGATGTGCGAGATCGACAGGCTTCGCCTGCGCCGCCGGATCGCCATACTCACAAGCATGATGCGCGATACGATAGCTGTTTCGCGCTACCTTGAAAATTACTACGGAGATGATATGAATGCAGGAAAGAAAACTCAATATGTTTGCTAAGCAGGAGGAATACATGGCTCTGCGCCAGTACATAAAGCTCGTGTCCGATGCGTCCGGCGGCGCTGCCGGCGCACTTCGCCGCGCGATAAACTCGGAGCTTACAAAGCGCCAGAGGCAGCTGATCGGCATGTACTATATCGAGCAGATGCCCATGCAGGATATCGCCGACGAGCTGGGGCTTCACATATCAAGCGTCAGCCGCACGATAAAGCGCGGCCGCGAGCGTCTGAAAAGCGCGCTGAGCTACGGCGGAAGGAATCTTCTGGCGTCGTTAGAAGATTGTTAACTTTACAGTCGTTTAATGTCGTGATAAAATGGCGGCATGAAAAATACAAAGAGAAAAACAAAAAAACGCGGTGGGATAAGGCCGGTTTTCATAGTGATCCTTATAGCGGCGCTGCTTTTGGCCGGGTATGCCTTCGTGCAGTCGCGCCGTCAGGCCGCGCGTGAGGCAGACCCGTACTACGGCATGGTCGAGGTGTTCAACGGCGACGATTATGTGTGGATAACTCCGCAGGACGGCGTTGCGCTCAACGATCTTGACAAGAGCGAGTTTATCAACGACGCAAGCGGAAACCTGACCTACACCGGACGCGAATACAAGGCCAGCCGCGGCGTTGACGTTTCGTCGTATCAGGGCGATATCGACTGGCAGCAGGTCTACGACAGCGGCGTGCGCTTTGCCATCGTCCGCGCAGGCGGCATGTACTACGGCAGCGGCGAGCTGTATACCGACGACAACTTCATTAAAAATATCGAGGGCGCAAAGGCGGCCGGACTTCGTGTGGGCGCGTATTTCTTCTCGCAGGCGATAAGCGAGGACGAGGCCGAAGCCGAGGCAAAATTCGTGCTCGACCTGCTCGGCGACCGTAAGCTCGATCTGCCGGTGTTCTTCGACTGGGAACGCATATCGGGCGACACCGCGCGCACGGACGGGCTGGATAACGAAACGCTCACGGCCTGCGCCGTGAGGTTCTGCCAAACGATAGAGTCGGCAGGCTTCGACGCCGGCGTGTACATATATAATGATACCGGCTACTACGGCTACGACCTTGCGCAGCTTGAGGACTACACCTTCTGGTGCGTCGGCATAAGCACCTATCCGTGCTTTTACTATGCCCATGAGTTCTGGCAGTACAGCTTCAAGGGCACGGTCCCCGGCATAAACGCCGACTGCGACCTGAATATGCTGTTCGAAAAATAAGAGGAAACCGCAGACCGGATATCCGGCCTGCGGTCAGTCTGTCGAGAAACCCGGCTGCGGAAACCGGGTTTCTAGTGCATTTAACGGG
>ERZ826146.1919-NODE-1919-length-17299-cov-8.692183_pt1 | contig 17299 bp, 15 predicted proteins | sample MGYA00519857_ERZ826146 | MGnify/ENA primary metagenome ERZ826146 (study PRJEB31778, sample SAMEA3449222) | human gut metagenome | biome: human gut; feature: human-associated habitat; material: faeces | place: United Kingdom | collected 2010/2012 ...
TATGCGCAACTTTTTACTTGTGTTTGTCATTCCAATTTAATTCCGCCAACGGGTTCTATATCCTATGTTTCATTAGTGATGTTTGCATGGTCTATGGTCGTTGCAGCGCCGTTGTTGGTTACTGCTTCTAAGATTGATAATGTTCTTTGCAAAACATTTCGCCCAATGCGTATCCTTCGTCGTACAGGGGAATAAGTTTGGCCGGATTCCGCTCCATCCTGTCGACGTTAATCCGTCCTGTCGGTCGTATGCAGGTTATGGTGCCCGCTAGTTCAAGCTCATCTACCATTTCGAGCTGGTCATTATACACCTTGTTGCGGCGGCTTAGTGCTGTTCGCAGTCGTGGGTATCGCCTGTAAGCAAGTGGTGGCAGTTTGTTTTTCTTTTCGGACAAACGGAAACCGCTTGGACGTGTCAATACGACTACGTTGTTCGCGTGTCCGCGTTCCATCGCCCTCCTGACAGGTATGCTGTCAACTATGCCTCCGTCAAGCATGGGTGTCCCGTCAACGTTTACGGTTTTGCATACGTATGGCAGGCTGCTGCTTGCACGTACGATGTCCAGCAAGCGTCCTATGTCGCTTCGTTCCGACAGGTAGCAGGCACAACCTGTCAGACAGTTTGTTGTCACCATCTCAAACTCGGCGGGGTTGCTGAAACATGCGTCGAAATCGAACGGCAGCAGTTTGTGTGGCAATGTGTCGTATAGTAATTTTTGGTCTAACAGGCTGCCTTGGGTCAACAGGTGGCGTATGCTTATATATTTGTATCTTTCAAGAAAGTCTATGTTTGACTTACGGGCACGTCCCGGCTGGTTGCTCATATACGACAGGCCGTTGCAGGCTCCTGCTGATACAGCTACGATGTAGTTGAATTTAACGCCATGGCGCATGAAAGCATCGAGTACGCCGCATGTAAAAACTCCGCGCATGCCTCCACCTTCAAGTACTAACCCCGTGTTGTTGTTGATAGTCATTGTACTGAATGATTATAATTTGCAAAATTAAATTTTTCAGCTGAGGATAAATAATGGAAAAGATTAAAAATACTTGTTTTTGCGTTAATCTTTGTATGCTGTGACCGACTAATTTAGCAAAAATGTAAAAGGTGGCCTTTCGTATTACAAAAGGTGGCCTTTCGTAGTGTGAAATGTGGCTTTTTAGCCCGTAAAAGGTTGTCTTTTGTAAGTACTTGATATTCATGCTGTTTTGTGGGTTGTATAAATAGGCAATTTAAGTTGGAATATGTAACGGCGTTAATGTTGGGAAATGTATCATCGATGATTTTTGCATGGATTTAGATTAGCTGAATGATTTTGTAGACGTTCGGTTTTTATTCCTTAAAAAGTTTCATATTATAGTTTGAATTGAAAAACTCTAAAAAAATAACGTTTTTATTTTGCGGTTAGCCATACTTGCGTTATCTTTGCAATCTAAAATATTGCAAATCCTGCAAGTATTGCCTTTATGCTGTATGGCTGTAGGGAAATGCTTGTGGCTGAGTGAGCGGTATTTGGTATATTACATAAAATTGTGAACCTTATGTTTAATAAAGAGATTTATGTAAAGCGCCGTTGCGAACTTAAAAAACTGGTGAAAAGCGGTGTCATAATATTGTTCGGCAACAATGATTCGCCGGTAAATTACCCGTCAAACTGTTATTATCCATTTCGTCAGGATTCGTCGTTTCTCTACTATTTCGGACTTGAACGTGATGGCCTTGTAGGCGTGATTGATATTGACGAAGATACCGAGACATTAGTCGGTGACGATATTGACATTGAAGATATCGTATGGTACGGTTCGGTGAACAGTGTGGCAGATATGGCTAAAAGTACAGGCGTAGGCCACACGGCGGCAATGAAACAGTTGCAGGCTATTTGTAATGCAGCATTGGCAAGCCACAGACAGATTCATTTTCTGCCTCCATACAGGCATGATACAAAGCTGATGGTGTTTGATCTGTTAGGCATACATCCCAACCAGCAGCGCGAAGCTGCATCATTGGAACTTATTAAAGCCGTTGTGAAAATGCGCTCGGTGAAAGACCAATTGGAGATTGATGAAATAGAGAATGCGTGCGCCATAGGTTATAAGATGCACACCACTGCCATGCGGGCTACGCGTCCTGGCGTAACCGAGAAATATGTTGGCGGGCTTGTTAATGGTGTGGCCAATTCTTATGGAGCTATGGTCAGCTTTGCAACCATTTTCACACAGCACGGCGAGATAATGCACGGTGTTCCACGTTGGGACGAGCTGAAGGAAGGGCGTCTTGCCCTTTGTGACGCCGGAGCCGAGAACCGGAATAATTATTGTTCAGACAATACCAGGACGTATCCCGTTAGTGGAAAGTTTACTCAAAGGCAACTTGAGATATACCGTATTGTTGAAGAGTGTCATGACCGTGTGCTTGATTGGGCTAAACCGGGTGTTAAATACAAGGATGTACACATGTCTGTGTGCCGTCTTATGGCAACGCGCCTGAAAGAGCTCGGTTTGATGAAAGGCGATGTTGACGAGGCTGTGGCAGCCGGAGCACATGCAATGTTCCTGCCGCACGGACTCGGTCACATGATGGGAATGGACGTGCATGACATGGAGGGACTTGGCCAGGTGTATGTGGGATTTGACGATGAGACACGTCCTTCGGATCAGTTCGGTACGAATGCGTTGCGTATGGGACGCAGGCTCGAACCGGGCTTTGTCGTGACGGACGAGCCTGGTATATATTTCATTCCTGCGCTTATAGACAGTTGGAGGTCTCAAGGCTTGCATAAGGATTTCATTAATTACGACTTGCTTGAGACATACAAGGATTTCGGCGGAATACGTATAGAGGACGATTTGCTGATAACCGAGGACGGATGCCGCTTCCTTGGACAGGAGCGTATACCTTATCATCCACAAGACGTTGAAGCTTTTATGGCGGATAATCAATCAAACAATTAAAAAATAAAAAAAACAGGGAAATGAAGAAACTATTAGTGATGTGCCTGCTCGCCGGTATGGCGGCTGGTGCCAATGCTCAGGACAAGAGCGCATCAACAGACAAGAACGTGCCGGTGTTCACGACCGTTAAGGCGAACCCAATCACGAGTATCAAGGACCAGAACCGCAGCGGAACCTGCTGGGCGTATTCAACGCTGAGCTTCTTGGAGAGTGAGATACTCAAGAAAACGGGCAAGACTTATGACTTGTGCGAGATGTTCATTGCCAACAAGGATTACATGGACCGCGCCATACTTACTGTAAGAATGCACGGTGACAGCCAGTTCTCACAGGGCGGTAGCTTTTCTGACGTGTTGACAATAATGAGGGAAGACGGTATCTGCCCGGAGAGCGCAATGCCGGCACCTGGCACGCTTACGGGCGATTCACTTGCTAATTTTGACGAGTTCTTCGGAGTAATGGAACCTTATGTAGCAGCAGTGTCGAAGAGTAAGGCAAAGAAGATTTCCCAACAGTGGCGCAAGGGCTTGCAAGGTATAATCGACGCATATCTTGGCGAATGTCCTGAGAAGTTTGTTTACGAAGGCAAGGAGTATACTCCGAAAACGTTTGCTGAAAGCCTCGGAATTAATCTTGACGACTATGTGTCAATAACAAGTTTCACTCATCATCCGTTCTATACCCAGTTTGCCATCGAGGTGCAAGACAACTGGCGCTGGAAGCCTTCTTACAATGTGCCTATGGACGAAATGATGCGCATAATTGACAATGCGATAAATGAAGGTTATACTATTGCTTGGGGAGGTGACGTTACAGAAGACGGCTTCACACGTAAAGGCCTTGGTATGGCTTATGACGTGAAGAAGGCACGCAGCATGGCTGGTACCGATGCAGACCGCTGGTTCAAGCTTTCAGCTACCGAGAAGAGAAGCAAGCTTGATTCTCTTGGCGTTGACGCACCAGAGATTGTTCCTACACAGGAAATGCGCCAGGAAGCTTATGACAATTGGGAGACAACGGACGACCACGGAATGCACCTGTACGGAATTGCCAAGGATAAGAATGGCAACATCTTCTATATGGTAAAGAACTCTTGGGGTGAGTACGGTGACTATAAAGGCACTTGGTATATGAGTAAGAATTTTGTTGCATACAAGACCATGAACTTTATGGTAAACAAGAATGCCATTCCCAAGGATATCAGGAAAAAACTTGGCATCTAATTGTCTTGTAAGTTTATAGGCGTTAAAGCCAAACATCTTTGTGGCCGCAAGTTTTCTTGTTGCGTGTTACGAGATGTTTGGCTTTAACTTTTTTCTAATTACTGGTATATTATGTTTTTTTCAACTTGAAAAGGCTGTTTTCTTGTTTTTTATTTGTAATTTTACACGCACTTTATTTCGACACATACGTACAAGGTATTGTTGAGGGGTAAAGACATTGACGAAGAAAAATAAAAAACGACATAATGCATTTCAAATGGAATTACGAAAAACCGACATTAGAACAAACACGGACGGCTGAAGAACTCGGCTTGAAGTTGGGTATAAGCCCGATTCTTGCCGGCATATTGATTAAACGTGGAGTCACGACAGAGTCTGCTGCTAAGCGTTTCTTCCGACCTCAATTGAACGACCTGATTAACCCGTTCCTGATGAAAGACATGGATGTGGCTGTTGACAGGTTGAACGATGCAATGGGGCGGAAAGAACGTATTATGGTTTACGGCGACTATGATGTTGACGGATGTACGGCTGTTGCATTGGTGTACAAGTTCCTGTTGCAGTTTTATTCAAACATAGATTATTACATTCCCGACCGTTACGACGAAGGTTATGGAGTAAGTTACAAGGGAATTGATTACGCCAAGGAAACAGGCGTTAAACTTATTATTATCCTTGATTGCGGAATTAAGGCAATGAAGGAGATTGCATATGCTAAGAGCTTGGGGATAGACTTCATCATCTGTGACCATCATGTGCCGGACGAGGAGATGCCACAGGCGGTAGCTATCCTTAACCCTAAACGTGAAGATGATACTTATCCGTTCAAGCATCTGTGCGGGTGCGGTGTCGGCTTTAAATTCATGCAGGCTTTTGCTAAGAATAACGGCATACCGTTTTCGCGTCTGATACCATTGCTCGACTTGTGTGCCGTTAGTATTGCGGCCGATATAGTCCCTGTAGTTGATGAGAACCGTATATTGGCTTACCATGGTCTGAAACAACTCAATCAGAATCCGAGTATCGGGCTTAAAGCCATAATTGATATTTGCGGATTGAGTGGGCGTACGTTGTCGATGAGCGACATTGTATTTAAGATAGGTCCACGTATCAATGCGTCCGGAAGGATGGAGAATGGGCGTGAAAGTGTAGACCTTTTGGTTGAAAGGGAACTGTCGAATGCTTTGAACGAGGCAAAGCATATTAATGAGTACAACGAGCAGCGGAAGGACATCGACAAACAGATGACCGAAGAAGCTAATCAGATTATTTCCAAGATTGAAAGTCAGAAGCGGCATTCCAGCATAGTGTTGTATGATGATAAATGGAAAAAAGGTGTAATCGGAATTGTCGCCTCAAGGCTCACTGAAATTTACATCCGTCCGACTATTGTACTTACGCGTGATAAAGATTTTGCAACAGGCTCGGCGCGTAGTGTTACTGGTTTTGATGTCTATTCGGCAATTAAGAGCTGCCGCGACCTTCTTATCAATTTTGGTGGACATACTTATGCTGCAGGTTTGACTTTGAGGTGGAAAGACGTGCCGGAATTCCGTAGGCGATTCCAAAAATATGTTGATGAGCATATCCAGCCGGAGCAGACAGAGGCGATATTGAATATTGATGCCATGATTGATTTTAAGGATATTACAAGGAAATTGCATGCCGACTTGAGAAAGTTCGGTCCATTTGGACCGATGAATCCTAAACCGTTGTTCTGTACAACAGACGTTTATGATTTTGGTACAAGTAAAGTTGTAGGCAGGGAGCAGGAGCATATAAAACTTGAACTTGTTGATTCAAAATCAAATAATGTTATGAATGGTATTGCTTTCGGCCAGAGTGGTTCGGCAAGGTATATCAAGTCTAAACGGAGTTTTGATATTGCTTACACGATAGAGGATAATGTATTCAAGCACAATGGCGTACAGTTGCAGATTGAAGACATACGACCGTCCGAAGAATATGTTTAGGTAGGGTTGGAAACTGCGAGCTGTTGTATTTGACAGGTATTGTTTGCTAGTGTAATATTGTATTTCGGTAAGGCGCTTTCAGTTTATGGATAAATGTCTTGAGATTCTGCGTGAATATTGGGGATACGGCGATTTCCGAGGAATACAACGTGAAATCATAGACAGTATCAGTTCAGGACGTGATACCCTCGGCCTAATGCCGACAGGAGGAGGAAAGTCCATAACATTTCAAGTTCCAGCACTGATGATGCCAGGAGTGTGTGTTGTGATAACGCCGCTCATTGCCTTGATGAAAGACCAAGTCGACAATCTTAAGACACGTGGAATCAGGGCAGCTGCAATTTATTCAGGAATGATGCATGCAGACATCGTTTCCACGCTTGAAAACGCAATATTTGGAGGTGTTAAGATTCTTTACGTGTCTCCCGAAAGGCTTTCGTCGGAACTGTTTAAGAAAAAACTCAGCCACATGAAGGTTAGTTTTATAACGGTTGACGAGGCTCATTGTATCAGTCAGTGGGGATATGATTTCCGTCCTTCTTATCTTAAAATATCGGAAATCAGAAAAATCCATACCGGTGTGCCTGTGCTTGCTTTGACGGCTACGGCAACTCCAAGGGTTGTTGACGATATCCAGGACCGGCTAGGATTTAAGGGGAAGAACGTGTTCCGCATGAGCTTTGAACGTAAGAATCTTGCATATATTGTGACAAGGACAAGCGATAAGGAACGTGAAGCTCTGCGTCTTATTAAAGGAATTAATGGAGCTGCAATTGTTTATGTAAGAAGCAGGCAGCGTACTAAGGACCTGTCCCAATTGTTTCAAAAAGCAGGTGTGAGTGCTACATTCTATAATGCCGGACTTGAAAACTCGGTGAGGGAGGCTAGGCAGAAAGAATGGCAAGACGGAAAGGTAAAAGTAATGGTTGCCACAAACGCTTTTGGCATGGGTATTGATAAGGCTGATGTCCGTTTGGTCGTTCATATCGATTGCCCTGATTCCATTGAGGCTTATTTTCAGGAAGCAGGTAGGGCCGGACGTGACGGGAAACCGGCTCAAGCCGTTTTGTTGTATGATGGTAATGATAGAGTTAAACTGCAGCGTAGAATAAGTGACACTTTCCCTGAAAAGGACGATATACGAAAAGTTTATGAGCATCTTGCTTATTTCTATCAAATAGGAATGGGGAGTGGGGCAGGATGTAGTTTTGAATTTAATATAGATAAGTTTTGCTTTTATTTCCATCATTTCCCAATACCTGTAAATTCAGCTTTGAATATACTTTCGCGGGCTGGTTATATTAATTATGATTGTGAACGCGAGAATATGGCTCAGCTGACAATGCTACTGCATAGGGAAGACTTATACAGGTTGGACAGTTTGGACGAACGGGAAAATTCTGTCGTCACGGCGCTATTGCGTAATTATGGAGGGTTGTTTACTGATTTTTGTTATATCGATGAGAGTCTTATAGCCATGCAAACTGGATTTGGGCGTGAAGAAGTTTATGGGATACTGAAAGATTTAAGTCGGAGACAGATATTGCGTTTCATTCCACGTAAAAAAATTCCACATATAAGGTATGTGCAGAGTCGGGTGGAAGCAGGTTTACTTGTTTTTAGTAATGAAGTTTATGATGACCGTAAAAAAGAGTATGCTGAACGTATAAAATCGATTATTAATTATGCAGAGAACGATGATATTTGTCGAAGCCGGCAATTGTTGAGGTATTTTGGAGAAAAAAAGTCAACAGACTGTGGTATGTGCGATGTTTGCATTAATCATAATAGTCAACATCTCTCTCATGAAGAAATAGGGGAAATAAAACACACTATTATGCAGTTATTGGAGGATGGTCAACTGCACAGTATTTCTGAATTGCTAACAATAAATGCAGATAAAAATGTTCTTAAAGAAGTTGTTGAATATATGGTTAGTGAGGAGGAAGTTTTCATTCGTGATGGCATGATAAGCAAGTAGGATTTTTTATACGAATAAAGTCTGTCTTAAAATAGTATAAGACAGACTTTATTCGTATAGTTAAGCATGAAGTTTTTTCTATTACTTGGAAATAATTTGTTTATAATTCGTCATCTGATACATATTTGGGAGAATTTCCATATTTATTGGGTTCCGGTTTGCTGTCAAGTACACAAAATACGAAAATTGTAATATTCATAATGCCAGATATTAATACGGCGATAGAAAATACTGGTCCGCTTAATGCCGCAATGGCATCTTCAATATTGGGGTTGACAGCAGACATTATTTCATAATATCCGCTGTTTATAATGTAAAATTGTGTAAATATGCTTACCAATATGGCAATAGTTACCCACCAACTGCTATGTCCACGGTCGTGAAGGCGACGGACGGTGACAGACCATAAGCTAAGTAACAGGATTGTGCTGATTATAGCCATTGCGACTGGGGAACTGGAAAGCAATAAGCTGCAAATCATGCATACAAGCATGTATGCAAGAAAATACCACCAAAGTTCAGAACGACGCGAACGGCCGTTAAAGTTCAACATGTTTTTTAATACGGAATTCACTGATTCTGCAAATCCCATAGAAGGCAATTTCTTGTAGTTGTTCATGGTTTATTGATTTTATTGTTTTTTTAATGGTCTTATCCGTCGTATTTCATTTACCTTTATTCTCCAATAGGTCAGGGCGAAGGCGTTTTGTACGTTCGTAACTCTGCTCTATTTCCCAGTCTTTTATTTTAGCTTCATTTCCGCTTAAAAGTATGTCAGGTACACGCCATCCTTTGTATTCTGCCGGACGTGTGTAAATAGGTGCAGACAGCATGTCGTCTTGGAAACAGTCTGACAATGCACTTTGCTCGTCGCTTATGACACCAGGTACAAGACGTACTATTGCATCTGCCATTACAGCTGCTGCCAGTTCGCCGCCGGTAAGAACATAGTCACCGATGCTTATTTCCCTTGTTATAAGATGGTCGCGTACGCGCTGGTCGATACCTTTATAATGGCCGCATAAAATTATAAGATTACCTTTAAGTGAAAGATCATTGGCTATATGTTGGTCAAATTTTTCACCGTCCGGCGATGTGAATATGACTTCATCGTATTCCCTTTCTGCTTTTAATGCTGATATTGCCCTGTCAATTGGTTCACATTGCATAACCATGCCGGCAAACCCACCGTATGGATAATCGTCTACACGTCGCCATTTGTCTGTTGAATAGTCACGCAGGTTGTGAAGGTGTATTTCGGCCAAGCCCTTTTTCTGTGCTCTTGCAAGTATGGATTCATGAACGAATCCTTCAATCATTTCAGGTAAGACAGTGATTATGTCAATTCTCATTTTTGTAAATTTTATTATTTCTTCTATTTTGCTGCTTTAATATCAATATTGCCGCAGTGCTGAAAGTAACTCGTTGTTTTCGCTCTTGCTTCCAATGGTAATGCGTAGGCAGTCGTTACATTGGCTGACTTGAGTACGGTTTCTTACAATAACTCCATTGTCTTTAAGGTAATCGTACACCTTTTGGGCATTATCCATTTTTACAAGTATAAAATTGGAATCAGTATGGTATATTTTTTTACAAAAATTCAACATGCTGATTGCGTCTATCATTCTGTTTCTTTCAAGTAGTATTATTTTAACCCATTTGTCTACCTCATAAGGCTCTTTCAACATTTCCAATGCCTGTTGCTGTGTCAGTGAGTTTATGTTGTATGGGTGTTTTACTTTGTTAAGTATACTCACGATTTCTTTGGAGGCGAATGCCATTCCCAATCGTATTGCTGCACATCCCCATGCATTACTGAATGTATTCAATACAACCAAGTTGGGAAATTTGTCAAGGTCAAGTCTTAACGGTCTTTCCTTTGAGAAATCGGAATATGCTTCATCAACAATCACAATGCCATCAAAGTTTGTTATTGTCTTGATGATTTCATTCCTGTTGATATTATTCCCTGTCGGATTGTTTGGTGAACAGATCCATATTAATTTTGTCTTGTCATTGCATGCTGACAACAGTTGGGTCGAAGTGGTCTGAAATTCATCGTCGAGCGGTACTTTTCGGTACTCTACATCATTGATGTCGGCACATGTTTTGTACATACCGTATGTTGGTTCTATTGCCACAACGTTGTCGATTCCCGGGTTTGTGAAACATCTGTATATCACATCTATAGCTTCGTCAGTGCCGTTGCCGAGAAATATCTGTTCCTCGTTTACAGCCTTAACCTGAGCAAGTCTCATCTTAAGCTCATGTTGGGTTGGGTCTGGATATCTGTTGTATGGAGAGTTGTACGGATTCTCATTGGCATCGAGGAAAATCTTTGCACCATACTCTCCGTATTCATCTCTTGCACTACTGTATGGCTTTAAGTTCCAAATGTTTGGGCGTGTAAGTTCAATCAAATGTTTCATCGGTAGATAATGAATTTTTAATTGTTGTTTCATCACAGTTTCAACTTCCTTGAGATTTTTACTCACCGGTGTCGAATTAATGCTTACAATGATCTGCTTTGTTGGGCAGGTCAATTGTTTAGTGAAACAGACATTCTTGGGATTGTACAGCTATGCGCAACATTTTATATTTATAAATATATTGAAAATATTTGGCAAAAGTAATCTTTTTAAAGCATATTTGCAAGAATTGTTGTACTTTTGTACCCGAATTGAACGTGATAAGATTTATTGGCTTACGTGATTTACGATGGCATGGAAGACTATCTGATTCGAAATGAATAAATTAATAAACAGACAACCTGACAGATATATATTAAAAAGACAAGGCGGAAGTTATTGGAACCTTGTCGGGCTTCATGCTTGTAAATATTCCAGTTTGCCGGTTGGCTGTGTCCTTTTCCTATTATTCTTTTCATTTGTTTTTCTGTCTTGTTCTGATGATAGGAAAGATGATAAAATAGTAACGCCATGGGGTGAGGTCACGACAGAGAATGTTCCTGGTGAGGGTCGTTTTACTGTATCAGACATAGTGTCAGGCGGGGAACTGATTGCGTTGACAATGACTGGTCCCAATACATATTATGACTATCATGGACGTGGAATGGGAACACAGTATTTATTGTGCGAACGCTTTGCACGCAGGTTGGGCGTATCGCTCCGTATAGAGGTTTGCCGGGATACGGCGGAAATGCTAAACCGTCTCGCCGCAGGCGACGGGGACTTGATAGCTTTTCCGTTGCCCAAGAAAATAAAGTCGAAAGAACCTCTTATATTTTGTGGTGCCAGTGTCGATTCACTGGGAACGCAATGGGCGGTAGCAGGCGGCAACCGTGAACTAGCTGACAGTCTTAATGCTTGGTTCGTACCGTCGTTATATGCAGAGGTCGCTTCTGAACAGCGTCAGGCTTTTTCTCCCGGTAGTGTTACGAGACATGTCTATGCACCGTTCCTTGACCGCGGACGAGGCATAATATCGCCTTACGACCATCTTTTCAAGAAGTATGCCCCCACAGCACGTTGGGATTGGCGTCTTATGGCGGCACAGTGTTACCAGGAGTCATGTTTTGACCCACGGGCACGTTCATGGGCGGGAGCCTGCGGTCTGATGCAGATAATGCCGTCTACTGCAGACCAACTCGGACTTCCACGTTCTGCTATTTACGAGCCTGAACAAAATGTTAGTGCCGCGGCACGTTATATTGCCCGCTTGTCGGCTCTATTTTCAGACGTCCACAGTGCCGGCGAACGTCAGTTGTTTGTCTTGGCTGCATATAACGGCGGTTACAATCACATACGGGACGCTATGGCGCTTGCCCGTAAGAATGGGCGCAATCAATACAGTTGGCGGTCGGTCGCACCATACGTTCTCGGACTCGAGACGCCAGCTTTTTATAACGACCCCGTGGTAAGCCACGGTTATATGCGTGGTTCAGAGACTGTGGGCTATGTTGACCGTATCAGACAGCGGTACGCCCAGTACCGTGGAGTTCCGTATTCCGGACCTACTGTTTCTGCTCCGGCACACGCAATTCCTCAAGATTCTTACAGCCCTTATACGCCGAAACCGGCCAAGCGTAAACATAGGTTTCATATATAGCCACTATGTTTGGATGAAATCTACGCTTTGTGAAAGGTTGTCTTTCATATGCTAAAAGATGGTCTTTTGCGTCCTGATAGGCATGCTTTTGCATTGTAAAAGCATGCCTATTGGTTTCAATAGCTTTATCGCATTGTTAAATTACGCTTAACAGGCTTGTAGTCAGGATGTTGTCTTTACATCTCAGCTTGATGCAGTTGTCGGGATAACGGGTTTTGTGTCCGTCTTAAATCATTCGATTGTTTTTTATCGACTAATTTGAATTTGATAAATCATTATTAATATAAATATAGTTAATATTATTTTACTACATTATAGACGGTCTATTTTTGGAAACTTGGATTAAAAGTCGTAATTTTGCAGCATGTAGATGTTGATAGTCTGACGTTGCAGGTCTTTTTTTGACCCTAGACTGATGACTATGTTTTTAAGGATAAAATTGATAAATAAGATGAAAAAGTTTTTGGTAAAAGGTGCATTGTTATTAACAGCATTTGTATTCAGCGCACAGGCCGACGCACAAATAAGTTTTGGTGACATTTTGAAGAACGTTGTGTCAGGAACAAAAGATAATACTGAAACAACAAACCAGAAGTCGAATACCGGAGATAGTACACAGGGGGGATTGTTATCGGCTTTGACAAGTATATTTTCAAGTGACAAGGTTGCGACCGAAGACAAGATAATAGGCACATGGGTTTATGAGGAGCCAGCCGTGGTTCTGACCGGTGACAATGCACTGAAGAATATCGGTGGCAAGTTGGCAGCTTCGGCGGTTGAAGGCAAGCTGAGTGAAAAACTTGAGAGTTTTGGAATTAAGAAGGGATGTGTCACCATGACATTTTCAAAAGATGGTAATTTCACACAGACACTGATGGGTAAGACTTTGAGTGGCACTTATTCAATAGATGACAAGAACATTGTATTGAAATACGGTGGCCGTGTGTCGCAAATTATTGGCACTACACAGCTTGACGGTAACAATCTACTGATTGTGATGGACGCTTCAAAACTTTTGAAGTACGTTAATGTCTTGGGTGATATATCCCAAAATACGACATTGCAAACTGCAACTTCGCTTCTTGGCAGCATGGACGGACTAGAATGCGGCCTTAAGCTGGTAAAACAATGATTTGCAGGTGATAGTGGATTAGGGTGTCACTAGATGAATATGGTTTTATCCGTTTTGGTTCCGTTGCATGGCTATATTATGTACGATATTTCAAATTGTCGTGTTAAAAAAAATAAAAGTGCCAATATGGCGAAACGAAATTCCGGATAAAAGTATTACCTTTGCATCCGCTATTACGAGTTGATAGCATAATTCAAACCTAATTAACAGATTAAAAATGGCAACAAAAATCAGATTGCAGCGTGGCGGACGTAAAGGATATGCCTTCTACAGAATAGTCATTGCTGATGTAAGAGCACCACGTGATGGTAGATTTACAGAGAAAATTGGTACTTATAACCCCAACACTAATCCTGCCACGGTAGATTTGAATTTCGACCGTGCCCTCTATTGGGTCGAGACTGGCGCACAGCCTACTGATACTGTGCGCAATATCCTCAAGCGTGAAGGTGTTTATTTGATGAAGCATCTCCGCGGAGGTGTCAAGAAAGGCGCTTTTGACGAGGCTGCGGCACAGGCTAAGTTCGAGGCTTGGAAGGCTGGCAAGGAAAAAGGTCTTGATCAGATCCGTGAGACTGAGGCAAAGAACAAGAAAGATTTGTATGCTAAGAACCTCGATGCTGAAAAGAAAGCTAATGAGGCTATAGCAAAGAAAGTAGCCGAGAAGAAGGCTGCATTGGCTGCAGAGAAAGCTGCTGCTGAGGCAGAAGCAGAAGCTGCTCCTGAAGCAGAGGCACCGGCTGAGGCTTAGTCAAGACAGTTTAGTTTGAAATATAAAAGTCCGGATGTGGTTATACTTCATCCGGACTTTTTTGTTGTGGGGCTATCGGGATACCTACTTGTTGTCAGTTCGCTTTGAAAGACACGACCTGGTTCATGTCTGGCGTGAGATAAAACGTGTGGCTTGTCGTGTCGTTGTCAATACAAATAGTTACGCGCGTGTAAATGTATTGCTTGCTTTTGCCGGCGTATTTTATTCCCTTTTTGAACATTTTGTTTTTTAGTGCTTCAGCCCTCATTATGTTGACAATGCTGTCTGATACGTATCGCGTTGAATCAATGTCCGAAAAACTTACAGTATAATCGCTTGCCTGCAGGTTTGCTTCAAGGAAATCATTGATTACGCTTTCTGCTTTCTGCTGTTTGCTGCAGCTGCACAATACCAAGGTCATTGTCACAAGCGTAATAATTGTCTTAATCTTATTATGCATCTTCAATAATAGTAAGAGTGTGTCGCGTTATGTCATGTAACCTAGTTATAATTGCTGACACCTTAGGACACACTCTTTTTGCTTGTTTTATTCTTGTTTATTTCTCGGGAATATTTTTCATTATTTCCAACAAATGATCCCATACCATTTGTACTGTCGGTATGAGGAGCCGTTCGTCTGGAGAGTGTACTCCTCTAAGCGTCGGCCCCATTGAAACCATGTCCAAGTTTGGATACTTCTCTGAGAACAATCCGCATTCAAGACCAGCGTGTATGCCTATTACTTTTGGCTCTTTATTGAATAGCCGTTTGTAGGTGTCGACTACAATTTTTGTGAGCTCGCTGTTGGGATTCATTTTCCATGCCGGGTATCCGTCGCCTTGCTCGACTTCTGCTCCTGCTAATTGGAATGTGGCTTTTACAGTGTTGCCCATGTTGGTCAAGTTACTCATTACGTTGGAGCGTTGCGAAGCTACGATTCTTATTTCGTTGTCTGTGGTAACTACACTTGCAACATTGCTTGAAGTCTCGACCATCCACTCTAAAGCTTCATCCTGGCACATTGAATACGGACCGTTGTCTATGGCTTGTAGGGCAAGTATGAGGTTGTTGCTGACTGCTTTCGTGATTACAGGCTCTGCGTCAGTACTCTCAAGGTTGAACTGTATGTCGTTTTCTGTTACATGGAATTCGTCTTCGACGTCCTTTGAGAAAATATTTAGCGCTACACGAACATCTTCTTTCGCTTCTGATGGAACGGCGAAAACGACAATTCCGTCACGTGGAATAGCATTGTGCATCCTTCCGGAATTGAAGCTTGCTAACCTTACGTCATATTTCTCGTTGATGATGTATAAGAAACGCGACAATAACTTTATTCCGTTAGCGAATTTTTTGTTAATGTCGTCTCCGCTATGGCCTCCGTGCAGCCCCTTAAGTGAAAGCTTCATGAAGAAATAGCCTTCAGGAGCGGCCTCTTTTTCAAACTTGAATGTGGCGTTGGTCGTCATACCTCCTGCGCAGCTTATAAAGAATTGTCCTTCGTCTTCACTGTCAAGGTTTATAAGCAGGTCGCCGGTCATGAATCCTGGCTGCATCCCGTCCGCTCCGGTAAGTCCGGTCTCTTCGTCTCTCGTGAATACGCATTCGATAGGGCCGTGTTCTATGTCTTCGTTTGCGAGGACTGCCATTTGCATAGCACATCCAATGCCGTCGTCAGCTCCAAGCGTGGTCCCTTTTGCCTTAAGCCATTCTCCGTCGATATATGTTTCGATTGGGTCTTTCGTGAAATCGATGTCAACATCTACTAATTTATCGCAGACCATGTCCATATGGCTTTGCAGGATTAATGTTTTCCTGTTTTCGTAACCTTTTGATGCAGGTTTGCGTATGATTACATTTCCTGTTTCGTCAACAATGGTTTCCAGATTCAGTCCGTTTCCAAATTCTTTAAGGAACTCAATCATTTTCTCTTCATGCTTTGAAGGGCGGGGAATCTCATTAATTCTCGCAAATTGTTCAAAGACGCATGATGGTTTTAAATCGCTTTTGTTCATTTTATATTACTAGTTTATGATAAAACACGTCGTTTGATTTAATTGTTATTTTCATATCAGCTTGTTAGCACATCTTAACCTGTAGAGGTGTTGCGCAGCTTAGACTCAAGGCTCATATTAAAAAGCTCATATTTAATTCGCTTTTATTTTGCATTTCACATGATTTGCATTATCTTTGCATGCAAAAATAAGAAAAATGGCAGAAACTTTTATCATCGGCGTGTTAATAATTGCTATATCGGTGGCAATGTTATCAGTCAAGGTCATATTCTTGAAAGATGGTAAGTTTTCTTCACAGCATGTCAAAGACAATCCGGGACTTCGCCGTCAGAAAATACATTGTGTGATGGAGCAAGACAGGGAGGCCCGTACAATGAAAAATAATGCTGTGGTTAATGAAGAAAAATAAATAACATCATAAACTAACTTCAAAATTATGAAAAAAACAATATGTTCGGTGGCTGTGATTTCATTGATGGCGTTGTTTGTTACGTCTTGCAATAAACAGGCACCTAAGGTTGACGAGAAACCTGTTGAGGTCTCAAAATCTGAAACAGGCTTGAAAATAGCTTATATTGAAGTAGACTCGATAATGTCGCAATATAAGTTTTGCAAGGAATATACGCTGATCCTTGAGAAAAAGAGTCAGAATATCCAGAATACGATAAATTCGAAAGGACGCTCGTTGCAGAATGCTGTTGCTAAATTCCAACAGGACATCCAGAATAATAAATACACTCAGCAGCAGGCTGAGGCAGTGCAGGCTGGATTGCAGAAACAGGATGCTGATTTGAGGGAATTGCAGCAGAGACTTGGTAATGAGTTCCAGTCTGAAACGGAGAAATTCAACAAGGCGTTGCGCGACAGTATCCAGCACTATTTGGCTGTTTATAATAAGGATAAGAAATATTCAATTATTCTTAGCAAGGCTGGTGACAACATCTTGTATGCGGACAAGGCTTATGATATAACTAACGAGGTTATAGCAGGCCTTAATAAAGCATATAAGCCTGTATCTTCAAAGAAAAAGTAAAACATGAATTTATGATTTCAAGGAACCTGGACAAATAAGTTTTAGGTTCCTTTTTTATATCTTATTGTTAATGCGTCTTTTTACTTATTCGAGAGAATTATGAATTATATATGTTAACACTACTGTCCAATAAAAGTTGGCTAATCGGTCTTTGAAATTATTGAAATACAGT
>ERZ826146.1923-NODE-1923-length-17285-cov-9.061346_pt1 | contig 17285 bp, 16 predicted proteins | sample MGYA00519857_ERZ826146 | MGnify/ENA primary metagenome ERZ826146 (study PRJEB31778, sample SAMEA3449222) | human gut metagenome | biome: human gut; feature: human-associated habitat; material: faeces | place: United Kingdom | collected 2010/2012 ...
TCAACGGTTAAGCGACGACAAGCAACTGGGCAACATCTCCGTCGTACTCAACGATTGCGTGAACAATGTGTTGGGTTATGGCTACGGCTACGGTTACGGTTACGGTTATGGATATGGCTACGGCTACGGCTACGGAGACGATTACAAGGAAGTAAGCTACCGCAAACGCATCAAGCACTTCTTCCGGTAGCTGGCACATAAAGTAAAACGGTAACGATGGCCATTCACGACGCAACAATAGCCATCGACTTCGACGGTACGGTCGTAACGCATGCCTACCCGGAGATCGGTGAGGATGCGGGAGCGGCGCCCGTGCTGAAAGAGCTGACGGACAACGGTTGCCGACTGATCCTCTACTCGATGCGGCATGGAAAACTGCTGGACCGCGCGGTGGAATGGTTCCGCGTCCGGGGCATTCCGCTCTACGCCGTGAACGAAAATCCGTCGCAGAAGCGCTGGACCTCGTCGCCGAAGATTCATGCAGACCTTTACATCGACGACTGCAATCTGGGCTGTCCGCTGCGGTTCGTCGACGGAGAGAAACATCCCGTGGCCGATTGGGCCAAGATCCGCGAGCAGCTCGTCCGGGAAGGTTTTCTCGACTGACGCGCAGAAAGTCGGGGGGGGGCTGACGAAGGCCCAAACCGGATAATAAAAAAGCGAGACTTTGGAAAGTCTCGCTTTTTTTGCAGGCAGGCTGGCTGGAGCGGCAGAGCAGGCTGGAGCAGGCGGCGGGCAGCAGGCAGAGCAGGCAGAGCAGGCAGAGCAGGCAGAGCAGGCAGAGCAGGTGGCAGGTGGCAGAGCAGCGGGCAGGTGGCCGAGCAGGCCGAGCAGGCGGCGGGCAGGCTGGAGCGGCGGGCAAGCGACGGGCAGAAGTATACAGGCGGTGGCAAAAACAGGCAGAGGTAGGCCTATAATGACAGAGACAATAGGAGCTGGCAAGTTCCGGGCATCGCGAAGAACGGGACGGATGGGTAGCACTCGAGTGCGTCCCATTCGCACCGTTCGGAGGATGTGCGGAAAGTATCGCATCTAAAGCGGAACCGGTTTTTGATTATCGCGGAGCAGATTTTGCCATAACGCAGTTCGGCCCGGACGGGACATACCGAAGTATTTCCCGTTCGGGCCGGACAAGGCAGGGCGAAAGATGCCCGTGAGAATCGAAAACTACGCCCAGAGATTCCGGGGATATTTACCCTCGGCAATCATCTTCTCGATGGCGGCCATCAGCGCGGGTTTGTCCTCCTTGTAGGTGACGCCGTGCCACTGGGCGGCCGAACGCAGCACGCGGAGCGTAGCCGTGCCGTCGCCGATCAGCTTGTTAACCATCGTCGGGATGTAGAACTCCGACTTGATATTGTCCTTGTTGGCCTCGAACCAGACTTTGAAGTACTCCTTCGAGTAGGTGAAGAAGTCGGGCGTGAAGCCGAAGAGGTTCATCGAAACGGGAGTGTCCTCGGAGAGAGGCTCGTCGGCGCCGTTGTCGTGGAAGACGATCTGTCCGTCGGGCATCCGCTCGATCTGCGTCCGCTCGACCATCGACGTGAGGTCGCCTTTCGGATCGACGCCGCAGACGCCGCGCGAAACCGTACCGTTCTCCGAAAGCGTCTTGTTCAGGTCGTAAGCGACCATGCAATAGCTGTTGCGGCTCTCGCCGAGCTGCGCCAGGTAGTCCCCGATGGTCTTATAGGCCTCGGCGCCGTAGAAATCGTCGGCGTTGATCACGGCGAAGGGTTCGTGAACCGCATCGGCTGCCATCATCACGGCGTGGTTCGTACCCCATGGCTTGGTGCGCCCTTCGGGGCGGACGAAGCCCTCGGGCAGGTCGTCGACCGACTGGAAGACCACCTCGACGGGGATGTGGTTTTCGTATTTGGAGAGGATCTTCGTGCGGAAATCCGCTTCGAAATCCTTGCGGATGACGAAGACCACCTTGCCGAAGCCGCCGCGGATGGCGTCGAAGATCGAGTAGTCCATGATCGTCTCGCCGTTGGGGCCGAGACCGTCCAGCTGTTTGAGACCGCCGTAGCGCGAGCCCATGCCCGCCGCCATAATGACCAGCGCTGCTTTCATAAAAACAAAACTCCTCTCAAAGTTCTCGATCTCTTTTTCTCCGGGCGCGCACCGCGCGCTCATCTTCGCCCATCATAGCGTATCCGAACCGGCATTGCAACCGTCTTTTTCGTCTCTTGTCTTTTGCCGCAGGCGTGTTATACTGGTGTAACTATTTCTTAACACCGAGGTCACACCATGGAAGGATTTCTGCACGCGGTCTCTTCCGTCACCATCATCCTGCTGCTGACGGCGACGGGCTATTTCTGCGCGGCCAGGGGCTGGATGGGCCCGCAGGCCAAGGCCTTTATCGGCAAGTTCACGCTCTCTGTCGCCATCCCCTGCATGTCGGTCTACGGGCTGACGAATAACCTGACCCGTGATCTTCTGGTTCAGTCGGGCAGCTTTCTGCTCGTGCCGCTGCTCGGCACCGTGGTCATCACGATCCTGTCACTGCTCGTCGGCAGGCTCTTGAAGCTGCCGCGCAAAAAGCTCGGCGTTTTTATGATGATGTGCTCGGTGTCGAACGCCATCTTCGTCGGCCTTGCGATGTGCACCGAGCTCTTTGGCGACACCTGCACGCCCTACGTCATGCTCTACTACCTCGTCAACACCAGCTTTGTCCAGCTGCTGTTTCTCTCGCTTGTGCGCTGGTCGGGCGAGAGCCGCGGCTTTGACCTCAGGATGCTCCAGAAATTCCTGACCACGCCCGCCGTCATCGCCGTTTTCGTCGGCCTCGCGCTCGTGTGGTTTGAAGTGAGGCTCCCCGCGCTCGTGATGAGCTACTGCCGCTATATGAACAACCTCGTCACGCCGCTGGCGCTGCTGCTCACGGGCTATATCATCCACGACATCGGGCTCAAAAATGTCCGGCTCGACCGCGACTTAGGCATCGCGATGATCTTCCGCTTCCTGCTCGCGCCGATGCTCTCGGTCGCGCTGTGCAGGGCGTTCGGCGTGACGGGCCTTGCTCACGACGTGCTCATCGTCGAAACGGCGATGCCGGTCGTGACGCAGACGGTCGTCGCCGCCGCGGAATACGGCGCGGACGAGGAATTCGCCGCGCAGGGCGCGGCGCTCTCCACGATCGCGTGCTTCGTCGTGATTCCTGTGCTGATGCTGATTTTGTAATCAAAAAAGTGGCAAAGCCACTTTTTTGAGAAGGTTTCGCTGCGTTCTGCGCCTCGGTTGTCCGCTAAAAGCGGACAATTCGGCCTTACACCGTTGCGGCACTACGATTCCCGCGCCCTTGCATGCGCGCCAATCGTGCCGCTTCCTCGAAACCGACTTGCTGTTTCCGCCGCTGGCGGCACTTCGCCGGTTTCCACTTCGCGCAAAGAGTTTTCTGCCAGAAGGTGAATTGCCCCGCAGCGGGCAAGAGAATCCCCTCTGGAGGGCGCACATGTCGCGGCGGAAAACCGATTTGAATTTATTTCGTGCCGTGCGCGGCACCTGGGCAGCCGTTGGCAGCTTTGCTGCCTTACGGATGCTGCGTACCCCTTGCGGGTAAAAACTCTGCGAGGCTCTCTACCCTGAAAAGAATTCCGCGCCGTGGGCGCGGGATTCTTTTTGTTTTCAATTACCGATCAGTGCGGACAGGCCGCCGGTTCTCAGTTCGTCTTTGTAGTAGTTGAGCTCATCGGCGATGAGCTCGTCGAGCACGCGCATGCCCAGCACCTCGACAGGGGCCTTGTCGTCCGTCAGGATGCAGCTTCCGCCCTCATAGGGCGTGAGCTTCGAGTAGACCGTGCGCATCATATCGGCATAGTCGCTGTCCTTGAGCTTTGCGATGCTGCACAGGAACGTCTCCTCCCAGTCATCCGCGTTCGTGCAGAAAACCTCGGTATTCGTGTTGCCCCTCACCGGCGCGGTGACGGTGTGCTGGAAGACACTCGCCATCGTGTCGCAGAGGTATTCGTTGATCGAGCCGTCCTCCGCGGACGTCATGTTGAGGTTCACGACCATCACGCCGTTCGGCTTCAAATGAGAGCACACCTCGTTGAAAAACTCGACGCTCGAGAGCTGGAACGGGATGGTGATATCCTGATAGGCGTCCACCATGATGACGTCAAACTTCTCCTTCGACGCGGCAAGGTACGCGCGCCCGTCCTCGACCGCGACGGTCACGCTGCCTGGAAGTCCGAAGTAGTCCGTCGCGATGTCGGCAATTTTTTTGTCGATCTCCGCGCCCTGCACACTCGCGCCGGGGAAATAGCGCGTGCAGTAGCTCGCGTACGTGCCAGAGCCCATGCCGAGGATCATCACGCTGCGGTTTTCGTTGTCCGTGCCGTCCATGCCCGCCATGCAGGGCGCGGCGAGCGCGTAGTCATAGTACATGCCCGTCAGCGCGTCGCCCTTGACCTGCACGCTCTGCACACCGAAGAGCACGTTCGTCGAGAGCGTCGTGCGCTTCGCGTCGTCCTGCACCTGCAAATAGTTGTAGATGGACTCGTCCTCAAGCGTGATGTCGCTCTGCCAGAAGGCGAAGCTGTAAGACGGCAGGGCAAAGCACAGTCCAGCGATCAAAAGGACGGAGACGATCCCCGGCACGCTCTTTTTCTTCTCGAACACGAAGTACGCGATGCCGATGGCCGCGAGCACACCGGAGAAGATCAAAAACGTTGCCGCCGTGCCGACGGCGGGGATCGTCACAAACGTCGGCACGAAGGTTCCGATGATGCTGCCGATGGTGTTGAGCGCGTTGAGCCTGCCCACGGTCTTGCCCGTGTCGTCGAGATTGTCGACCGTGAAGCGCGTGAGCGACGGTGTGACGGTGCCGAGCAGCACACACGGGAACGCGAAAATCACAAGGCACGCCGCGAGCGCCGCCCAGACGAGGAAGTTTTTCGTCACAAAGAGTGCCAGCAGCAGCGAGATGCCCGCGATCAGGTACCGTCCCACAAACGGGATGAGCGCGATCCAGATGGCCGCGATGATGAGGCGGCGGTAGAGCTTATCGGGCGTCGCGCTCTTGTCGGCGAGCTTGCCGCCCCAGACGTTGCCGATGGCCATCGCGATCATAATGACGCCGATGATAACGGTCCACACGATCTGCGACGAGCTGAAGTACGGGGCCATGAGCCTGCTCGCACCGAGCTCGACCGCCATGACGGACATACCGGCAAAAAATTCGGTCAGGTATAAAAAGTATTTGCTGCGGATGAGTTTATTTTCCATGCAGGGCCTCCCTGTCGTTTCGTTTGTGCCGTCTTCGGTGTAGACAGAGAAATTATAACACGCCTGAACCGCTTTGCACAACGTTTTTGCCGCGTATTCATTCCCGATGCGCATATTCCCTCTCTGCACGCATATAGATGGAGCAACATGAGTCAGGAGTGTGCTGCATGAAGGGTAACATGGAAGAGCGCGCCTGCGCGCTGGCCGCCTACATCATCGAAAACCGCGCCACCGTGCGCGCCGCGGCAAAAAAATTCGGCGTGAGCAAGTCCACCGTGCACAAGGACTTACAGGACCGCCTGCCGCAGTTCAACCGCAGCCTATACTTGCAGGTCAAGGAGGTGCTGGAGGTCAACAAGGCCCAGCGCCACATCCGCGGCGGCATGGCCACGCGAAAAAAATACAAGGGATTTTGAAACTTTTTTCGACTTTTTGCGTCTAACATAAAAGTGTGACTCCTGCGCGGCAAAATTACTCTTGCACAATTCCGCCGCGCAGGGTAGAATGCATTATTGTAAACCAAAAGAAAAATGATCGGAGCAACAAGATGAGAAAGCAGGACTATTACGAGCCAATCATCGGCCGCGAAAGCGAGCCGCGCCGCAGGCCGAAGAAAAAGAAGAAACGCGCAAATCGCGGTGAGCGCGTCGTCGTCACGCTTCTGTCGCTTCTTTTCCTGACCGTGGCCATTGTGGCGACGGTCAAGTACGTCGTGCGCGCGCCCGAGCCCGTCACGGACAACGAGGACCAGCAGACGCAGCAGGACGGCACGGCGGAGGACAGCGACGCCATTCAAACCATTTCTAACGGCAAAGAGCGCAAAAAATACTGCTATACGATCCTCGCCTACGGTGTGGACAACGACGCCGGCGGCAGCGACACGAACATGCTCGTGCGCTTTGACGCGGAGAACAAGAAGATCGACGTCGTCAGTCTGCCGCGCGACACGCTGATGAGCAACGGCCACAAGCTCAATTCCTCCTACAATAACGGCGGCACGGAAAAGCTGCGCAGCAACATCGAGGATATGCTCGGCGTCCCCGTGGACTTTTACGTCTCCGTCGACTTAAAGGGCTTCATCGCGCTCATCAACCAGATCGGCGGCGTCGACTTCGACGTGCCCGAGGATATGGACTACGACGACCCCTACCAAGACCTGCACATTCACTTCAAGGCCGGTCTCCAGCACCTGGACGGCCAGCAGTCTATGGAGGTCGTGCGTTTCCGCCACAACTCCGACAAGTATAAGCCCGCCTACGGCGGGCGGCAGGATATCGGCCGCATCGGCACGCAGCAGGCGTTTTTGAAGACCGTGGCGCAGAAGCTGATGAAGCTCGAAAATGTCCCCGCGATGGCGGAAACGTTCTTAAAATATGTCAAGACCGACCTGACGCTCGGCAACCTCGTGTGGCTCGCCAACCAGGCGCTCTCCATGGGCGGGACGGACGCCATCAGCTTTGCCACGCTCCCCGGCGACGGCGCGGGCTGGTACAAGGGCAAGTCCTTCTACACGCTCTATCCCGAGCAGGTACTCGAGATGACGAATTCGATGCTCAACCCCTACGCTACGGATATCACCGCCGACGAGCAGAACATTTTAGTCCCGTAATTCCGCAAAATTCTGAGAATGTGAGAAAGAGAGAGCAAACGCCATGAAGTTCCGCTTTGCGCTGCTTGTCGCGGCGCTCGCGCTTGCGCTGAGCATCAGCGCCTTTTCTTACAGCGAGGAGCCCGCGCAGGACACTGCCGCTCCCGCGCAGGAGGAGACGACGAGCGAAGACAGCACCCCGTTCGTGCTGCTTCGCGTCTATGAGGGCCAGTTTGCCGACGTGAAAGGCGGCGACTGGTTCGCCCCCTCGGTCGTCTCGGCCTATGAATACGGCGTACTCAACGGCCGCGGCGAGGATTCCTTTGCGCCAAGCGGCAATGTGACGATCGCCGAGCTTTTGACCATTGCCGCGCGGCTGCGCGCCATCTACACGACCGGCAGCGACGCGGTCATCCCCACAGCGAAGGAGAATGAGGCGTGGTATGCGCCGTATGTCTCGTATTTGAAGAGCCAGAATTTGCTCGACAACAGCTTTGAGGGCTTCTACCTCCTGCCCGCGTCGCGCGCGCAGATGGCGGGCATCTTTGCCTTCGCCGTGCCGGAGGAATGGTACACCGAGCCCAACGCCTCGCTCGTCACCTCGGCCTACGCGAGCCGCGACTACATCGCCGACGTGACGGACAAAACGCCCTACCGCAGCGAAATTCTGCTGATGTACCGCCGTGGGCTGCTCTCCGGCATGGACGCAAAGGGCAGCTTTTATCCCGACCGCAGCGTCAGCCGTGCGGAAATTGCGGCGCTTCTGACGCGCGTTGTCAAACCTGAAACGCGCCTGACGCTCACGTGGACGGTCGCGCCGTATCACTCCGTGAAAAATGCGACGCTCGCAAGCCTTGTCAAAGCGCCGGCAAGCACATCGCTCCCGACGTCGGCCAAGGACACCGCCGCCATCGACGGTTTGGTTCGCAATATGCTCGCGCGCGGCGAGCACACGATCACGCTGAACTACTCCAAGGCCCTCACCACCGCCACCGCCAGCGCGCTGACGCAGGCGTTCACCTCCTGTGTCAAAACATACTGCGAGCAGATGTACAACGCCGTCTCCTGCCGCTCGTATTCGACAGGCAAGGTCGTACTCACGTTTTCGTCCACCGCCTGTACGGCCAAAACGCTCGAATCGTACCGCGCCAAGGCGCTCGCCGCCGCGATCAAGGTCCACGACTCCCTTTGGGAGAGCGGCACGCTGAGCTACGACATGAGCCAGTATGAGATCGCGCGCACGTATTTTCAATGGCTGTGCGACCACTGCCGCTACGATAACGCCGCCGCAGACGATTCCGCGAGCCATCTTGCCTACGGCGCGCTTGTCAGCGGCCTTGCCGTGTGCGACGGCTACACGGGCGCTTACAACCTGCTCTTGAAGCTCGAGGGCATCGAGTGCACCTCGCTTTTTAACAACAGCCACATCTGGACGCTCGCGACGCTGGACGGCACGCAGTACCACATCGACGTCACCTGGGGCGACCAGTACGGGCGCACGGACCTGCGCTACTTCGGCATGAGCGAGGAGCAGTCCTACCAGTGCCACCCGTGGGGCACAGCGGACAAAAAGAAATAAGGATCGACATATAGGGAGTCCTGAGACGGTATGTCTCAGGGCTCCCTTTTTTATCACCATTCGAGCTTTGTGCGCACGTGCGTCAACGGCAGGTGAAAGCTCTCCCGCAGGACGTTGCGATGTTCCGGAGGAAAGTGCTCCTCTGAAAATTCATACAGCGGCAGAACCGAACCGTACTGCTGCGCGGTCTCGTAGAACCAGCAGCTGAATTCCAGACGTTCGAGCTTCGTTTGCAGCGCCGCAATCTGCGCGCGGACGTTGTCGCGCTCTTTGGCAAGGATGTCGCGGCGGGCGCTGAGTGTCTCTCCGCCGGGCCGGATGAGCGGCAGGAACGAGCGAATCTCCTTGAGCGGAAGACCGCAGAATTTCAGGTACTCGATGATTGAAAGCGTTGCAATATCGTCGTCTGTGTACGTTCGCTGCCCATTGCTGGCGCGCACACCGAGAGACAGCAGCCCCTCCTTTTCATAGTAGCGCAGGGTCGATGGGGCAATATTCATCATGCGTGCCACTTCTCCGATTGTATAAGGCATACGAAAATCTCCTTAAAAAACTGTTAAGATAACCGCGCGAAAACCTATTGACTTAAAGGCGACTTTAATAGTTACAGTTTACTTATCCAAATCGGTATTGTCAACAGGAATCAACGGGTAAATTCTCTTCCGTTTGTGCATGATGTTCCGGTACCGACAGTTTTTAAGAAGGAGAAAAGAAGCTATGAGAAAAATGATGCAGCGATCCCTGAGCTGTCTGCTGACTCTCGCGATGGTCGTCACGATGCTGATGACCAGCACGCTCGCAGCAGAGAAAAGCGCAAAACTGGAATTTGACTATTCCGCCAACTACGAATCCTCCAAGGTCGTCAGTCTCGAAGTCTACAAGGGCTACCCCGCAGACAGCTATGCCAAGGAAGAAGAGATCTTCTCCCAGCTCGAAGCGATCACCCCGCAGGCTGACGGCAGCTACGTCGTCACCGCTCCCGGCACCTATGCCTACCATGTGCACGGCACCGGCTACTACAACATTCTCCAGCTCTTCAACGTGACCGAGGCCGACCTCACCGCCGGCGTGAAGAAGCTTTCCGTCATCGGCGGCAAGCTCGGCGGCAACGGCTTCGAGCCGACCATCAAGCCGGAGAAGGCCCCCGCCTCCTATAAGGTAGACCTCCGCGACAGTATGCTTATCTTCTGGCCTGAGGAGATCAACAAGCACTTCGCCCTCGAGCCGCAGAACTACACCACCCCCGCCTTCGACGGCAAGCACGCCGCCAACGAGTTCACCTCTCAGGAAGAGCTGATGGCCTTCCTCAAGAAGATGGACGCCGCTTCCGGCACCATGCATCTCTACTCTGCCGGTACGACCCCGAACTACAAGTATGACCTCCCCCTGGCACTCTTCACCACCTCCGAGATCCCCGCGAACGCCACGCTCGCCGAGGCCGCCAAGATCGTCAAGGGCAACGGCAAGCTGAACGTCTGGTATCAGGCGCAGATCCACCCCAATGAGCCCGCCGCCGGTGAAGGCGCGCTCGTGATGATCGACAACTTTGTCAACGATCCCGCCTACAAGGCGCTGCTCGACAAGATCAACATTGTCATCGTCCCCCGCATCAATCCCGACGGCTCCTATCTCTTCAGCCGCGCCACCTACGACGGCTTTGATATGAACCGCGACCATATGTCCCTCAAGGCAGCCGAGCTTGCCCAGCTGCACACCGCCTACCGCCTGTTCATGAGCGAGGTTGTCCTCGACACGCATGAGTTCACCTTCTACGGCGCTTACAACGACGACTGGACGAGCGCCGGTGAATACATGGAGAATGCGGACGATCTTGAGACCACCCCCGCCACCAGCCTGAACAACAACCCCGCCGTGACGAAGATCGGTCTCGACATGGCCAAGCGCGCCTTCTCCGACGCTACGAACGCCGGCCTGCGCGTCAATCACTACGGCACCACCGTCAATAACCCCATCGGCCGCGCCTACTTCGGCCTGTTCAATGCGGTTTCCTTCCTCATTGAGACGCGCGGCATCGGCGCCGGCCGCCAGAACTTTGAGCGCCGCGTCTTCTCTCAGGAAGTTGCCACCACCTCTTACATCACCTATGCCGCCGAGCACGCCGACGAGATCATGAAGGCGGTCGCCGCCGCCCGTGCCGATGTTGTCGCCAAGGGCAAGACCTATGAGGAAAGCGACGTTCTCGCCCTCTATCAGACCAAGTCCGGCAAGACTCTGACCGACTACACCGCCGCGACCGTGCAGTACAGCGTCGCCGACGGCAGTGAGAAGGTCAGCAAGGCGTCTCCCCTTTCCCTGAACGACACTCTGACCCGCAGCCGCGTCCGCCCGACCGCCTATGTCATTCCCGCGGACACCGCCAACATTGAGAAGATCCTCTACATCATGGACAATCAGGGCGCTGAGTACTACAAGCTCAACGCCGGTACCACCGCAAGCCTCCAGCAGTACTACTATGTCGGCGACTACATGGTGAACGGCAAGGCCAAGGGCATTGAGGCCGGCCTGCGCGACACCGCCGACGTGACCTTCGCCAGCGGCGCTTATGTCTTCCCGATGGATCAGGTCGCCAGCAACGTCATCGCCATGCTTTGCGAGCCCGACGTCACCGACTCCAACGGCTACGACGGCACGCTCTATCAGTACAAGCAGATCGACTATGACAAGTCGACCATGAACTTCCCGCTCTACCGCTACACGGGCAACGACCCGCGCACCACGCTTGTGAGCAGCGGCACCTCCGCCGAGCCCACCCAGCCCACGCAGCCTGAGAAGCCCTCCCAGCCCGCGAGCAGCGATACCTACACCGTCGTCTCCGGCGACAGTCTGTGGAAGATCGCCAGCAAGCAGCTCGGCAATGGCAACCGCTGGACTGAGATCTATGATCTGAATAAGGACACCGTCAAGTCCCCCTCGGTCATTTTCGTCGGTCAGATCCTCAAAATGCCTCTCACGGCAGTGAGCCAGTAAAAAATACGTCAGTGTTTTTTCTCCACAAATTCCCTTCGAACGGGAAAGCGCCTTCCGCATCGCGGAAGGCGCTTTCCTTTTTATTTTCAAATCTCGAATTGCTGACCGTCGCGCGTGATGCGCGCGATGATGCCCTTTTCGTCCGGGTGCGCGGCGATGTAGCGGTCGATGACCTCATACTTTTTCCACATGTGCATCGGGAAGATGTGCTGCACCGTCACATTCTTCAGCAGATACTCGATGCCGAGGCCCTCGCTGCCTTCACCAAGGCGCGGGTCAAGCGGCGCCATCGCCGCCGTAATCTCGGGCGCGATGGCGTTGTCCGTCGCCTCGTTGCGCACGGCGGAGGCGAGCTTTTCAATGGCCGCATGGTAGTGAACGGTCATGTTGTTGCAGTAAGCCTTGCCCTCGCTCTCCCAGTTCCACCAGTTGAGGTCGCCCCCGTGGTAGACCATCTTCCCCTCAGCGCGCAGAAGATAGGCATTGCCGATGTCCGTCGACTTGATGGCGCGGATGCTCAAATCCTCGCCCCCGACGTCGGTGAGCAGGATGCTGTCGGGCCGCAGGACGGTCGTGCGGGCAAAGGCCTCGTCGGAGATGTTCAGCCATTGCCGCTTGCGCTCGGTGAGGCGCGTATCGCGCGAAACGAAAAAGCGCGTGTCGGGGTACTTTTCCAAAAGTGTGAACACCTTGGCGTCGAAGTGGTCCTCGTGGCTGTGGCTCGCAAAGACGAGCAAGGGCTTTTCGGGGTTTAATTCCGGCAGCGCGCCCGTGTAGTCGGGCTCGTAGGTGTAGTCAAAGAGCGTGTAGAACTTGTCCCATTCGACAAGATACGCGCTGTGGGCGATAAACGTGACGGTCATGCGGTTTCTCCTTTCGCTGTGGAGGATGGAAGTTTGCTTGTAGGATTATAGCAGACGCCGCGGCGCGGCGCAAGGGAAAAGGCTTTGCAAAATCGCGCGGATATGGTAAAATATTTGAATCTATCCCCCGCCCTCAGGAAAGGAGCCGCGCGATGCTGAAAAAAGCCTATGTCGAGATCACAAACCGCTGCAACCTCGCCTGCTCCTTCTGCCCCAAGACGAAGCGCGAGCCGCGCACGATGAGCGCGCAGGAATTCGGCCTCGTCCTCTCGCGGCTCGAGGGGTATGTGCAGTACGTCTACCTGCATGTGATGGGCGAGCCGCTGCTGCACCCCGAGCTGCCGACGCTCCTCGCCCTCGCCAAGGCGCGGGACATGAAGATCTGCATCACGACAAACGGCACGCTGCTCCAAAAGCGTTCCGATGAGCTGCTTGCCGCCGAGAGCCTGCACAAGATCAGCGTCTCGCTCCACAGTTTTGAGGGCAACGACGGCGCGGACGAGCAGGAGCTTACGTATCTGACACAGGTCTGGAACTTTGCTGAAAAGGCCGCGAAAAAAGGCGTCATCGTCGCGCTGCGCCTCTGGAACGACGGCGGCGCGGACGCGCGCAACGGCGAAATTCTCGACTTTCTGCGCTCCCACACAGGCGATAACTGGCCCGAGATGCGAAACGGCAGCTTTCTTCTGCGCGACCACCTGTATTTGGAGCGCGCGGGCAAGTTCGACTGGCCCGACCTGAGCGCCAATGAATCCGGTGCGCAGTTCTGCTACGGCCTGCGCGACCAGCTCGGCGTGCTTGTCGACGGCACGGTCGTCCCCTGCTGCCTCGATCACGAGGGCGATGTGGCGCTGGGGAACCTCTTCACCCAGCCGCTTACCGAAATTCTGACCTCCCCGCGCGCATGTGCTCTGCGCGAGGGCTTCTCCCGGCGGAAGCCCGCCGAAGAACTCTGCCGCCGCTGCGGCTTCGCCGCGCGCTTCAACAAATGATATGATGACAGAACATTGGGAAAACTTAAATGCCCTGACCGCGCCGCTGCTCACGTGGTATGACTTAAACGGCCGCACGCTGCCATGGCGCAGCGTCGTCACGCCGTACCGCACGTGGGTCTCGGAGATCATGCTCCAGCAGACGCGCGTGAGCGCCGTCATTCCGTACTTCGAGCGCTTCATGGCAGAGCTGCCCGACGCCGCGGCGTTAGCCACCGTGCCGGAGGAACGGCTCTTGAAGCTCTGGGAGGGGCTCGGCTACTACTCGCGGGCACGGAATCTGCAAAAGGCGGCAAAGGTCATCGTCTCGGACTTTGGCGGCGAGTTACCGCGCACTTGTGCAAGTCTCAAAACGCTCCCCGGCATCGGCGACTACACCGCCGCCGCCATCGCCTCGATCAACTTCGGCGAGCCGGTCGCCGCGGTGGATGGAAATCTGCTGCGCGTCACCGCGCGCGTCAGCGGCTGCGCCGACGACATCATGGACGCGAGGGTGCGAAAGCAATTCACCGCGCATCTCAACGACGCCATCGACTTAGCCCGCCCCGGTGCGTACAATCAGGCGATGATGGACCTCGGCGCGACGGTATGCCTGCCGAACGGCGCGCCGAAGTGCGAGATCTGCCCCGCGCGAATGATGTGCGAGGCGTATAAAAACGGTCTCACGGAAATTTTACCCGTGCGCGCGAAGAAAAAGGCGCGCAAGATCGAAGAGCGCACGGTGCTGCTGCTCTTTCAAAACGGCAAGGCCGCGCTGCGAAAGCGCGCGGACACGGGGCTTCTCGCCTCGCTCTGGGAATTCCCGAGCGTTTTGGGGAACCTCGACGAGGCGGGCGTTTCGCTCGCGTTCGCGCAGATGGGACTTTCGGCAAAGTCCATCGAGCCCGCGGGCAGCGCCAAGCACATCTTCACCCACATCGAGTGGGATATGAAGGGATATTTCGCCGACGTGACGGGCGAAAACGACGATCTATTCTGGGCGGACGCCGCGGCGTTCGACGCCGCCGCCATCCCCACCGCATTCAAGAAATTTGCCGCGCTCGTTCGCGCGCGGCTGCAATAAGAGAGGGAGAACAACGACCATGGCACAGCTTTACTTCAAATACGGCGCGATGGGCTCGAGCAAGACGGCCAACGCGCTGATGGCGCGCTTCAACTACGAAGAGCGCGGACAGAAGACGCTCCTCTGCAAGCCCCAGCTCGACACGCGCGACGGCGACCACATGGTGCACTCGCGCATCGGCCTCGAATATCCCTGCGTCTACTTCCACGAGATGCGGCAGATGGACGAGGAGGAGCTCAAGAAAAACGCCTGCATCATCGTCGACGAGGCGCAGTTTTTGACAAAGGAGGAGGTCTTATACCTCGTCCATCTCGTCGACGACTGCGGCATCCCCGTCCTCTGCTACGGGCTGCGCGCCGACTTCAAGGGCGACCTTTTCCCCGGCAGCTACGAGCTGCTTGTCATGGCCGACAAGTTAGAAGAGGTCAAGACCATCTGCTGGTGCGGCAAAAAGGCCGCGTTCAACGCGCGCTTTGACGCGCAGGGTCATGTCGTCAAGCAGGGTGCGCAGGTCGTCATCGGCGCGAACGACCAGTACATCGGCCTGTGCCGCAAGCACTGGATGCTCGGCGACCTCGGCCCCGACTTCAACGGTCAGGGCACGGGCGACTGATGCGCTGCGAGATCTGTCCCCGTCGCTGCAATGCTGAGCGCACGGCGGAGAAAGCAGGCGGCGTCTGCCGCATGCCCGCGGGGCTCGTCGTCGCGCGCGCGATGCTGCACCTCTGGGAAGAGCCCGTGCTCAGCGGTAAAAACGGCGCGGGCTGCATCTTCTTTTCGGGCTGCAATTTGGGCTGCGTGTTCTGCCAGAACGGGCGCATCAGCCACGAGAATTTCGGCAAGGTCATCACGCCGGCACATCTGCGCGAGATCATGGAAGGCCTCGTTTCGCAGGGCGCGCACTGCATCGATCTTGTCACGCCCACGCACTTTACGCCGTGGGTGCTCGAAGCGCTGGAAAAACCGCTCGGCATCCCCGTTGTGTGGAACAGCGGCGGCTACGAGCGCGTGGAAACGCTCAGAACGCTTGAGGGTAAGGTGCAGATCTATCTGCCCGACTTAAAATACGCCATGGAACGCCCCGCGCGCGAGCTTTCCGCCGCGCCGGACTACTTTGAAGCTGCCGCCGCGGCCATCGACGAGATGGTGCGTCAGGTCGGGGCGTATCAGATTGGGGACGACGGCCTGATGCGCTCCGGCGTCATTTTGCGCCACCTCGTCCTGCCGGGGCAGATGGAGAACACCAAGCGCGTCATCGACTATGTCTCGACGCATTTTCCGCCAAAGACGGTGCTCTTTTCGCTCATGAGCCAGTATACGCCGCAGAGCGGTTCGACCGGCGCGCTCGCGCGGCGCTTAAATGAGCGCGAGTACCGCACGGCGGTGCAGTACATGCGCGACTGCGGCCTGACCGACGGCTTTTGTCAGGAGCTCTCGAGCGCCAAAGAGGAATACACGCCCGTTTTCGACCTACAGGGGGTATAGGATGGCGAATCAGCTCAACTGCCTGCGCTGCGGCACGGGGATGCAATTTATCAGGCGTGAAAAATTCCAGCTCGGCCAGACCGGCTGGGTGCTCGGCGACTTGCCGAATCTCTTCGCGGGCGCGATGGAGATCGAAATTTACGTCTGTCCCAAGTGCGGAAAGCTCGAATTCTTCCAGCCCGGCAGCGACAAATTCGCAGGTACGGCGGACGAGGCAAAGACCGGCTCCGGCTGTCTCCCGCCCGACGCACCGGGCGGTCTGCCGCGCAAAAAGTGTCCCGTCTGTGGGGCGGTGCTCGACTTTGACTATGGCCGCTGCCCGTACTGTGAGCACGAATTCTGATAGCAAATTGTAATATTCTTTCTCATCAATACAAGGAGGACTCGATATGGAGCGTGTCAGCAAGCGGAATTACTACTTAGACATCGCGCAGACGGTGCTTGAGCGCGCGACGTGCCTGCGCCGCGTCTACGGTGCGATCATCGTCAAAAACGACGAGATCATCTCCACCGGCTACAACGGCTCGCCGCGCGGACGCAAGAACTGCGTTGACCTCGGCTACTGCACGCGCGAGCAGCTCAAGGTCCCGCGCGGCGAGCGCTACGAGCTCTGCCGCAGCGTCCACGCCGAGGCGAACGCCATCATCTCTGCCCAGCGGCGCGACATGGTCGGCGCGACGATCTATTTGGTCGGCCGCGACGCGCGCAGCGGCGAGCTGCTGCACGACGCGACGAGCTGCCCCATGTGCCGCCGCATGATCATCAACGCCGGCATCGACGAGGTGGTGATCCGCCGGACGGAAACGGAATTCGAAGTGGTCCCCGTGGAGGCATGGATCGCGGAGGATGATCTGCTGACCCCGGAAAATGTGGTCATGGACCTGAAATGAGCAGGAGAGCTGCGGAAAGGAAGTCATTTCGTTGAAGGCGGGACTTGTTACCTTCTATCATATCCACCATTACGGCGCTTTGCTTCAGGCGGCGGCCACGGAGCGGGCTGTGGAGCGCTTTGGCTGGGACTGTGAGATCATTGACTACTTCGTCAATCAGGACAACGCCCTGTTCAAGCGGCCCACCGGCTTGGGTTCCGCCGCCCATGACGCTCACACGGCCCTGCACTATCAGGCGCTGTCGGAGCGTTACCGGCGGGTTGAGAAGTTCAGCCGGGACCATCTGCGGATCTCAGATCGCCGCTATGGGCGCTTTGACGAGCTGGCCGGGGGGCCGCTGCCCTATGACCTGATCCTCTCCGGCAGCGACCAGATCTGGAACCCCAAGATCTTCCCGGACGGCCGGTTCGACCCGGTGTTTTTCGGTACGTTTTCCCAGAAGCGCCGCATTGCCTACGCACCGTCCTTCGGTGTTCCTACCATCCCGGAGGGGATGCAGGCGGAGCTGAAGGGCTATCTGGACGGCTTTTCCCACCTCTCCGCTAGGGAGACTCAGGGGAGCGCCATCATCCGGGATATCGCCGGGAAGGACGCCCCGGTGGTGCTGG
>ERZ826146.1927-NODE-1927-length-17260-cov-6.586225_pt1 | contig 17260 bp, 17 predicted proteins | sample MGYA00519857_ERZ826146 | MGnify/ENA primary metagenome ERZ826146 (study PRJEB31778, sample SAMEA3449222) | human gut metagenome | biome: human gut; feature: human-associated habitat; material: faeces | place: United Kingdom | collected 2010/2012 ...
AACAAGATGAATCGGTGGGCACCTAGAGATGAAACCCGTTCACTTCCCTTGACAATATCCGCCCCGGACATTATACATATGATATGTACATACAGACAAAGGAGCCTGGAGCGGTATCGCTCTGGGCTTTTTGCATTTTGTTGTTCTGCTGCGGACAGATAGAGGGGGTCCGCAGCAGAGGATAGGAAACATCAGTCGGCCCGCCACAGCGGAAATTTCGGCGTCCTCTATAACAACGACACGATGCAGATACAGTTGGAAAAAATCTTGATCGTCTGAGGAGGGGTTCCGTCATGCTTCATCTTCGAAAAATTGCACTTTTCCTCGCCGTCGTGTTTTGCATCTCGCTGGCGGGGTGTTCTGCGGATGCGCCGCAGTCGAAAGCGGCTGGGACGATCGACCAAACGGCGGTCTACCGCCAGAATTCCGCTTCCCAGCAAACACAGAACCTCGCCAAACTCTGCAAGGTGTGGGGATATGCAAAATATTACCACCCGGCTTTTTTGCTGGGCACCTCCGATTGGGATGCTGAACTTCTGAGCCTTCTGTCCAAAGTATCCGCTTGTGAGACGAGCGACGACGTGAATGCTCTGCTTCACGAATGGTTCACGAGCCTCGGTGAGATCGACTACAAAGCCCGCATTCCCAAAGCAGCTTCCGGCAGCGATGCGAGCGTTTCGGAAACGGACCTTTCATGGACGGCAGATGCAGATTATCTGGGAGAAGCACTGGTAGGTGACCTCGCCAAACTGCCGACAATGCTTCCCACAAACCTTGACCGGACCCGTGCGCCCGTCTTCTTTGATTCGCTGGGGGTTCCGGATTTTTCCAACGAACCTGAACACGGGTCGGACTACACCGACCCGGACTTCCGGCTGCTGGGGCTGTTCCGGCTTTGGAACGCGCTGGACTACTATGCCCCTTACCTGCATTTGCTCGACTGCGATTGGGATGCCGTCCTTCTGGAAGCCATTCCAACGATGTTGGATGGCACCGACCGGGAAAGCTACGAAGCTGCCCTTGCGTCCGTCACGGGAGAACTTCAGGATGCACATGTCTGGTGGAGCAGTACGGTGGAGGGCACAAAGCTTTCGTACCGCGCCAACCCCGGCGGCTACTATCTTCCCGTTCCTGTTTCCGATGTGGGTGGTCAGTTGGTCGTGACCGGCACGGCGGACAACTGTCCCTTGGAAAAAGGCGATGTTCTGGTTTCCATCGACGGGAAAACCATCGACGAGTTAGCTGCCGAAAAGAAGCCTTATTATTCTCTGCCCAGAGAGGACATGCTTCTGACAAATGCGTGGCGGGCTATTGTGAATTCTGAGACAGAAACGATGGAGGTCGTCGTTCAGCGCGGAGGTGAGGAGTGCTCCTTTTCCGTGACCGGCTCGGAGCATTCCGTCTCCCACACGAAAAGTGTTTTGAACGGCTTGGATGCTTTTCAAGTCGTTGGTGGCAATATCGGTGTGCTCAACCCCGGCGTCCTCGAATCGGAAACAGAGCTTTGCAACGCCATGGAAGAGCTGCGGAACACGGACGCACTCATCATCGATCTGCGGCAGTATTCCGGGGTCATGGGGCTCTATTTCTATATCCCGACCAGTTACCAGCCCGCCATTGTTGTGGCAAAACCAAACGCCGCCACTCCCGGAACTTTTACGAAGGACCCCATCTCCTGTGGTTACGACTCCAGCCTTTTGACCTACTCACAGAGTTATTATCCCTATGAAAAACCGGTTGTGATCCTTATGGATAAAAATTCCGTCAGCCGAAGTGAATATCTGATCACCATTCTCAAACAGGCGGACAATGTGACGGTCATAGGGGAAGCTTCGACCGGTGCCGACGGCAATGTTGCCTTTCTACCCCTCCCCGGCGAACTTCAATTGCAGTTCACTTCCTTCGGCATTTATGAAATGGACGGTGCTCAGACGCAGTGCACCGGCATTCAGCCTGATGTTGCGGTGCACTACACTGCTGAGAGAATCCGCGAAGGCCGCGATGAGATCATGGAAGCGGCACTCGACCGGTTGCGCCGTTCCTAAAAGAGCTCACATAAAAAGGCACCCTGCCGGGCGTGTTCCGGTCAGGGTGCCTTTGCAGTTTTTGCTTTGTTTTTCAGAGCTGCTGTTCCACGAAATCGCCGATGTCCGCAAAGACTTCCAGCTTGTTCGTCTCCACCAGAAGCTCATGGCGGGCACCGGGGTAGAACTTGACCCGGACGTTCCGCATCCCGGCGTTCTTCATGCTTTCCACGGCCCGCTTGACGCCCGCGCTCCGCTCGCCCACGGGGTCCGCGTCCCCGGCGAGGAAGAGCACCGGCAGGTTCTTCGGCATCCGGTCGAGGAAGGCTGGGTCGTACAGGCGGAGGATGCCGCTGAACATGCTGTAGTAGGCGTTGAGGGTGAAGGTAAAGGTGCATCGCTCGTCGGCGAGGTACTTGTCCACCTCGGCGTGGTCGCGGTTGAGCCAATCGTGGGTGGTGCGGCCCTCCAGCCCCTTATTGTAGCCGAGGAAGGAGAGCTTCGCCACCAGCTTGCTGCGGTGCTGCCAGCCGAAAAAGACGGCCAGCACCCGGCAGACGGCCCGCGCGAAGGTGACCAGCGCCTTGGGCTGGAAGCCGGTGCCCATGATGATGGCACCGTCCAGCTCCTCGCCCCACTCGCAGAGATACTGCCGGGCATAGAACGAGCCCATGCTGTGCCCCAGCAGGAAATACGGCACGCCGGGGTAGAGCTGCTTTGTCAGCTTGGTCACGGAGTGAAGGTCCTCCAGCACGGCGCGGTTGCCGTCCGGCTCGGCGAAATAGCCGTAGTCGGCCTTGGTGCGGATGGAACCGCCGTGGCCCAGATGATCGTTGCCGGTCACAAGGATGCCCCGCTGGGCCAGCGATTCGGCCAGCGGTTTGTAGCGGTCAATGAATTCCACCATCCCGTGTGAAAGCTGCAAAATAGCGCGCACTTCCCCCTCCGGCACGCAGCGGAACGCATGAAGCGTCCGCCCCGGCACCGTAGAGGGCAGCGTCAGGTCGATCATCTGGCTCATAGAGTCTCTCCTTTTGTTACAGGGCTCCGATCTTTTTGCGGCACTCCGAGCAGATGCAGTAACCCGCAAACTGCACGGCATTGGGGTCCACTTCGCCGCAGAAGTCGCAGCTCCCCGCGGCGCGGTACTTTTTGAGGATGATCTGATCACCCTCCACGAAGATTTCGAGCTTCGAATCCGTTTCCAGCTTCATGCTGGTCCGAAGCTCCTTTGGCAGGACAATACGCCCAAGGTTGTCGATGCCGCGTACGATTCCGGTACTTTTCATTTGATGTGCTTCTCCTTTGATGTGCTTCTCCTTTATTTACGACGCAGGGGTTCCTCATTTTCCATCTTTTTCCGGGCCACAATGCCCGGCGTTGATCCGCCACAGGAAAATTGTACCAGCGTCGTACGCCCAGTATACAAAATCCATCCCGCTTCGTCAATGATTGCGGTCGGTTTCGACAAAAACTTCTTCCTTTTCTTGGGAAAGCCACCAGTATTCCCGGTCTCGCGCTGCCGCTGGGCAGAACAAACGCTTTTTCAGGCGGTTTTATGTGGAATTGGGCTGAATCGGCCGCGCTGTTCTTCCCGACTGCCCCAGTGCATTTGAGTCCATGCGCCGTTTTCCTCCGGGAGGAAAACATACCAGTAAACCATTTTTTCCTCGCCCGGCCTGATCTCCACGGACGCGGCATCGACTGCCGCCACGATCGGCCTCCAGATGCGCTCATTCTTGTCTGTTTCGACCCATGCACCCAGCGCGTCTTCGGCTTCACCCGCAAACAGCCGGTTCGCGTCCATGCCGTCCTTTGCATTGCTGGGCGTGACCGAGCCAAGCTCTGCCAGCGTGTGCTTCAGCTGCGCCTTGTGAGCCGTCTGGTTCTCAGCGTGGGTCTGGATCACGATCAGAGTGCCCGGCTTCCCTTGGCACTGGACCGAAACGCTGCGGAGATTCCATACCTCATAAACCAGCGCCAGCGCATCCCCGATGATCTCCGGTTCAGGTTCCGGCTCCGGCTCTGGTTCGGGCTCTGGTTCCGGTTCCGGGGCGGGGTCCTGCTTCGGGGGATCGTCCGTTACCGTATCCGCCGGCGGCAGGATGGGCGGCGGCACCGCGCTTTCGCTGCCGCTGCACCCGGCCAGCAGCACCGCAAGACAGAACAGAACGGCTATCCGGCCGAGGCGCTTGCGAAAATCCGGTCGTTCCATCGTCTCATACTGCCTCCTTGCTGGAAAATGTGTCAAAATGTGTCGCTTTTATTGCACCGGGTTTCGGTGAGTTTGTCAACCGTTTTCCGCATTTTCGTGTCCAATCTTTTTCCTGCGATTTTGTGAAAATTGCCGGATGCGTTCCATCTGCCGACTGAGCGCACCAAATGCCCTTGTATGCAGGAAAAAAATGCGGTATACTATATCTGTATAGCGCTTGCGAAAAGTGCACCTTTCTGCAATTTTTGAGGAGCATAAACCATGAAGAAAACAAAACGGATCGTTGCTTTTGCGCTGGCGGCAGTTCTGGCACTGTTGGTGCTGGCCGGCTGCAAGAGCACATTGACGTCCATTGCACACAAATTGACCGGCTCGTCGGACGAGGTGCAGGAGGAGGACACGACCCAGTGGGCCGTCCTCAGCAGTGACCCGCTGATGATTGATGGCATCACCGACACCTCGGCCAAGTATGCCACGGCGATAGCCAACGGCTCGCTGAACATCGTGTTCAACGGAGTATGGAGCCGCCAGACCGACTACTTCACCGCCCCGAACGGGATGATCTCAGTCTACGGCTGCGGTACCGCCGAAGGTGTCCAGAAGTTCAAGATCTCGCTGTGGAAAAAGGTCGATGGCGGCGCAGAGTATGTGGACAACACCACCTTCTACTTCGTCACCGACGGCCAGAACTACCACTGCGACATTGGCAACCTCGACCCCAATGCCAGCTACCGACTGACCATCTCCTATGATTCCAGCAAGTATTACCTCTATGGTCTGCTCAAGGTGGAGGGGATCGGCTGATGAATACCCAAACCAAGCATTCTCTGATGCTGATGCTCTGCGCCTTTATCTGGGGCACGGCCTTCGTGGCCCAGAGCGCGGGTTCCGGCATGGGAGCCTATTCGTTTCTGGCCGGGCGGAGCTGGCTGGCCGTGATCGTGCTGCTGCCCACGGTGCGGGCGTTCGACGCCGTGCACCGCAAGCAGGGCGTTCCCTTCAGCGGGCCCGCTACCAACGCCGAGCGCAAAACGCTTTTGATCGCGGGCCTGATCTGCGGCACCCTTCTGTTTGCGGCCAGCGCGGCCCAGCAGATCGGCATCACCATCAACCCCTCCACCGCAAAGGCGGGCTTCCTGACGGCGATGTACGTTGTTCTGGTGCCGGTGTTCGGGCTTTTTCTGGGCCGGCGGGGGAACGTGCAGCTCTGGCTGAGCATGGTCATCTCGGTGGGCGGGCTATACCTGCTCTGCATGAAGAACGGCTTTGGCGGCATTGAGCCGAGCGACTGGATCCTGCTGAGCTGCGCCGTGCTGTTCAGTTTTCAGATCATGGCGGTGGATCATTTTTCGCCCCTCGTGGACGGCGTGCGGCTGAGTCTGCTGCAATTTTTCGTCGTGGCCGTGGAGAGTACCGCAGCGGCGTTCCTCTTTGAGACACCTGCGCTGGCCGAGTTCGGGGCCAACTGGCTGCCGCTGATCTACTGCGGCGTGCTGTCCAGCGGTGTGGCCTATACGTTACAGATTCTGGGCCAGAAGGAGCTGAACCCCGCCATTGCCAGCCTCATCATGTGTCTGGAAAGTGTGTTCAGCGCCCTCGGCGGCTGGCTGATCCTGCACCAGCGCCTCTCTGTGCGGGAGGGCTTCGGCTGCGTGCTGATCTTCGCGGCTGTGGTGCTGGCCCAGCTGCCGGTGGAGGAGTGGCGGAAATGCCGGGCCGGAAACCGGAAGTGACCCTGCGCACCGCGGGCGGCATCAACTACGAGGCCGCCCGCCGGAGGGTGAAGAACCTGAACATCCGCGTCCGGCTGGACGGCACCGTGGCCGTCAGCATCCCGCTGGGGTGCAGCTGGGCGGACGCTGACCGCCTGGTTTTGGAGCGGCGGGAGTGGATCGAGCGCTCGAAAGCCGAGCTTACTGCCCGGCAAGCCAAGATGTACCGTCAGCCCCTGCCCGAAAAAGCGGAGGCGCTGGCCCATTTCACCCGGATGAGCGACGAGGTCTACCCGGCCTTTGCTGCCGTGCTGGGCGGGCAGAAGCCTACCATCAAGGTGCGGGATATGACGAGCCGCTGGGGGGTCTGCGTGCCCGCAAAGCGGCAGATCACCTTTGCGCTCCAGCTTTACAATATGCCCGCTGCGGCGCAGATCTATGTGGTAGTACATGAGTACTGCCATTTTCTTGTGCCCAATCACAGCATGGTCTTCTGGGCGCAGGTGGAGCATATTCTGCCGGACTGGAAAGCTCGGCGGAGGTTATTAAAATAGCTCGCTCAGGCGCTTCGCGCCAGCTCCTCTAGAGTGGGAGATTTTGACAGATTGGGAACGTATAAAAAAGCGCCCTGCGGGCAAGGGCGGATAGTACAGGAGTTGAAAACCGTGTCGAATGAAAAGAACACCGGCGACAAATATTCAAAGCTGGCCGGAAATACCATCATCTTTGCGATCTCAAGCTTTTCGTCAAAGCTGCTGACGCTGCTGGTCCAGCCGTTTCTGACCTATGCCATGGCCGAGATCGCCGACCTTGGCCTGTCCAAGATCCTGAGCCAGTATGCAAACCTGCTCATCCCCTTTGTGTCGATGGGAATGTCCAATGCCATCATCCGCTTTGGTCTGGACAAGGGCAACAGTGAAAAACAGGTGTTCACCAACGGTCTGCTGACCATCCTCGGCGGCTTCGGCATCTTGGTGCTCTGCTGGCCGGTGGCGCAGTTCCTGCCCGATATGGCGCAGTACGGGATGCTCATCTACATCTACGTTTTGATGAGCTGTCTGCGCACCCTCTGCACCCAGTTCGTGCGCAGCCGCCAGTGGAACAAGCTGGTGGCCGTGGACGGCGTGCTCTGCACCGTGGCGACCATGGCATTTTATGTGCTGTATCTGCTGGGCTTCAAGTGGGGCGCCAACGGCTACCTGCTGGCTATCATCAGCGGCGACTTCGTCAGCGTGCTCTTCCTCAGCTTCACCGGCAAGCTCTGGAACTTTGTGGAGTTCAAGGGCATCAACCGCGACCTGTGGAAGCAGATGCTCCGCTTCTCGCTGCCCATGATCCCGGCTCAGATCAGCTTCTGGGTCATCAATGCGTCCGACCTGTTCTTCGTGCGGGAGATGTGCAACGGCCTCGACGGCAACAATGGCGAGGCGTGGAGCGGCTTGCTCTCCACCGGCTACTTCCTGCCCACCATTTTGACCACGCTGGGCCTGATCTTCTACGACGCATGGCAGCTTTCCGCCGTAACGGAGGAGGACGGCCGCGCCAAGTTCTTCACCAAGATCTTCCGCACCTATTCCAGCGTGCTGTTCTGCTGTGCGGCGGGCATCATCTGGCTCTGCCGCCCGGTCATGCACATCATGAAATCGAATTACTACTATGCGTGGCACTTTGTGCCCTTCCTGACGCTGGCGTCCACCTGCAGCTGCTTCAACCAGTTCCTGAACAGCGTCTACGTCGTCAACAAGAAGTCCAGCCACAGCCTGTGGACGATGCTCTCCGGCGCGGTGAGCAACTGCATCATGAACTATTTCTTCATCAAGTGGTGGGGCCCCATCGGTGCGACCTTCGCATCCTTCCTCGGCCTTGGGCTGGTGTTCACCCTTCGTGCGCTGGACGCCCACAAGATGATCGGCATGTCCATCCATCCCGCGCGGGTGGCGGTCAACCTTGGGGCGCTGATGTGTGAAGCCTTCGTCCTGCTGGCAGGTGTGTCCCTCTACGGCCTGTGGACCGGACTCATCACCGCCGCCATCATCCTGTACAATTTCGCCGGTGTCTGGGCTATGGCCCGCCTCCTCCTGCCGAAAATTTTCGGCCAGCGCGGCAAGGCGCTGGTCAATGCCGTGGATGGCTGGGTGAAACCGAAAAAGGTGTAAAAGCGTATATAAAAATCAAGAAAGGCGTCTGCCGTGCTGGCAGACGCCTTTCTTGTTATCCGATAAAATAGAGGCTCACAGCATCTTTTCCAACCGCTCGCGGATGGCTTTGATGAAGCCGATGCTGTCCACGGGGGTGGGGGTGATGCCCTCGGCGAGGCCGCAGAGGTCCTTGGTCATGATGCCGTCGTTCAGGGTCTGGAGGCTGGCGGCTTCCAGCACCTCACCGAAGCGGACGAGGTCGGGCAGGGCATCCAGCTCACCGCGCTTTTTCAGCGCACCGCTCCATGCGAAGATGGTGGCCATGGGGTTGGTGGAGGTGGATTCGCCCTTGAGGTACTTGTAGTAGTGGCGGGTCACGGTGCCATGGGCGGCCTCAAACTCGTACTTGCCGTCCGGGCTGACGAGGACGCTGGTCATCATGGCGAGGGAGCCGAAGGCCGTGGAGACCATGTCGCTCATCACGTCGCCATCGTAGTTCTTACAGGCCCAGACGAAGCCGCCCTCGCTGCGGATGACGCGGGCCACGATGTCGTCGATGAGGCTGTAGAAGTATTCGATGCCGGCGGCCTCGAACTTGGCCTTGTACTCGGTGTCATACACCTCTTGGAAGATGTCCTTGAAGGTGTGGTCGTATTTCTTGGAGATGGTGTCCTTGGCGCCGAACCAGAGGTCCTGCTTTTTATCCAGTGCGTAGTTGAAGCAGCTGCGGGCAAAGCTGCGGATGGAAGTGTCCTTGTTGTAGGAGCCTTGGAGCACGCCGCCGCACTCGAAGTCGTAGACCGTGGCGGTCTGCTGGGAGCCGTCCGCGCCGGTGAAGCGCAGCTCCGCCTTGCCGGGGCCGGGGATGCGGAACTCGGTGGCCTTGTACACGTCGCCGTAGGCGTGGCGGGCAATGGTGATGGGCTTTTTCCAGAACTTGACGGCGGGCTTGATGCTGTCGATCATGATGGGGGCACGGAACACGGTGCCATCCAGCGCGGCGCGGATGGTGCCGTTGGGGCTCTTCCACATCTCGTGAAGCTTGTACTCGTCCATCCGCTGCGCGTTGGGGGTGATGGTGGCGCACTTGACGGCCACGCCGTACTTTTTGTTGGCCTCGGCGGCGTCGATGGTCACTTGGTCGCGGGTGGCGTCGCGGTTGGGCAGACCGAGGTCGTAGTACTCGGTCTTCAGATCGACGTAAGGCAGGAGAAGCTCGTCCTTGATGAGCTTCCAGAGCACACGGGTCATCTCGTCGCCGTCCATCTCCACAAGGGGGGTGGTCATTTTGATCTTTTCCATGATGGTTTCCCTTTCCTCTCTTACAAAAATCAAAAAATCTAGCAGAGACTCCGGCGGCACTGCCAGATGCGCACCGGAGGTTCGGCTTTATTTGCGGTAGGAAGCAGTCAGCTTTTCCAGAGCCGGGAGGCTGCGCTCGACCTTTTCGGTGTCGATGCAGTAGGCCAGACGTACATAGCCCTTGACGCCGAAGGTGTCGCTGGGGACGAGGAGCAGGTCATACTGCCGTGCCCGCATACAGAAGGCGTTGGCGTCCTCTTCCAGCGCTTTCGGGAAGATGTAGAAGGTGCCGCCGGGGCGCTCGACCTCAAAGCCGAGGGCCTTGAGCTTGTCGTACAGCAGGTTCATGTTCGTCTCGTAGACGGACAGGTCGCTGGTGACGTTCAGACAGCGGCTCACGGCCCGCTGGATGATGCTGGGCGGGCAGTTGTGGCCGGTGAAGCGGGAGATCTGGGCCATCATATCCACGAGAATGTTCTCGCCTTCGCAGCCGGGGCGGACCGCCACATAGCCCAGACGTTCGCCCGGCAGACTGAGGCTCTTCGAGAAGGAAAAGCAGGTCAGGGTGTGGGGGTAGAACGCGGCGGGGTAGGGGACGGCTTTCCCGTCAAAGGCGATATCACGGTAGGGCTCGTCGCTGACGAGGAAGATGGTGTGGCCGTAGGCGCGGCTCTTCTCGGCCAACAGCTCGGCCAGCCGGGTCAGGGTCTCGGCGGAGTAAACGACGCCGGTGGGGTTGTTGGGGGTGTTGATGAGCACGCAGGTGACCTTTTCGGTCAGCATCTGCTCAAAGGCGTCGAGGTTCGGCTGGAACGCCGGGGCCTGCGGCGGCACTACCTTGAGGCGGGCCCCGGTGCCCTCCACGTAGGGGCCGTACTCCGGGAAGTAGGGCGCAAAGGTCAGCACCTCGTCGCCGGGCTGGGTCACGGCGCGGATGGCGTGGGCGATGGCACCGGCGGCACCCGTGGTGGGGAAGATGTGCTTCTGCTGGTAGGGCAGAGCAAAGGTCTTGGCCAGATGCTTTGCCACGGCGGTGCGGAAGCCGGGGTCGCCCTGACTGGGGCAGTAGCCGTGGAGGTCCACCGGTTCCTCGGTGTCCAGCAGGTTCTGCATCGCCAGCGTGAACTGCGGCGGGCAGGGTACGCTGGGGTTTCCCAGTGAGTAATCAAAGACGTTTTCATAGCCGATCTCGGCGGCGCGCTGTTTGCCGTACATGAAGGTCTCGCGGATGACGCTCTTGTGGTTCAGCATTCCGCGGTAGGTTTCGTTCAGCATAAATACTTCCCCCTGTGAACGATCTTATTTTTGCGGAGCGACGGAATAGCTCTGCTCCAGTTTGATGATGCAGCTGTATTTGGGGTCCTGTTCGGTGACGAAGCGGCACATCTCGGCCATGGCAGCGTCGGTGTCGCCAGTGTAGCCCGCCGGGAAAGTGAGGTCGAACAGGACGTTGGTGTGGCTGCCGCCGGGGACGATGCGCAGATCGTGGATGGAAAGCTGGGGGTCCAACTGGCGGAGGTGCTCCGTCAGCCGGGTGCGCAGCACCCCCACGGCGGCGTCCGAGGTCACGATGGGGTCATAGTGGATGGTGACCTGCAAATTGTCTTTTTTCAGAAAATCCCGCTCGATGTTGTCGATGACGTCGTGGGCGGCCAGTGGGTCGGCCTCGGCGGGAAACTCGACGTGGAGCGAAGCGAACTGGTGGCCGGGGCCGTAGTCGTGGACCATCAGGTCATGCACGCCCAGTACGCCGGGGTAGGACATGACGGTCTGCTCGATGTGCGCCACCAGCTCCGGCGAGGGCGTTTCGCCCAGCAGGGGGCTGAGGGTATCCATGACGAGGCCCCAGCCCGACCAGAGGATGAACGCAGCCACCGCCACGCCCATGATGCCGTCGATGACGTTCCAGCCCGTAACGCGGCAGAGGATGGTGGAGAGCAGGACAGCACCGGTGGTCAGCACGTCGTTGCGGCTGTCGGCGGCGGTGGCCAGCAGCGTTTCGGAAGCGATGCGCTGGCCCACTGTGCGGTTGAGGCGGCTCATCCAGAGCTTGACGGCGATGGAAACGGCCAGCACCCCAAGGCTGAGCCAACTGAAAACGACCGGCGTGGGGTGCAGGACTTTGCCGATGGACTCTTTGCCCAGCGAAAGGCCGATGGCAAGGATGGTCACGCTGACCACCAGCCCGGCGAGGTACTCGTAGCGGGCGTGGCCGTAGGGGTGCTCCGCATCCGGGGCCTTGGAGGCCAGCCGGAAGCCGATGAGGCTGACGACGTTGGACGAAGCGTCCGAGAGGTTGTTCAGCGCATCGGCCATGATGGCGATGGAGCCAAACAGGGTGCCCACCGTCAGCTTGCCGACGCAGAGCAGGATATTGCAAGCCATCCCCACAAGGCTGGCCAAGTTGCCGTAAGCGGTGCGGACCGCCGGGTCCTTGGTGTCAGAGGGATGCTTGATGAACAGGCGGATCAAAAGCTGGGTCATACCGATTTCTCCTGATACAGATGAATTTTGTCGGTGGAATGACTTGGAACTAGTATAACATTTTACTTTAGCATTGTGAAGCGTTTTGCGATGAAAGCGCGGCTTGTTACAGCGCTGTTATATGAAATTTCGTCTTGTTCCACAGACGCAAAATAGCCCCCAAGGCGGCATCTGGGCCGGTTGGGGGCTGCGGTTTTATGGGGTTTTACAAGGGCCGCCGGAACGCTCAGACATTCTTGGCGGAGGGCTTGCTGAGGTTTACGCTGCGGATGATCTTGCGCACGGGCAGGATGCTCTTGGCGTTCATGGACAGCTCGTCCACGCCCATCCGCAGGAAGGTCTCGGTCAGGGCAGTGTCCGCGCCCAGCTCGCCGCAGATGCCGACCCAGATGCCGTGGCGGTGGCCCGCCTCGATGGTCATCTGGATGGCTTTGAGCACAGCCGGATGGTGCGGATCGAAGAAGGGCTCCAACTTGGCGTTCTGGCGGTCCAGCGCGCAGGTGTACTGGGTCAGGTCATTGGTGCCGATGGAGAAGAAGTCGCACTCGGCGGCCAGATCATCGGCGATGAGGACGGCGGCGGGGGTCTCGATCATGGTGCCGACCTCGATGTTATCGCTGAACTTCTTGCCCTCGGCGGTCAGCTCCTGCTTGCACTCTTCGAGGATGGCCTTGGCGTCCTGCAGCTCGCGCAGACTGGTGATCATGGGGAACATGATGCTCATGTTGCCGTAGGCCGAGGCCCGGAGCAGGGCCCGGAGCTGGGTCTTGAAGAAGTCCCGGCGGGTCAGGCAGATGCGGATGGCGCGGTAACCGAGGGCGGGGTTGTCCTCGTGGTCCAGCTTCATATAGTCCACGGTCTTGTCGGCGCCGATGTCGCAGGTGCGGACGACGACCTTCTTCGGGGCAAGGCTCTCAAGGACCTGCTTGTACGCCTCGAACTGGTAGTCCTCGGTGGGAAAGTCCTTGCAGTTGAGGTAGACGAATTCGGTGCGGAACAGGCCGACGCCGCCCGCGTCATTCTGCTGGACCGCACCCACATCGCCCATGCCGCCGATGTTGGCGAAGACATTGATGGTCTTGCCGTCCAGCGTGGTGTTGGGCTTGCCCTTCAGCTCGCTGAGCAGGGCCTGTTTCTTCTGATCCTCCTGCTGGCGCTTGGTCAGGCTCTCCAAAAGGTCGGGGGTAGGGTCTACGTACACACAGGCGTTGTAGCCGTCCACCACGGCCATCTTGCCGTCCCAGTCGTCTTGGATCTCCTTGCACTGGATCAGGGCGGGGATGTTCATGCTGCGGGCCAGAATGGCGGTGTGGCTGTTGGAGCTGCCCTCCCGGGTGATGAAGCCCAGCAGCAGGCTCTTGTCCATCCGCACCGTCTCCGAGGGTGCCAGATCCTCTGCCACCAGAATGCTGGGCTCCGTGCCCTGCAGGGTGGCATTGTCCACGCCCTGCAGGATGTCCAGCATGGCCTGGGCAATGTCGATGACATCGGCGCTGCGGGCCTGTAAATAGGGGTCGTCCATGGCGGCAAACACGGCGGCCTGGTTGTCGCCCGCTTTCTTGACGGCATACTCCGCACACATGTGCTGGCCGTTGATGATCTCCTTGATGGCATCCACAAAATCGTCGTCATCCAGCATCATGGCATGGATGTTGAACACCTCGGCAATGTCCTCGCCTGCCTCGGCCAGTGCCTTTTCATACAGGGCAGTCTGCTGGTCAATGGCCTTGGCCCGGGCCTCTTCAAAGCGGGCTTCCTCTGCCGCCGTGTCCGCGACCTGGGCGGTGGAAATCACGGTATCTTTTTTCTTGTAAATTTTCAGCTTGCCGATGGCAATGCCGTTCAGGATGCTTTTACCGGTTCCTACCTGCATCGTTCTCTCTCCTTTGTTGAGAATTTAGTGCGAAAAAGCCCCCGCAGGGTCTCCCGCAAGGGCTTTTGTCCGCAGATTCAAAGATCAGACGTTCTCGGTCAGGAACTTCTGAATGGCCTCGGCAGCGGCGGCCTCATCGTCGCCCTCCACCTTCACGGTCACGGTGTCGCCCTGCTTGACACCCATGCCCATCAGAGCCATCAGTTTGCGCAGGTCGCAGCTCTTGCCGTCCTTTTCCAGGGTAGCGGTGCTGGCAAAGCCCTTGGCCACCTTCACGAGCAGACCGGCCGGACGAGCGTGGATGCCGCATGCATCCTTAACAGTATACTGGAATTCCTTCATAATCATTTTCTCCTTACTTCATCCCGTTTCAGATCCGGACGGTCCTGCCACTCCGGACGCAGCCGATTTTGCTGCGGGATGCTACTATTATTATAAACCCGCTTCGTTATTTTTTCATCATTTCATATTGCTGATTTTTAGCCAGAAATTTTGGTGCTATTGAACAGAAGTTTTGCCCCCATTTTTCCACCGGATTCATTCGACAGGATACCCCTCGGCATCCAGGGGCAGGTCGGTGTACTGCGCCTCCTCGGGCACCACGGAGTCCGGCTCCCCGCTGGTCTGCTGGCTCTGCCCGGCCGCGCCCAGCTCCTCATCATGGCGCTCTCCCCAGTCGCCGCTGTAATCCTCACCGGACACCTGCTGGGCATCCTGCTGCTCAGCCTGCGCCATTGCGGTCTGGGCATCCTTCAGGCCCATCACCGTGCCCGACGGCTTTTCCAGCAGGTAGGCCCCCACAGCCTTTTTGCGGTAGACCAGCAGCACGCCGTAGCGGCTGGTCTCTCCGCTGCTGGCCGCCGGGATCATGGCGGTCCACTTTTCCACGGTTTTCCCTTTGTAGCGGGTAAGATCCATCCCGCTTTGCTGCACCACCCCGTTGAAGGCCGAAAAGCTGTCGTCCCACTTGCGGGGGATCTTGACCTTATCCGCCGTGATGGACGTGCCGTCCACATCCAGCCCATAGCCCGTGAACCAGGTCTGGATGTCCTGCGCACTCTCGATCCGGTTCACCCCGGCCGCTGCCGCCACCGTGCGGGTGCTGATGTACCGCCCCAGAAAGGCGCTGAAGATCACCAGCGCACAGCAGAGCGCACCGGCCCCCACCTTTTTCAAGCTCGTCTTGTTCAGCGTTACCACAAACATGCCGTTCCCTCCCACCCGTTTTGTTCTGAAAAGAATATATGGGGCGGGCAGAGGAATTATAACCGCGCTGCGGCAGATCCACTTTTCTGCGCAAAAGTCATTTGAAAAAGTTGTTTTCCCTGTTAAAAAGTCACTTGAAAAAGTTGCAGTCATCGCAAAGAAGTCCCTTGAAAAAGTTGTCTTTATCTTTTATAATAGATGCAGGATCATTTATTTTCGGGAGAGTGAAACGGTATGTTAAGGCGAAAGATCACAGACCAGCTGCTTGCATGGAAAAACACGCCCGGCCGGAAGCCGCTTATCATCAAGGGCTGCCGTCAGTGCGGCAAGACCTTTTCTGTATTGGAATTTGCCAGAAAGAATTACAAACACACAGTGTACCTCAATTTCTTCGAGAATCCGGATTATGCTTCTGTCTTTTCCGGTTCTTTGGAAATCGACAACATCGTGATGATGCTCTCTGCCCTTCTTGGCAAGGATGCTGTTTTTGAGCCGGGCCAGACGATCCTGATCCTGGACGAGATCCAGGATTGCCCGGAAGCCCGGACGGCCCTGAAATTTTTCCGCATCGACTGCCGCTATGACGTGATCGGCACCGGCTCCCTGTTGGGCGTAAAGGGCTACGGCAAGGAACCAAGATCCGTTCCTGTCGGATCGGAGACGGTTCTTGAAATGTACCCACTGGATTTTGAAGAATTCTTATGGGCCAATGACATCACCGAACCTGTCATTGCGCTGCTGCAAAGTTCTCTGGACTCCGGTTCCCCTGTGCCGGAAGCGCTGCACAACCGGATGCGGCAGCTTTTGCTCCAATATACCGTTGTGGGAGGAATGCCGGATGCTGTCCAGACCTTTGTGACCAGCAGGCAGATGGATGAGGTCCTGCGTATCCAGCGGGACATCGTTCGTTCCTATGAGGACGACATGGTAAAGTACGCGGAGAAAAAGGATAAGTCCCGCATCAAGGAGTGTTTCCAGTCCATTCCCCGCCAGCTTGCCAAGGAAAACAAGAAATTCCAGTATTCCGTTGTAAAAAAAGGCTCCACCTCCGCAAAATATGCCGGAAGCCTGCAATGGATCGAGGATGCTGGCATCATCACACGGTGCCACAATCTGTCCATTACCGAGCTGCCTCTGGATGGGAATGCGGAAGAGGATACCTTTAAGGTCTATATGTGCGACACCGGCCTGTTCGTCAGCATGCTGGAGGACGGAACGCAGTTTGACATCCTGCAAGGCGACCTCTATGGCTACAAAGGTGCTATCTTTGAAAACCTGATCGCCGATATCTTCACCAAGATGGGGCGCAAGCTCTACTATTTCCACAAGGATTCCGGCCTCGAGGTGGATTTTGTGATCCGTTATCAGGGGGAATGCACCCTTGTAGAGGTAAAGGCCCGCTCCGGAAATGTCAAAAGCACAAAGACGATCCTCAACCACCCTGAAAAATATCATGTATCCCATGCGATCAAGCTCGGGGACTATAATATCGGGAAAAACGGGCCGCTCCTGACCCTTCCACTCTATATGGCCTTTCTGCTGCGCAGCTGCTGACCTGTACAGCACCAAAAGAGCCCCCGCCGGAATAGACCGGCAGGGGCTCTTTCTCATAGCGGTAAGTTCAGGATCACTCGATCAGGCCGTTCAGCAGGGCCAGGCACTTGCGGCTGTGCAGCTTGCGGATGGCCTTGGCCTCGATCTGGCGGACACGCTCACGGGTGACACCGAAGTCGCGGCCCACCTCCTCCAGCGTGAGCAGCTCCAGCGTCTCCAGCGGGAGCGGGAAGAAGTTCTCGGCGGCTTTCATGCGTGCACCTCCCTTCCCGCCTTGCGGCGGAGCCTGGCGGCCATTCGCAGGCACATGCTCGCCGTGTTCAGGCTCCTGGGTGAGCGGGAGTCCCTGGCGGCTATCCTGGCGGATGACGTTAGCAGCCTTATGATCGTGTTCGCGTCTGTCTTGCTTATCTCCATGTCCATTCGCTGTTTGGTCGGTTTTTCACAGGTATCTCTCGCAGGCCGCCACCTCGCGCTCCATCAGCTCCAGCATGCGCCGGTCGTCGGGGGTGGGGATGTACACGGGGCAGGCCTCGTTCATGGCCGCCCAGTGGCGGAAGCGGTCTATGGTGAGGGTCATCTCCTCGGTGGTGAGCTCGTAGGTGTGGCGTATCCTGTGGGTGGACACGCCTCCCTCGTCCAGGGGGACGTAGTAGGTGGCCGCGTTGACCTTCTTGTAGAAGGCCTCGGCCTCCTCCTTGGTGTAGCCCACCTGCGTGCCCCAGTAGGAGAGGCAGAGCCACAGGTAGGAG
>ERZ826146.1932-NODE-1932-length-17203-cov-2.778108_pt1 | contig 17203 bp, 15 predicted proteins | sample MGYA00519857_ERZ826146 | MGnify/ENA primary metagenome ERZ826146 (study PRJEB31778, sample SAMEA3449222) | human gut metagenome | biome: human gut; feature: human-associated habitat; material: faeces | place: United Kingdom | collected 2010/2012 ...
TGAAACACTGGCTTTGTATAATAGAATGAATGAAGCACAAAAAACTTCTATAACAGGACAGGAAATTACAGTTAATCTTTTCCCGCCTACAGTTGTGAAAGAGGGAGATAAAATGGCAGATACCGAACTTTTCGATTTGGATGGAAAGATTCATCATCTGACTGATTTCAATGGAAAATATATATTGCTTGATTTCTGGAGTAGCGGTTGCGGTCCTTGCATTATGGCTTTACCAGAGATGAAAGAGATTCAAGAACAATATAAAGAGCGTCTTACTATCATTAGTCTAAGCTCCGATACGAAAAGCAGGTGGAAGGCAGCTTCGGCAAAACATGAAATGACCTGGCAGAATTTAAATGACTTAAAACAAACAGCCGGATTATACGCTAAATATGGAGTTCGAGGTATTCCCAACTATGTCCTTATCTCTCCCGAAGGCAAAATCATGAAAATGTGGTCGGGTTATGGCAAAGGTAGTTTGAAACTAAAAATGCGCAGGTATCTGGATGCTGTCAAACATGAAATGAGTATTACATGGCAAGGAAATACAAAAGTCGTTAACTATCCGGTGTCGGAATCAACCAATACCGATATTCTTGAAGTCAAGCAAGTGGTACTGACAGACACCGCTACCATCGTACATTTCAACGCTTATTATATTCCCAAATACTGGATACGAGTCAGCCCGAATTGTAGATTGGTAGATGAGAAAGGTGAAACGTATACCTTAAAGAAAGCAGATGGGATTAAACCCGGTGAGCACTTTTATTTGCCTGAAAGCGGCGAAGCAGAATTTTCACTCACATTCGAACCGTTATCTTCTTCTGTGCAATCATTCAATTTCACTGAAGGAACAGAAAAAAATGACTGGCAAATAAACAGAGTGAGGCTTAATAAATGAGTATCGAATCTTAAAAAAAGAATATCGTATTAACATTCAATGTGTTGCAAATTAAAATAGCTGTATAAACAGGTACAAAAGGTTTGTTGAAATAATGTTTTCTTCAGTAAAATGGCTTTCTTTGTTATGAATTTAATTATTATCTTGTACATTGAACGAAAAATAACAAAATATGGAAGCGAACGGACAAACACTCTACAATGATGATTTGCTGAATATCCTACCTGACGGAGTTATCATATTGGATATAAATAGAGAAGTCATACAACTGAATCAGCAAGCTTTTACGGAACTTCATGTACATTCGTCAGTCAATGCGATGATGCCTCTTCCGACCAACAAAATATTCAAGCTGTTAAATAAGAAAGAAGATATACTCTCGACCATTTTGGAAGAAATCCGTCAGGGCAAAAAAGTATACTCGCTGCCTGAACATACATTTATGCAGGAACAAGTTGACTATACACAATTCCCGATAAGAGGAGAATTTGCTACAATGGAAAATGAAGAGGGCGAAAAAAATATCTTATTCTTTTTCCGCAATATTACAGTAGAACTTACACAGGAATATATTCTGAATACTGCTTTGCAAAGAACCAGAATCTATCCATGGTATTATGATATAAGCCGTAGTGAATTTACTCTTGACGATCGTTATTTTGAACATTTAGGTATTCCAGCCGGAGAGAATAATACTTTGACAATGGAGGAATATGTGAATATGATTCATCCGGACGATCGGCAACCTATGGCTGATGCCTTTGTTGTACAACTTAGTGGTAATACAACTTTTGACAAAACAGTTCCATTCCGTTTGCGTCGGGGGGATGGTACTTGGGAATGGTTTGAAGGGCAGTCAACTTATATTGCAAACATATCCGGCCATCCCTATCGGTTAGTGGGAATCTGCTTGAGTATTCAGGAATATAAAGACATAGAAAACACCTTAATCGAGGCACGTAAAAAAGCAGAAGAAAGCGATCGTCTTAAAATGGCGTTTTTAGCCAATATGAGTCATGAAATCCGTACGCCGCTGAATGCCATTGTCGGTTTCTCCGATTTATTGGTGGAAACAGAAGAGTTGGCAGAACGTCAGGAGTATATTAAGATTGTGCGTGAGAATAATGATCTCTTGTTGCAATTAATTTCAGATATACTCGATTTGTCGAAGATTGAAGCGGGTACATTTGAGTTTACCAACGGAGATGTAGATGTAAATCTGTTATGTGAGGATATTGTCCGCTCTATGGGGGTGAAAGCGAAAGAAGAGGTGGAACTGGTGTTTGATGATCATCTTCCGGTTTGTCATGTCATTAGTGACCGTAACCGTATACATCAGGTGATCTCTAACTTTGTTAACAATGCAATGAAATTTACCTCTGAAGGTAGTATTCATGTGGGGTATGAATTAAAAGACGGGGAATTGGAATTTTATGTCAAAGATACAGGAATCGGTATTGAGAAAGAGCAATTGCCACATATCTTTGAGCGTTTCGTGAAGCTTAATACTTTTGTACACGGTACTGGATTGGGACTTTCTATCTGTCAGAGTATTGTTGAACAATTGGGTGGGCGTATTGGCGTTGATTCTGAAAAAGGAAAAGGATCAAGATTCTGGTTTACTATTCCCGAAGTGATTGTGGCGGAAGAGATGAGTTGTGCCCGGTAGAGTGGTAATGAGGCAGGTGAATATCTTCCTTCCTCATTAATAAAAGTGGGTTTTATATAAAAGAGACGGTCTTGGTTTTGATGTCGATTGATACTGACATGAAACCAAGGCCGTTTCTTTGGTGAAAAGGTAGTCCGTTTAAATTCCGAATGACAGTTTATCAATAGATTGATATACGATACTTGCAATACCCAGTCCGATGATGCCCAGTGTGCAGAGCGCCAGTCCCCACTTTGTACAGCGGTCGCTGCGGAAAGTCGGAATCGGGTTATCGGAAGGCGTGATATACATTGCTTTTACAATCAGCAGATAGTAGTACAATGAAATCACGGTATTAACCAGTGCAATGAATACCAGCAAGTGGAAGCCCGCTTCGAAAGCTGCCATGAAAATAAAGAACTTCGAGAAGAATCCGGCAAACGGAGGAATACCTGCCAGTGAGAACAGCGAAATAGTCATCAGAAAAGCCATTTTCGGGTTCGTCTTGTAGAGTCCTGCATAATCTTCGAGGGTAAACTTCTGACTGCGTAATGCTACGATAGTAATGACGGCAAATACTCCGAGATTGGCAGCGGCATATACAAGTATGTAATATACCATGGCGGTCATTCCCTGTGCCGTTCCTCCGATTACACCCAGCATGATATATCCTGCCTGCGAAATACTGGAGAACGCCATCAGACGTTTCAGATTCTGCTGGCGGATAGCGAATATATTGGCGATGGTGATAGAAGCGATAGTCACCCAGTAAAGTACTTCTTGCCAGTCATGTATCATCGGTGCGAATACTTTGATCAGAATTGCCATCAGCACAAATGCTGCCGAACCTTTGGAGATAACACTCAGATAGGCGGTAACCGTACTCGGTGCACCTTCGTAAACGTCTGCCGTCCATAAATGGAACGGAACCAAAGAGAGCTTGAACGCCATACCGGTAAAGAAGAATACAAAAGCCATGATTTGCAACGGATTTCCATCGATATGAGCAGGAAGATCATCGAAATACAGTGTTCCTGCGGAACCGTAAATCATTGACAGACCAAACAGTAACAGTGCGCTGGAGAAAAGTGCGGTAAGGATATACTTGGCACCGGCTTCAGCGGAGTTATGGCGGTATTTGTCGAAAGCGATCAAGGCTGCCATCGGGATGGAAGCTGTCTCCAGTCCGATGAAGAACATCAGGAAGTGTCCGGCGGAAATCATGAGATACATACCGAACAGGGTGGAGAGTGTAAGTACATAGAACTCACCTTGCTTGAATGAAGTATCGTCGCGTTTCATCCATTCGTGTGCCATCAGGAAAACAATCAGCGTGCCTATGTTCAGGATTGATTTGACAACCGTGTGCATGGGTACATAGTGATACATACCGCCAAAAATGTCGGCAGCTGTGCCTGGAACCAGATTGATCGCTGTATGGATGGCCATCAGGATAACTGGCAGCATGGTGTTCAAAACGGGTCTCGTCCCTTTTTGCTTGTGTGCGTCCGGACTCATGAAGAGATCGGCAAGGAACAGCAATAGTAAAACTGCTACGAGCGACAGCTCTTCCCGCATATGTAGAAATTGTGAATAATCCATCTTTATAAATTAAGAATTAAAGATTAAAAAATAAAGGTTATGGGATGAGTTGTGAGACTACAGGGAGTACACTTTCACCAATCATGTGGCTTACCCAGAAAGGAGCCATACCCAGTCCGGCTACACAAACGATGAGGCAGATAACAGCTACCCGTTCATCCCAGGTTGCGTCTGTCAGCGCAAGATGATGTTTGTTGGTGCAGGTACCGTACAGAATCTTGCCTACCAGACGCAGGATATAGACTGCCGTGATCACGATGGATGAACAAGCGATGATGGTCAGTGTACGGTGGAATACGTCGTTGTTCTGGAAAGAACCTACGAAGATAGTCATTTCGGCAATGAACCCGCTTAATCCCGGCAAACCGAGATTGGCAAGACCGGCAATCACATAACATACGCTGAGGAACGGCATTACTTTCATTAATCCGGTAAGCTCGCGGACATCACGTGTGTGTGTACGTCCATAAATCATACCGATCAGGGCAAAGAACAAGGCTGTCATCAATCCGTGGGAAAGCATCTGAAGAATGGCTCCTGTCGCAGCAGTCTGATTCAGCATCAGAATGGCGAAAAGTACCAGTCCGCAGTGAGAAACGGAAGAGTAAGCGTTGATGTATTTGAGGTCGGTCTGAACACAAGCGCTAAACGCTCCGTAAACAACACTAATACCGGTAAGTATTAAAAATATCCAAGCTAGTTCGGTCGCAGCCTGAGGCATCAGATAAATGGCTACACGGAAACAACCGTATCCTCCTAATTTCATCAATACGCCGGCATGCAACATAGACACTGCCGTAGGAGCCGAAGCGTGACCATCGGGCGACCATGTGTGGAACGGGAACATAGCCCCCAACACGCCGAATCCCACGAAAGTCATCGGGAACAAGAAGTATTGCCAGTTCATGGGGATATTACCGTGCTCGGCAATTTCGACTACATTCATCGAATGGAGCCCCGATTGATAATAGATACCCAAGATACCGATCATCAACAAAGCAGAACCACCCATCAACATCAAGGTCAGTTTCATTGCCGAATAGTTCTTTCTGCCGCTTCCCCAAACACCTATCAATAAGTACATGGGAATAAGCGCCACTTCGTAGAACATGAACATAGTGAAAAGGTCTACCGAAATAAAGAAACCGAATACACCGGTAGACAACAACATGAACCACAAGAAATATTCTTTGGGAAGAGGATTTATCTTCCAAGAAGCGAACACTCCGGCAAATACAATAATAGAAGAAAGCAATAGCATGGCCACCGACACTCCGTCCACACCCACAGCATAGTGAATATTTAACGGAGCATACCACATTCTGCTATCGGTAAACAGCATTGTAGCCGTATTTCCGGCAGCGCGTTCGGCCAAAAACTCAACGAGAGTATATACAGACAACGCCAACAAAATGGTCGAACCGATAACCGCTACCGTTCGTATCTGTTTCATATCTCTTGCGATCCAAAGACCCAGCATCATCAAGAGAGGGATAAGCACAAATAATGATAGAAAATTCATAGTGTTTCTTTAATATTTTATCGTTCAACCATCAGTTAAAAACACATGGCCAATACGGCGATTAACAATGCACCCATAATGAATACCCATACATACCACTGGATATAGCCCGACTGCAACTTGCGTATGCCGTAGGAAACCCCGTTGGTAACGGTCGCCAACATATTCATCGTGCCATCGACGATATGACGATCGAACCATGCGATAGGCCGACAAATTCGCTGGAATATCACTTTATGAGTCACCCACATATAGAGCTCGTCCATATAGAATCGATGATAAGCCGCCGTATGCAAAGCACGGAACTTATCGGCAAGAGCTTTGGGTTTGGTATTTTCCGAGAGGTACATCCATGTAGCCAAAGCGATAGCGGCTACTGCGACTATAATACTTGTAGTCGCTACCGACCAGTCGAGATGTATATGATAGGCCTCGCCGTTTACCGATACGAATTCTCCGAAAGGAATGAATCCGGCAACACACGTAACCAACGCGAGAAATACCAAAGGCAAATACATGGCAGCAGGAGCCTCGTGCGGAGTATGATGTTCGTAAGAAGGTTTGCTCCACCAGAAGATACGGTAATACAAGCGGAACATGTAAAAAGCCGTCAGACCGGCGACAGCCGTCATCCAAACGCCCCAGAACGCACTCTTTTCGAATGCGGCGGTTAAGATTTCGTCTTTACTGAAAAATCCCGAGAACGGAGGAATACCGGCAATAGCCAAACATGCGATAAGGAACGTGATATGGGTCACAGGCATATATTTGCGAAGGTTTCCCATCTCGGACATTTCGTTGGAGTGAACGGCATGGATAATGCAACCCGCACCCAAGAAAAGCAACGCTTTAAACATGGCGTGCGTGAACAAGTGGAACATGGAAGCCATGTAACCGAGTCCGGTGTGCAAATCGACATCGGAGGCAACTCCCAACGCTACCATCATGAAAGCGATCTGAGAAATGGTCGAGAAAGCGAGCACCCGTTTAATATCGGTTTGCACGCAAGCAACGACAGCAGCATAAAGAGCGGTAATGGCTCCTACCCATGTAATCAGTTCGAGCACTTCGGGCACGGCACAATACATAGGGAACAACCGAGCTACCAAATAAACACCGGCGACAACCATCGTAGCGGCATGGATAAGCGCCGATACAGGAGTAGGACCTTCCATCGCATCGGGCAACCATATATGCAACGGGAACATAGCCGACTTACCTGCACCTCCCATAAAGATAAGAGCCATAGCCCAAGCGGCTACCGAACAGCCCATAAAGGTCATGCCGGCCGTTTCGCTCACCAATGCCGAAGGATTGGACATCAATGTAGCAAAATCGAAAGTCTCGGTAAAGAACGAGAGGATAAGAATACCGATCAAAAAGCCCAAGTCGGCGAAACGGGTAACGATAAAAGCCTTCTTAGAAGCAGATACAGCCGCCGGCTTAGTATAATAAAATCCGATGAGCAAATAGGAAGAAACACCTACCAACTCCCAGAAAATATACATTTGGAAAATGTTCGTCGCTACCACCAACCCCAACATGGAGAAGCTGAACAACGACAAAAACGCATAATAACGCTGGAACCCTTTTTCTCCGTGCATATAGCCCATACTATAAATATGAACCATCAACGACACGGTTGTGATAACAACCAGCATCATCACGGAAATAGGGTCTAATAAAATACCCAAGTCAATATGCAAATGTTCTGTAAAACGCAACCATTCGAAATTGATCGGCTGCAAGGTATCGAAAACGCCTTCTGCATTGCGGGGCATGGTAAAATAGTTGAACGCCACTACATAAGCCAAAACGGCAGCTACCGACAATCCGATTGTTCCCAATATCCCGGCAACACGTTCGCTCAACTTATGCCCCACAAGTCCCAAAAACAGGAACATGCAAAGCGGAAGTAAAAGTATTATAACTGAATATTCCATATCGATCAATATTTCATTTTATCAAGGTTACGCACTTCAACATTCCGTATATGACGGAAAATATTGATAATGATCGCAATGGCAAGCGCTGTCTCGGCAGCGGCGATGCCTATTGCAAAGAGGGTGAAAAAGAATCCCTCCAATGCCTCGGGATAAAGGTAACGGTTAAACACCACAAAATTGATATCCACCGCATTCAGCATCAATTCAAGGGAAATGAGCATAGCCAGCATATTTTTACGTGTGACGAACCCGTAAACTCCGGCAAAAAACATGATGGTACTTACCACCAAATAGGCAATCATTGGTATTTCCATAGTCTCTTATCTTTTACGGGCAATCATAATGCCACCGATGATACAAGCTAATAACAACACACTGACAGCTTCGAAAGGCAACAGATACTGAAACTTGTCCATACCCATAAGAGCATGCCCTATTTCTTTCATATCTACCTCTCCGGTAATTACGCTGGTAAGCGGTTTCGTGAAAAACGGATAAGTAAATAATGTATATCCGCACACGATTGCACCGAATATCGAAGCAATAAGACCTACTACACGTTTTTTAGGTGTCAACAATTCCGATTTGTCTCCCGGGTGACTCGTCAATAAGATAGAGAAGACGAACAAGACTACGATACCACCGGCATAAACGGCCAATTGCACGGCTCCTAAAAATGTATAGTCAAGCTGGAAATAGATACCCGCCGTCGCAAAAAGCACAAACAGAAGGTAAGTAGCCGCCCGCAATATGCGCCGCGTGGTTACCGTAAGAATCGAACAAACCACGATGACCAATGCAAGCAAGCCGAAGATAACTTGATTTGCTATTTGTTCCATAATGTTAATCAATTATTTTCTGTTGGGTTATCGGTACGATTCAGTTGTTTCACCAACTTCTCACGCGTATAAACGGCATGCTCAAACTCGTTTGTAAATTTGATAGCATGGTGAGGACATGTAGTCACACACAATTGGCAAAAGGTGCAACTACCCAAATCATACACATATTTATCTAACACTCGTTTCGTCTTACCATCTTCGGTGGTAATTTTCGAAGCCTCGATTTTGATTGTCCCATTCGGGCAATTCATCTGACAAATACCGCACGCAATGCACTTGTGCTGTCCGTTTTCGTCATAAATCAAAGTTAACGTACCTCTGAAACGCTCGGGGATTTTCAATGTAGCCCTATTCTCAGGGTACTGTTCGGTAACTTTCCGGCTGAAAAAATACTTACCGGTAACCCCCATTCCTTTAAGAAGGCTCAGTAATCCTTTCCAGAAAGATGTGATGTAATTTTTAAAACTTCCCATAAATTTCTTTATAGAACTCTTCTATTTTTATTAGTTAACACTATGGTTTATTTCGTTCATAAAAAAGAGCTTGGTTCTTCAAGCCCCTTGATTTCAATCTACTTTTCCTCCGATAATATCTAACAATTCGGACGTAATACTCTGCTGACGCAGTTTATTATATTCCAATTGCAGTTCGTCCAACAATTCTTTCGCATTATCGTTCGCCGACTGCATGGCCATCACCCGGGCCGCCTGTTCTGACACCCGATTGGAACAGATAGCCTCCTGCATACTCGACAGAACATAAAGCGGTAATACCTCATTATAGATCGTATTCACATCGGGCTCGAACAAATAAGGTTTATTACGCTCGACTTTTTCACCCGTCGCCAAATCATCGGCGGCAATCGGCAATAATTGACGAGTCGCTAAAATCTGTTTGCTCGCGCTTTTATAATGAGTATATACAACTTCCACGCAATCGACTTTTCCGGCAATAAACTCCCGCGTCAATTCTCCGGTAAAACGGGCGATATCCTCGGCAGAGCTTTTAGCGGTCATCTCATCGGCAGTAGCAATCTCGACATTATCTCCCACAAGTTTTTGAGCGAATTTAGAGGCTTTCTTTCCAATCGGATAAACAACAAACATGACTGGATTTTCGGTCTCTGCCATTCGTGCCTGATTGATAATTTCGAGCGTGCGTTTAAAAAGATTCATATTAAATGCGCCACACAATCCCTCGTCCGAGCTGAGCAAAACAATCGCCCTCCGCTTTACGGGACGAATCTCGGTAAGCGGAGAACTATATTCAGCATCAGCCGAAATAAGGTGATCGATGGTGTTTTGAATCTGATCCCTGAAAGGCCGTACACGACGCAAAGCCGACTCGGCCTTATGCATCTTGGCCGATGAAATCATCTTCATCGCACCGGTTATTTTTTCGGAAGAAGCGACCGAACCGATTCTTCCTTTTAAGTCGCGCATTGATGCCATAGTTTATGCCTTAAATCGATTAGCAACCTCTTCGGCAACTTCGGTCATGAGAGCAGCAATCTTGTCGTCAAGATGTCCTGCACGCAATTCGTCCATCACTTCGTGGCTATATTTTGATTTCAATATTTGCAAATACAATTTTTCAAACTCGGCTACCTTGTCCATCGGGACATTGTGCAACAATCCCTGTGTACCGCAATATATAATAGCGATTTCCTCTTCCACGGGAACCGGCGAATACTGAGGCTGTATAAGAATACGTTCGTTCTTACGCCCTTTATCGATTGTCATGGCCGTCACAGGATCGACATCGCCACCGAATTTTGTAAACGATTCGAGCTCACGGAACTGAGCTTGATCTATTTTCAATGTACCGGCAATCTTCTTCATGGCTTTTACCTGAGCGTTACCACCTACACGGGAAACAGAGATACCCACATTGATAGCCGGACGTACCCCTTGGTTAAACAATGCCGTTTCCAAGAATATCTGTCCGTCGGTAATCGAAATCACGTTCGTAGGGATATAAGCCGAAACGTCTCCGGCCTGCGTCTCGATAATAGGCAAAGCCGTCAAAGATCCGCCCCCTTTCACCATCGGTTTCATCACCTCGGGCAAATCGTTCATCGAAGAAGCAACCTCGTCATTATTGATAATCTTAGCAGCTCTTTCGAGCAAACGGGAGTGCAAATAGAATATATCACCCGGATAAGCCTCACGACCGGAAGGACGACGAAGAATCAACGAAATTTCACGATAGGAAACCGCCTGCTTCGATAAGTCGTCATAAATTACCAATGCATGACGCCCGCTATCCCGGAAATACTCCCCGATAGCAGCCCCCGCAAAAGGCGCATAATAACGCATAGCAGCCGAATCGGAAGCGTTCGCTGCCAAAACGACCGTATAATCGAGCGCTCCGTGCTCTTTCAATGTATTCACCAACGCAGCCACAGAAGAAGCCTTCTGACCGATAGCTACATAAATACAATACAAAGGGTTACCGTTTTTATAATTATCTCGTTGATTGATAATCGTATCGATGGCGATAGCCGTTTTCCCGATTTGACGGTCGCCGATGATCAGCTCTCTCTGTCCACGGCCGATAGGAACCATAGAGTCTATCGCCTTGATACCGGTCTGCAAAGGCTCGTTCACCGGCTGACGGAAAATAACACCCGGAGCCTTACGTTCAAGAGGCAATCGAATCAAATCACCCTGAATGGGACCGGCCCCGTCAATGGGTTCACCCAACGTATTGATGACCCGCCCTAGCAATCCTTCGCCAACAGGAAGAGAGGCGATCTCTCCCGTACGACGAGCCGTCATATTTTCGGTAACCTTATCGACATTATCGAGCAAAATGACACCCACATTGCTCTCTTCAAGGTTCATCGCAACTCCGTGCACTCCATTCTCAAACTCGATAAGTTCGCTTGACCGCACATTTTCGAGTCCATAGACATGAGCCACCCCATCACCCACTTCGAGAACAGTACCCACTTCCTCGAAATTGATTTTGGAATCGACTTCATCGAGTTGCTTTTTTAAAATATCCGATATTTCACTGGGTTTAATCATATCATTTGCTGTTTAGCAATTTCAAACGCAATTTCTTTAATTCACTATTTACCGAAGCATCTAATTGCATCGAATCCACCCGTAAAATAAATCCGCCGATGATAGAAGGATCTATTTCATAAACGAATTCCAACGTCTTATCCGTTTGCTTTTTCATGAGATCACCTATACGGTCGAGAACTTCCTTATCCAAAGCAACAGCAGTTGTTATCGTAACACGAGCTATATGATTAGCTCGCCGGTAAATATCCTGATAAGCCAAAGCAATGGCTCTTGCAAACGTTTCGCGACGGTTCCTAATCACTAACTGAACAAAACGGAGAAGATAATCGTCGGGCTTTTCACCGAAAGCCGATGACAATACCCGCACCTTATCCGCAGCAGAGAGAGCCGGGTTACTCAGTGCCTTAGACAACTCGGTATGAGTTGCAAAAGCTGCATCAAGCCGTTTCATCTCTTCGTAAATAGGAGCGGCCACATGATGCTCCTGAGCATATTTATAAAGAGCTTTCGCATATCGGCTCGGTATTAACCCTTCGTTCATATCCTATTAGTTTTGATTCTCAATTTCATTCAACAGTTTGTCGATCATTTCGACCTGCTTTTTGTCATCAGAAAGTTGCTTACGCATCATTTTTTCTGCAATTTGCAGGGCAAACTCGCTTACCTCGCGGCGGAATTGAAGTTCCGACTCTTTTCGAGCTTGCTCGATCGACACGGCCGCAGCGTCCATTACTTTCTTCGCCTCTACCGATGCTGCCTGACGAGCCTCCTCTATGATATGAGTTTTCATCTGGGCAGCTTCGTGCAGAATCTCCATCTGTTGTTTCTGCGCTTCGACCAAAAGAGCTTTGGCATCCGCTTGTGCGTTGTCTAATTGCGCTTTTGCCTCTTGTGCATACTCAACCCCCTTATCGATAAGCTCGGCACGTTCGTCGAGACTGCGGATAATATAGGGCCAAGCAAACTTCGCAAGAATGGCAAAAAGGATGACGAAGACAACGAACATCCAAAATACCAAGCCGAATTCGGGCGTGAACAGTTCCATATCTTAGAGGAATAATGACATCACGCAAACAATCACAGCGAACAATGCAACACCTTCTACAAGAGCGGCAATCACGATCATGTTGCTTCGGATATCACCGCTGGCTTCGGGCTGACGAGCTATGGCATCCATCGCCGATGAACCGATCTTACCAATACCAATACCTGCTGCAATAGCGGCGATACCAGCGCCGATACAGGCGCCCAACTTAGCCAGACTTGCACCGGCTGCTGCTTGTAATAAAATCATTCCTAACATAATGTTTGTTGTTTAGAGATTATACATTATTTTATTTCTTCCACTTTTCCTTCATGATGCCCATCGACTTGTGCCAAAGCTATGAACAGAGTCGAAAGCATGGTAAACACATAGGCTTGAATAAACGATACCAACGTATCTATAAGCAACATAAACAAAGAGAACAACACCGATACGACTGTCGTTGCCCCTATAACAACCGCTCCGAATGCTCCAAAAATGAAAATGAGCGATATAAGCGACAATATAATCATATGCCCGCCCATCATATTGGCAAACAAACGCACCATCAAAGCCGCCGGTTTGGTAAATATTCCGAACACCTCGATCAAGGGCATGATAGGTAACGGAAACTTCAACCACAACGGTACATCGGGCCAAAATATTTCTTTCCAATATTCTTTTGTTCCGCGCACATTTACTACGATAAATGTACACAAAGCAAGAACCATAGTAACGGCTATATTACCCGTCAAATTAGCGCCACCGGGGAAAATTACGATCAGCCCTAACAGGTTCATCAAAAGGATAAAGAAAAATACGGTCAATAAATAAGGGGCAAAACGAGGTGCTTTATCGCCCAATGTGCTTTTTATCACGCCCGTATAAACGAACTCGATAAGAAATTCTATGGCTCCTACACCTTTTTTAGGGGCTTTGAAACGTTTCTTTCTATACCAATGAGCCACCGAAAGCACACACCACCCACAAATGAATGCCGCTATAATCAACGCCAACACATTTTTGGTAATCGACAAATCGAGCGGACGATAACGATTTCCCCTATCATCGACACTCTCGACCTTTCCTTTATTCGGGCCGTCCTGAGCGACATAAAAACCTTCATAAGTCTGCCCGTGTTCAAGCCGATGCGACCCGAATATTTTCCAATCGCCCTTATAATCCCGCACGATAACCGGAAGTGGGATTTTATGCTCATGCGAGAAAGGTAATTCCCAACCATAGCCATCGAGCAGGTGCTCAAAAATTGTCTCTTTCGGGTCAAAGGCCTTTTCTCCTTCACCATCGGCCTTTTCCTGTGCCGACAGCGGGAACGAAAATACCGTTAACAAAAAAGCGACTATGTATGCGATTTGTTTTCTCATCTCTTTTTTACTCCAATTACCGTACACAAACTGCTACACGATTATTATCCACATCGACAAACCCGCCACCGACGGATACCGAATGCCGCTCACCGCCCGTTACATACTCAATGGTACCGGCATCGAGCGTAGAAATCAACGATGCATGATTTTCAAGAACTGTAAACGAACCTTTTGCTCCCGGCAGGGTAACCGATTCGACTTCTCCTTTAAAAAGGATTTGTTCCGAAGATATAATTTCAAGTACCATAATTCTCGTTTTTATTAGTGAGCGGTCTTCGCTTGTTCTAACAACTTCTTACCTTTGGCAATGGCCTCGTCTATTGTACCCACGTTCAAGAATGCTTGTTCGGGATATTCGTCCATCTCGCCGTTAAGAATCATCTTAAACCCGCGAATAGTCTCTTCCAACGGAACCATCACACCTTGAAGACCGGTAAACTGCTCGGCCACGTGGAAAGGTTGCGACAAAAACCGCTGTGCCCGACGAGCACGATTCACCACCAGTTTGTCTTCGTCCGACAACTCATCAACACCCAAAATGGCGATAATATCCTGCAATTCGTTATAATGCTGTAAAAGCTGTTTTACACCCTGAGCGACCTGATAGTGTTCCTCGCCTACAATATTCGGATCGAGGATTCGGGACGTAGACTCCAACGGATCCACGGCCGGATAGATACCTAACTCAGAAATCTTACGGCTCAATACCGTCGTAGCATCCAAAAAGCTAAATGTAGTCGCCGGAGCCGGGTCGGTCAAGTCATCGGCCGGTACATAAATGGCCTGTACCGATGTAATAGAGCCCTGCTTCGTAGACGTAATACGTTCTTGCAACTTACCCATCTCGGAAGCCAAAGTAGGTTGATATCCCACGGCAGAAGGCATACGACCCAACAATGCCGAAACTTCGGATCCCGCCTGAGTGAAACGGAATATATTGTCAATAAACAAAAGTATCTCTTTACCTCCGCCATCGGAATCACGGAACTGTTCGGCAACAGTCAACCCAGACAAAGCGACACGCAGACGGGCTCCCGGCGGCTCGTTCATCTGACCGAACACCAACGTTGACTGCGATTCATTCACTTTCTCCATATCGACATCACGCAGATTCCACTCGCCCCGTTCCATGCCTTCTTTGAATTTATCGCCGTACGACATAACTCCCGACTCGATCATCTCACGTAAAAGGTCGTTACCTTCACGGGTACGCTCCCCCACTCCGGTAAACACCGAAAAACCGTTGTGCCCTTTGGCTATATTGTTGATAAGTTCCATAATCAACACGGTCTTACCAACACCTGCCCCTCCGAACAAACCGATCTTTCCACCTTTTGAATACGGTTCGAGTAAATCGATCACATTGATTCCCGTATAAAGCATCTCGGTACTGATAGAGAGGTCGTCGAAAGCCGGAGCCTCCTGATGAATCGATTTTAATTCGGTATAATCCAATGCAGGAAGGTGGTCGATCGTTTCACCGATGACATTCATCAACCGACCTTTCACTTGCGAACCGGTAGGCATCGATAACGGTCTTTGCAAGTCGATAGCCTTCATACCCCGTTTCAGTCCATCGGTAGAATCCATCGCTACACAACGCACCGTATTTTCACCGATATGTTGTTCTACCTCGACAATCAGCTCTGCCCCGTTCTCTCGTTCGATTTTAAGAGCGGCATATATGGGAGGTACTTCATTGCCTTCGCCTTCAAAAGCGACATCGACAACCGGCCCGATGACCTGCGTGATATATCCAAATTTATCTGCCATAACTTTACCTCTATTATCAGTATTATATTTTTAATTCATTAAAAGTGCAATCCGTAAATCACAATAAGCACCATAATAAAGAGATTAATCAAGTTCAAAGGTAATAAATATTTCCATTCGAGCCGCAATAATTGGTCTATTCTCAAACGGGGGAATGTCCACTTGAACCAAATAATCACAAACGAAACAAGTATCGCTTTTCCAAAGAACCAAATCACAGACGGAATATAATCCATAATATGGTTAAAACCTTCCCAACCCGGTATGTGGAATGGCATCCAACCTCCCAAGAAAAGCAATGTAGCCATACCCGACACAATAAACAGATTCAAATACTCAGCCAAGTAGAAAAATCCGAAATGAATACCCGAATATTCTGTGTGGTATCCGGCTGTCAACTCGCTCTCGGCTTCGGGCAAGTCGAACGGACCACGATTGGTCTCGGCCGTACCGGCAACCAAATAAATCAAAAATGCGACTATCGCCGGGATATGACCTGTAAACAAGAACCAACCGTTAGTCTGAGCTTCTACTATACCGGTTATCGACATTGTTCCGGCAAAGACGACCATCGTCAATACAGACAACCCAATCGAAAGTTCGTAACTCACCATTTGAGCACCGCTTCGAATAGCACCGATAAGTGTAAATTTATTGTTACTGGACCAACCGGCCAACAAAATACCCAACACTCCTATGGACGAAACGGCGATCAGGAAGAACACGCCGATATTAAAATCGATAACTTGTAATCCTCTTCCAAAAGGCAAACAACCAAAGGCCAACATGGAAGCGACGATTACCAAATAAGGAGCTAAATTAAATAAGAACTTATCGATATGATTCAAAGTAATCAACTCCTTAATCAATATCTTGAACATATCGGCAACACTCTGAATAATTCCATAAGGACCTACACGATTCGGACCTAAACGGCATTGGAAAAAGGCACAGACCTTACGCTCAAAATATATATAGAACAATGCCAAAACTGCATACAACAGCAGCAGCACCACGCCTACCAATACAAATTCAACAAGTAAAGCTCCCCAACCGGGCATTACACTTCTCAACAAATTATCGATCCAGTGGGTAACTATCGAAAAGTCGAACATAACTTATTCTTTAATTTATTTTTTATTACTCAATTATCTGTCCATATCGGGGATTACATAGTCAAGCGACCCTCCGATAGCAATCAAATCGGCGATCTTTCCATTGCGACACATTGGATCGAGACCAGCGACCAGCGGCAAGCATGCCGAATTTATCTTCAAACGATAAGGATTCTTATCTCCATGACTTTCGATAAAAATACCCAACGGACCACGACTGGCCTCTACTTGGCGGAAATAACGGCCTTCGGGCAGCTTGATAATAGGCTTCATCTTAACGGCATAATCACCCTCGGGGATATTGTCGATCAATTGCTCTATGATATGTATAGATTCCAATATTTCATCTAAGCGTACCATGTAACGGGCAAAAACATCTCCCTCCGTACGGATAACCTGATTAAATT
>ERZ826146.1937-NODE-1937-length-17179-cov-3.826092_pt1 | contig 17179 bp, 7 predicted proteins | sample MGYA00519857_ERZ826146 | MGnify/ENA primary metagenome ERZ826146 (study PRJEB31778, sample SAMEA3449222) | human gut metagenome | biome: human gut; feature: human-associated habitat; material: faeces | place: United Kingdom | collected 2010/2012 ...
ATCCGAAAGAATTGGTGAAGTATTTCCCTGATCTTGGGCGAGAAATCATTGTTATAAATGGCATTGGAACAGATGTACAAGATCGGCTTAATTCACAGGACTTGGATAGTGATACATTGTATGCTACAAATCAGCCGGATATAGCGGAACTTGCGAGAAAAGCATATGTGGAGTACCCCACAATCATAAATAATATTCCACGTGCTGCGAAAAGTGATTATTATAAAGAGATGGAATCATATGCAAAAATGGATAATCAAATTGCAAAGGCACAGGCAGATACCGGGGTATCGAGTAATATTGCGCAATTAGCCCTTAGCTATTGGTTTGATGGAGGATGCAATGATACGGAATTGGAGGATATATTTATCATTTGTTCTGTATTGGCACAATGTAGTATTGATAGTGCGAAGCGGAATTTTGATGTTACTGTTGCAGGAGAACTAACGAGACTACAAGGATTAGCATGTATGAATCCTGATCCAAGGTACCCGCGGTTTTATGCGGAGTTGCAGAAACTAAAGGATAAGCATAAAAAAGGGAAGAAAAAGAATATTGATGATAATGATGTTCGATTTTATGATTGCCCGATGGATATTCTATATCAGATAATTGGCGAAGAGATTGTAGACATGCGTACACGTGGTTGTCAAAAAGTAAAGACAGTTAGAGATGTGGAGTTATTAGCTGATCTATCGGAAGATAAAATAAGAAACAAAAGGCAATCGAAGGTAATTATTGATGCGGTTGAGAAGTATAAGAATGCAGTATCTAAGCTAGATAAAAACGATGAAGCATATTCAAATAACAAAGGCATGGCATTTGATGCATGTATGGAAGAATTGTCTGGAAGAAAAATTAATATGGCGACTATGCAATATCTGGTACGATATGCAATTAATAATGAAAGTATAAGGGATAGTCTGTTGGTTGTTTTACATGATAAAGATATGGAACTTTTCTTAGAAATGTTCAAAAAGTCACCCGAAAGTTGACATTTCCCAAGAAAAACAAGGGTTTTCATTTATTTCCCTATGGAGAGACAGATTTATTTCTTTTTTGGAGATAAGTTTGTTTCCCTTATGGAGAAGCGAAAAGACCGTAAGCTGAGTAGTTTCTTCATAAAATGAGCAAGCCAACTAGCCACGCCTGGCAATTTACTTAGGGCAGTAAAAATACTGCCTTTTTGTTTGCAAGAAATGTTTATAGGAAGGAGGAATGAGAGTGACACAAGAAGAATTAAGAAATCTCTATAAAGAACGTCTGAAAAGAGAGAAACAGACATATATTTCGGAAATGATCAATATTAGTCCGAGTATTTTATCTAAATTCAAAACAGGAAAATTCGATTTATACCCTAATCTGTTTGAGAGATTAAAGGATTATCTTACAAATTCTTAAAGTCTATTTTCATGGCATATCTGCCACATTTAACCGATTAAAATTAACATAAGGAGGAACACATTGAGTGACAATAATTTTATAGTCAATCTTACAGCAAAGTTACACAGCAAAAGTAAACAACAAATTGAATCAGATGCTAAAAATCTTGGAGATATAAAAGTTCCCTTGGTTGGTACTCTGGATCAAGCTAAGACTAGCGCACAATTAAAGCAAGATGTGGCATCATTAAAAACCACGGTTGATATTAATGGTAAGGTAAATACAAAAAATATCACAAGTACAGTACAGCAGAGTGCAAAACAAGCACAAAAGACCGCAGATGCGAATACAATTCAATTTCGTACTTCTTTGAAGAAGGATAAATTGATTAATGATATTCGTGTGTTTGGTCAACAAAATTCTAAACTATTCAAAGACGCTGAAATGTCTTCAAAATTTTCTTCGTTGCTAGACAATGCAAAGTTGGCAACGTCAAATAAAGAAATCAAAAATCTTCGAATGCAATTATCGGCTATGCGATCTGAAGCAAAAGCCACAAATCTAAGCGGTTTGACACTGGGAGATTCAGTGAAAAAGACCTTTAGAAGAGCAACCGAATTATTCACGGGTACAGCCGGAGTAATGATGTTATCGCGACAGTTAAAAAATGCATGGAATGAAGCATTGGATCTTGATAAAGCATTTACTGATTTGATAAAGGTAAATGATGAACTATCAAGGGGCGATTATGACAAATACTTGGAACGCTGTAATGAAAAAGCACAGGATCTTGCCGCAACACAAAAATCATTGATGGAAGGTGCAACCGAGTTTTCTAAGTCGGGATACAATCTTTCGGAATCTAATGCATTAGCTGAAAAGAGTACCATTCTGGCAAACGTAGGTGATATGTCAACTTCAGATAGTGCGAAAGCAATTATCTCTGGTGTACAGGCATATAAGGATGTCGATGGTTTTACAGATGCAGTTAATAAGGCTGGCGCATTGATCGACAAATATAATGAAATCGGAAATACGGCAAGTATTACGTCCGCGGAAATTGCCCAGGGAGTACAAACAGTTGGTTCGGTTTTTGCTGATGCAAATACAAGTGTAGATGAATTTATAGCCTTGCTTAGTGCCGGAAATAGGCAGTTTCAAAATGCCGATACCTTGGCACTTAGTTTACGTACAGCAGCACTTCGTATCCGGGGATGCAAGAGTGAGTTAGAATCCCTTGGGGAAAGTACAGAAAACGTATATACATCATCTTCGAAATTAGCTGATAAAATCGAGAGTTTGACTAATATAGATGGTAATGGTGGAGTTAAGATTTTGGAAGCAGATAATAAAACATTTCGTTCAATCTATGATATTTTTGTTGATTTATCTAAGGTATATCAGCAGATGTCAGATGTGGATCAGAGTGCTTTATTAGACCTTATAGCAGGTAAAAACCGTGCGAGTGGAATTTCTGCCACGTTAAATAATATGTCCGAAGCACAGGATATATACGAACGAAGTTTACATTCAACAGGTTCTGCACAAAGAGAATATGACAAGTATCTTGAATCGAGTGAGGCTTCCTTAAATCGCTTCAAGGCTTCTATGACAGAAACATATCAATCCGTAATAAATGGTCAGACAGTAACGGGTTTATTAAACTGTGGTAACGCCGCATTGCAGTTTGCAAATAGTATTGGACTGGTAGAATCATCTTTAAAAGGATTGCTTACAATCGGTATTATTAAAGTGCTTACAACGGTTACAACAGCATTCCGGGCATCTGCTATACAGGCAAGCAATTTTGGTACTGCATTAAGTGCAGTTAAATCAATGTCTACACTTCAAAGTGGTACAACAGAATATACCAATGCTTTAAATACACTTAAAGCGGTATCTGCGAGTTTAACAGAAACACAGCTAAAGCATATATTGTCGAATGATGCATTGAATGAATCTGAACGAGTTAGAATCCTTCGTTCGACCGGGCTAAGTAAAACTCAGGCGAAAGCAAAATTAGCGGAAATGGAATTAACACAGGCAACGCAGAAACAGGCGGTTGCCAATCAGAAGGCATCATTAAGCACATTTAGTTTATCTTCTGCAGTAAAGGGATTAGGGCAGAACATTAAAATGGCAGTAATGAATAATCCTGTAGCGGTTGCAGTTATGACAGTTAGTGCGATTGCCGGGGTAGTAAAAGCAATCAAAAAGCATAAGCAGGCACAGGAAGAAGCATTTGAATCAGCAAAGAAAAATGCACAAGACGCACAAAGCAAAATCAAATCGCTGCAATCTGAAATCAAACAAAATGCAGATACAGTTGATCAAGCTGGTAAAAAGTATGCAGAACTTGCACAGGGAGGAAATCAGCTTACAGGTAAAAATATCAGCTTATCCGATGATGAATACAAAGAATTTCTTGACGTTTCAAATCAGCTTGCCGATGTATTCCCACAACTTACAAAAGGATATGATGATAATGGCAATGCTATCCTTGATCTACAAGGTAATGTAGATGGTATTACAGGTAAATTAAAGGATCTTCTTGAAATTGAGCAACAGTTAGCTCAGCAGGAAATAAATAAAAATATCGACACATATTTTGAGAATCAATCTAAAGTGTTCGGTAAGGAAGCAAAAGGACAAAATGATACTATCGACACTCAAACAGAGAAGATCGAGAAGTACCAGAAAGCGTTGGATAATTTCAACGAAAGTGTTTCAAATAATAAGCCAGCTTCTAATTTTGAATCTGAATTAGAGAAACAGACGTATTATGCAGATTTTCTTGCCGATATGGAAAAAGCGAATATTGATATTGCCGATGCTATTATTAGTCAAGATGGTACTTCTGCAACAGAGTACAATTTCGCAAAGTTATCTAAGGAAACACAGGAACAGATTAGACAGTATTATGCAGGAATAATTAGTACAGCAAATACCGAAATGCGTTCTGCTGAATCTCAGTTATCCGCAAGCAACGCTGAATTTGCATCATATGTCAATATGTGGATGCAGAACTCTTCTGGTTCATACCTTGCAATGACGGGCAATGACGAAATGCAATCTGCTCTTAGCAGTATTGTGAGTGGTTTGAATTGGGGAGATATTCTTCAAGGTGACGATTTTAGTGGTTTAAGCGGTGAAGAATTAGAAAGTGCTATTGAAACAAATATTCTTGTACCTTTACAATCAGCAATGGCAAATGCCGATACAGGCGATCAATTCAAGCAGATTATTACCGATGCTTTGACAATCAGTGATGATGATATTAGTTTGGAAGAATCCAAGAATCGTATCGAAGCATATGTGCAAGAAATCAATGATGTATTAGGTGACGCACTTGGCAAACCTTTAACAGCATCCGATCTTGGTATGCAAAAATATCTGGATAACTATGAGATGTTGATGGATGGTGTTAGTAAGTATGCCCAGACATTAAAATCCGATGGCTCTATTCCTATGACAATGGATGTCATGAAAGAATCAAAAGACAAACTATTACAGTTTGCCGAAGAAAATTCGATTAATACGGAAGCAGAAATTCAAACATGGAATAGAATCATGAGTGAATCTGAAACTCGTGAAGAAGCCATGAAGAAGTATCTTACACAAAAGAGTGTATACGATACTACATATGAATTTGATCCTGCTACTGCCTTTGATGCGGCAAAGTCTGCACAGTCGGAACAGTCACAGAATGGTTATTTATCTACTGAAACCATCGAATCATTAAAAACTGCATATGGAGATTTATCTAAGGTCATTCAGTATACCGATTCTGGTGTAGTTCTCAATAATGAACATATGGCTGAATATACTGAAAATGTAGGTAAAGCAGCACTTGTCAATACGCAGTTAAAAGAAGCGTTTGCAGTTCAGGAATACCAAAAAGAAGCAAAGGCTATCAATGATATTATTAAGACAGAGATAAAAGATACAAATGTCCGTAAGAAACTTACATCTGCGAAGAATAAGGGCATTGATGCACTTCGCAAGGAAATTAGTAATCTCAAGAAGGATAATGATGGATGGTCTGAAAGTTTATCTACACATTTAGATAATATCTCTGCACTTGGTGAAGAAATCAATCAGTATGATGCGCTTGAGCAAAGTATTATGGCATCTTTGTCTGCATTGAGTAATTACAAACGTGCGCTAGAGACACCAGATAATAATGATAATTTCGAATATGTTCAAGGACAGTTAGATTCGGCTCGTAAAGCATGGGAAAATGGTTGGACGGGAACAGATGATTTCAAAACATTCATGGAATATATCGGTTCGGCAAATGATGAATTGGAATATTCTGATGCATTATGGGATAAATATCTTACTCGTGCCGAAAAGTATTTCACCGAAGATATTTCTGGTTTATATACATTCTTGGATGATGCTAGTCAACTATCAGATCAAATTACTAAAAATTCTGATGGTACATTCAAAATAGACGTACAAAATCTGGAACAATTCTGTGAAGATGTAGATATGTCTCGTTCTGCTGTTGTAGATTTATTCTTGGCTATGACAGAAGCAGAAGGTATTGATATTAATTTCGATAACATGTCGGAATCTATTGTAGATGGTTTAAATGCTATTGATCAGAAATCAGTTGATGCAAGAACAGATTTAGCCGATTATAAAAAGACAATTGAAGAATTAGATAAAGCTGGATTCGATACAACGGAATTATGGAAACAGTATGATTCGGTTGCCGGGGAAATTCAACCAGAGATAGAATTTTATGCACATTTAGCGGATACAACCGATTTGCAAAGTGAAGCGGAAGAAGCTGCAAAGCGAATTTCTGAAAAAGACCAAAGTGTTAAAATTGATTTTAGTGCAGATTTAGATGTTGATAGTTTGAATAAGCAGATTAGTAGTCTACAAACGTATCGTGATGGGCTTGAAATTGGTTCTGATAGTTGGAAAGATGCACAGACAGTTATTGCACAATTACTCAAACAGAAACAGGAACTTGAACAGCCTGCAATTATGGGTATTGATGCATCACAGGTCGAAGAAGGTTCTCAAACTGTATTAGCGGTATTACAATCTTATATATCTGCAAAACAACAGCTAGAACAGGCAGAAACACTTGGTATTGATACGACCGATGCTGAAACACATCTTGCAAATGTAACAACACAGTTGCAGAATTTACAGGATCAGGGTGAACTCACAAAAATCGGTATTGATGCTGAAATTGATACGGATAAATTCAAGGAACAGTTAGCAAATCTCAATCCTGATAGTTTCTTAAAAGATTCGGATACAAGTATTAAGGTCGATGCTGATATGTCAGCTTATGATAAGGCACTCAATAATGCAGTATCTAAGGCAAGTAAACAGACCGCAAAGATTAAGGTACAGGCGAAACTGTCAGAGAACTTTCATGCAAATCTACAAAGTATTTTAAATAGTCAGAGTTTTAACGTCAAAGTCAATGCAAGTGCATCTGGCACTACTACAACTTCTCATGGCAATACCAAGACAAGAAAAACAGTTATGTTCGGTAAAGCAAGCGGTACTAATGCCTATAATAATGGTGTCCGCAATGGACAGATTGCATACGATCAACAAGCTCTTGTCGGAGAGGTTGCACCTGAATTATTAGTTCGTAATGGACAGGCACAGCTTATTGGTAAGCGTGGTGCTGAATTTATGAACCTAAAGAAGGGTGACGTAATATTCAACCATATTGATACTGAGAAACTATTAAACGGTATTGGTGGTATTCGTGGAAAACTTATTGGTGGTGGATTTGTCAATGGTACATTACTATCACATGCCTATAGTAAATCAACTGGTTCAAAGACTACTATTATAGGTGGGACAAATAACGATTGGACGAATAGACATAGTTCTAGCGGTTCTAGTTCAGGCTCTAACTCAAGTGGTTCAAATGATTCAAGCGCACAGGATAAAGCGGATGAGTTTTTAGAGACAATAGATTGGATTGAGGTCAAAATCAATCGTTGTGAAGAAGCTATTGCTCGTCTGAATAAAACAGAGGAAAATACATTCTCTGGTTGGACACTTCGTACCACCGCCCTAAATGATGAGATTGCTAAAACAGCAGACGAAATCGAATGGGCTACACAGGGATATAAGAGATATTTACAACAGGCAGACAGCGTTGCATTGTCTGAAGATTACAAACGTAAAGTTCGTAACGGAGAAATAAATATTGAGGATATTACTGATGAAGATTTGTACAATCGTGTGCAGGATTACCAAACTTGGTATAATAAAGCTGTAGAGCTACAAGACAAAATCCAAGAACTCAATATATCTCTTTCCGAACTGGCACAAAAGAAATTCGACAACATAGTAACGCAGTTTGAAGATATGGAGAAGGTATTCACGGATACCAATGATATTCTTGATAAGCTGGTGGACTATGCTGAAACAAAAGGTCGTATTATCTCAAAATCATACTACGAAGCAATGCTTCAAAATGAGAATGAGAATAACAAACTCTTAGTTCAGCAAAGAGATCAAATGGTTTCTGAGTTGAACGAACTTGTGAATACAGGTAAGGTAACAGAATATTCAGAAGCATGGTATGATCTTAAACAGCAGATTGATGAAGTCAACGGTTCTATTGTAGAATCCAACAAGTCAATTCAAGAGTTCTATAATAATATACGTCAGGCTGATTGGGATTTATTCGATCTCGTTCAGGATAAAATCACAGGTATTGCAGACGAAATTGAGTTTGTACAAAGTCTACTCGAAGATAGGGACAATCTAACCGATGGTCACTTGAATCGAGGACTTACAAATGAAGGTCTTGCACAGCTTGGTAATTATGCGTCTAAGTATAATATTTACATGTCACAAGCTGAGAAATATGCTAGTGAGATTAAGAAGATTGAAGCAGACATTGCGAAAGATCCAGCGAATAAGGATTTGATTGATCGAAAAGAAGAACTCATTAAGGCGCAGAGAGATGTTATACTTTCAGCTAACGATGAAAAGAAATCCATGATTGACCTTGCTCGTGATGGATATGATGCAATGCTTGAAGTATTGCAGGAACTCATAGACAAGCGAAAGGAATATCTGGACAACGAAAAGTCGATTTACGAATACCAAAATACAATCAGTGAGAAAACTGAAAATCTGGCAAGTCTTAGGAAGCAATTATCTGTTTTTGAGAACGATAACTCTGAGGAATCCTTAAAGAAAGTACAACAGTTACAATCTGACATCAAAGATGCTGAAAAGGACTTAAAGGATACAGAGTACGACAAGTACATCGAAGATCAAGAGAAAATGCTTGACGACTTGTATCAAGAGTATTCCGATAAGATTGATGAGAAGTTTGAGCAGACCGAAATACTTATTCAAGAGCTAATCGGTGTAGTCAATGAAAATCAATCCTCTATCAGTGATACGATTACTACTGTTACTTCTGATGTAGGATATACAATCTCCGATCAGATGAAAACAATCTGGTCTGATGCTGGTACGGTTATTTCTGGCTTTACAGGTAAATTCGACACTTATGCTACAACAGTACAATCTGCAATTAATAGTATTCAAATTACTATTGATAAGATGCTTCAAATTGCACAGGCAGAAGCGAATAAGAATATAGCAACTGCTAATAATCCGAGTGGTGTTACAAGTGGTTCTACGTCTAACGGCTCAACAGCATCTAAACAACAAGCAACTCCGAAAGCAAATACAAGCAATAATTCTTCTACTGCACAAGCACCAAAGGCATCACCGAATGTAGGAACAAAGGTTAATGCTACGGGTAATTGGTATTATGATTCTTATGGTACTGCTCCAACTGGTAATGTCAACCGATTCAAGCCAGATTACTTTGAGATTGATAAAATCGTTAATGGTCGTGCTTATCCATATCATATTCAAGCAATTATCAGAGGTAAACGTGCTGGCGGTAATGGTTGGGTGAAAGGCAATCAGATTGGTTATAAGAACGGTCTAAAGGAAGCGACATATGATCATTTAGCTTGGACACAAGAGGAAGGTGCTGAGATTATCAGACGATCCGATGGTAGTATCTTAACTCCAATCACTCGTGGTACAACTGTATTTACTCGTGAAATGACTGATAATCTGTGGAATATTGCAAAACAGAACCCAGAGAAGTTTTATCAGAATGCAATGCCGACTATGAATACATTTGCTACTACTAACCGTGGCGGTGATGTGAGTGTATCTATTGGAGACATCAAGTTAGATGGTATTCAGAATCCAGATCAGTTTGCACAAGCTCTTATCGGTGTGGTCAAAGACTATTCTAAGGTACAAAAGGTACTTCAAGCAGCTACAGTTGATTTAGTTGCAGGAAAAAGTATCAAAGACATAAACCGATTCTAATTTTATGGGGAGTGTTCCGGCACTCTCCTGAATTGTATAAACATATGTTCTGATAGTATTCTGTCGATTATTGGTATATAATAATAATGTTAAATATTAATGATCGTGAGGGGGAATATTATGAAACAAATTACAAAAAGCAATTCAATGGAAATGAAATTATTAACATATATATCTCAGACATTATCTTTTATTTCTATGTTATTAACAATACTATCATTTTACGGTTACTCCTCTACTAAGAATAAAATAATATACTTAATTCTTAGTATATTATTTTTTATAATTACATTTTTTATAATAATAAATAGAAAAAATATATCAAAAAGAATATTGGTTTTTATTCTTAATAAAACTGTTTCTAGTCAAAATATTGAAATATTAGATAAAACTGTTGTTTACGAACATTTAGAAAGATATCGTTTTAAATTTCAAAGTTTATTTAGTATAAATGTAGTTGGTAATACACCTATTAACTCTCATTTAGAAAGGTTAAAATGGAGTGCTGGCTTTATTCCTGAAGTTGTCGCTGTTAAACAAAACCAAAAAATTGAATATGATAAAGATCCACTATCATATAATCAAATAGAAAAACAAAATATTAATATTATTTTACATTTACTTCGGTTTTGGCACGCTTGTTTTCGGGTACCGAAAAACGCCTCTCGCAGAAAATAAAAAATATGTGCCTTGTATTTTAAAATATGTCCGATGTATTTCGAAATATGTCAGACCTTTTTTTCGGGGTCAAAAACCGCGTGTTTACGGGACTTTCGGAACGGAGGATTTTGCGTGATAAAAATCGTTGAAACGTATTAAAAATATATAAACCGGAACTGCCTGCAACGTTAGGTTTTTGTACTTTTGCAGCATGGAGAAATTCGAAGTAACCATACTCGGCTGTGGAAGCGCGAAACCTTCGACGAGGCATTTTCCAAGCGCGCAAATCATTAATTTCCGCGACAAGTTGTTCCTGGTTGACTGCGGCGAAGGCACCCAAATGCAAATGTGCAGGAATCATGTGCGCTTCACACGCATGAACAACATTTTCATCTCGCACCTTCACGGCGACCATTGCTTCGGCCTGATAGGCCTGCTCTCTTCTTTGGAATTGTTGGGAAGGACGGCAGAAATGCACATTTACGCTCCCGGACAGTTGGAAAAGATACTATTCAACGACATAGCTTTCTTCAACCGCGGGATGTCGTACAAAATAACGTTCCACCCTGTCGATACGGAAAAGAAAGAATTGCTTTACGAAGACAATTCGCTACAGGTCTATTCGATACCTCTCGACCACCGTGTGCCTTGCAGTGGTTTCCTTTTTGTCGAGAAGCCTGTGCTGCCGCACATACGCAGGGATATGATAGACTACTACAACATACCGTACTATGCCATTAAGGACATAAAAGAAGGGGCTGACTGGATTCTGCCCAGCGGCGAGGCCGTGCCCTCGGAAAAACTGACGACACCTTCATACCGTCCACGGAAATATGCCTACTGTTCCGACACGGCATATTCCGAAAGGTTGAAGGACATCATTTATGGTTCAAGCGTTCTATACCATGAAGCCACATTTGCCGATGATTTGGAAGCGCTGGCCAATGAGAGGGGGCATTCAACGGCGCGGCAGGCGGCTACCGTTGCACGCGAAAGCAACGTCGGGCAGCTTGTCATAGGACATTATTCTTCAAGATATGAGGACGAATCACTGTTGCTTGAACAGGCACGTGAAGTATTCCCCAATACCATTGCAGCCACAGAGAACCTTACAATAAAAATAAGATAATTCACAAAGTACATATATAATGCATAGGAAGAATTTCATACCACAGGGTGTAATAAATGTTTCATACTGTATATTTGTTATTGCCTTAATAACACTGCCATCGGCCTGCACGACATCTCTGGTAACATCAAAATTGCTCGACGTTGCTTTGAAACCGAAGAACACTTCAAAAGACACGGCCGTAGCCTGGAAACAGGAAATAGAGCGTTATCCGGCTGTGGGGACATGGCGTGACAGTTTGCTGAACGCACATGCCATTCACGATACTTTCATTACCGACGCCGAGGGTATAAGCCTGCACGCTCTTTATGTGCGCGCACCAAAAGCAAGCCCCAATACAGCCATTGTAGTACACGGGCACACTTCTTCGTCTGTGGGTGTTGCACATTTGGGACGCATGTACAACCGTGACCTGGGTATGAACATATTGCTTCCCGACCTAAGGCTGTCAGGTCTCAGCGGCGGCGAACATTACACCATGGGATGGTCGGAAAAGAACGAAGTAAAACTATGGATAAACGTGGCCACCAAACTGTTCGGCGATACCACAAGGATTGTGGTTCACGGCGTTTCCATGGGAGCGGCAACAGTGATGATGATGTCGGGAGACACACTGAGCAGCAACGTAAAGTGCATGGTTGAAGACTGCGGGTATTCTTCGGTTTGGGACGAGTTCAAGCATGTGCTTCAGAAGAACTATAAAATATCCGGAACCTCACTGCTAAAATCAGCCAGCGAGAAAGCAAAGAAACTGTACAATTACGATTTCAGCAAAGCCTCGTCTGTTGAACAGGTAAAGAAAAGCAGCATTCCCATGCTTTTTATACATGGAGACGCCGACACATACGTGCCAACTACCATGGTTTACGAGCTTTACAAGGCCAAGCCGGAGCCCAAAGAGCTATGGGTCGTGCCCGGGGCAGAACACGACAAATCATACGAAACAGCACCCGAAGAATACACTAAACGAGTAAAAGAATTTGTTGAAAAATATGGAATGTAACGCATACAAATCCTGCAATAAAAGGCTGGCAATTTTGTTTATGGCTTTGACTTTAGTCAGTCTAGCCAATGCAAAACGGGTCATAACCGGCGACGAACGCACGGAACTTTATTTCCATTTGCTCGAAGGCAAAAGGATAGCTCTTTATTCAAATCATACAGGGCTGGCTAACGGGAAACATATAGTTGACATACTTAAAGAAAACAAATTCGACGTAACGACTATTTTATCGCCCGAGCACGGGTTTCGCGGAACGGCCGACGCGGGAGAGCGCGTGGGCGACTCGGTAGACGAAAAGACGAATATTCCTATCATCTCCATGTACAAATTCGGAAGAGAAGGAATAGACTCTACAACTGCCGCACGCTTCGACATTCTGGTAGTAGACATACAAGACGTAGGGCTGCGCTTCTATACATATTATATAACTATGTGGAGACTTATGGACAGTTGTGCAAAATACGGCAAACTTGTAATCGTGCTCGACCGTCCGAACCCTAACGGATTTTATGTAGACGGTCCCATACTCGACATGAAATATCGTTCGGGCGTTGGCTGGCTGCCAATTCCCATTGTGCATGGCATGACCTTGGGCGAATTAGCGCTGATGATAAACGGCGAAGGCTGGTTAACGGACAAAAGAAAATGCGAACTAACTGTCATACCTTGCAAAAATTACAAGCATTCCACTCTTTATGAATTGCCGATACCTCCCTCTCCCAACCTTCCTAACATAAAATCCATTTATCTATATCCTTCAACGTGTTTCTTTGAAGGTACGGTTATGAGCCTCGGACGTGGGACATCGTTGCCTTTCCAGGTATACGGCCACCCCGACTACAAGGGTAGCAACTACAGCTTCACGCCCCAAAGCATATCCGGGGCAAAGAATCCTCCTCTGCTCGGAAAGAAATGCTACGGTGTTGACCTAAGCGATACAGACGACAAGTACATACGCAAACAAGGAATTGACTTGAGCTACGTGATAGACGCCTACAAGAACCTCAACATAGGAAGCAAGTTCTTTACTTCGTTTTTCGATTTGCTTGCAGGTTGCAGCTACGTACGCGAAATGATTGAGCAAGGCTGCGATGCCGACGAAATAAAAGCACGCTGGCAAGACGATGTAACCAAGTTCAAAAAGCAGCGGGCTCCATACCTCATATATAAATAAGATAATACCTAAGAAAAAAATATGTCTGACCTATTTTAAATTATGTCTGACATATTTCAAAATATCTCAGACATAATTTTCCGGAGGTCTAATGGCACAAATAAAATAACAAAGAAAAACATACCCACTTGAATCTCTATCCTCTTATAGAATCATCATCAGATATGTTTATCATACGCCTATACACTATACTACTGTAAATAACATAAGCAAATGAATACTTCAAAATGCCTGACAGGTCTAATTGTTGCCTTTACTTTATTTGCGCAGACAGTAAAGGCTCAAAACGAGTTTGATAAAAGTAGCCTTGAATTGGGAAAGCTCCTAACTCAAATAGGAAAACGCGACGCCTCGATAGGAAACATAAGAATTGACACTGCTACCGTTAATGACGATTCGGTATGTTTTTACGCTTCAAGCAACTGCGCATACATACCTTTCAGGGAAGACAACGTAAAAGAAATATACAAAAAACTGCAAAGCTTTATCCCCGAAGAACTGGCTAAGAAAAAATGCGGAATTTACACACAGGGACAACTCATAAACGAACTGATACCTTTGGCTCTACGAAAAAAAAGAGAAAAGAACGCCGAAGTATTCACACGTCTCGAAACAAAGCCACTCGTTTCTAACATATCGACAGCAAACACTCCAACACGAGGACTTGCAGGCAAACACATATCAGTATGGCCAAGCCATGGACTTTATTATGAATCAAAACTCACACGCTGGGAATGGCAAAGAGCCCGTATTTTCCAAACCGTAGAAGATTTATACACCAGGAGCTACGTAATGCCATTCCTCGTACCAATGCTTGAAAACGCTGGCGCTAACGTTTTGATACCTCGTGAACGAGACACTCAAATAAACGAAATTGTAGTAGACAACGATTTCAACGTTTCAAAAGGCAGTATTTACACCGAGACCTCCGGCGATTCAAACTGGTTGCAGGGAACAGGCAAAGGTTTTGCCCAACTCCGCAATGCTTATACCGATTTTCAAAATCCGTTCAAAGAAGGCTCTTTCCGCCAGACCAACACCATAAAAAAAGGGAAGCCAAGCACAGCCGAATGGAAACCGAACATCAAAGAAAGCGGCAAATATGCTGTTTATGTTTCCTACCAGACACTTTCCAACAGCACGGACGAAGCGCTATATACAGTATACCATAAAGGTAATACGACCTCTTTCCGCGTGAACCAGCAAATGGGCGGTGGAACCTGGGTTTATTTGGGGACATTCGAGTTCGACAAAGGACTATCCGACGAAAACAAAGTTACGCTTTCAAACCTTTCGTCAAGCAACAAAGCAGTCGTTACCGCAGACGCAGTTAAATTCGGCGGCGGCATAGGAAACATAGCCCGCCGCAATCCGTCATCAGACACAATTCACGCCAACTATCCCGCCGTAACAAGCGGCTATCCCCGCTTTGCCGAAGGTGCACGGTATTGGATGCAATGGGCGGGAATACCCGACACTATATACTCCCCCACCGGCGGAGAGAATGACTATAACGATGACTACAGAAACCGTGGCTTATGGGTAAACTATATGTCTGGAGGTTCATCTGTAAACCCGGACGAGCAGGGATTGAATATTCCTATCGACCTGTCGTTCGCTTTTCATTCCGACGCCGGGTCTACTAAAAATGACGGAATAATAGGCACACTCGGCATATACTCAAACAAGGGCTACGACGGAAAATTTTACAATGGAGCAAGCCGACTAATCTCTCACGATTTATGTGATTTAGTGCAAAGTTACATTGTTAATGATATAAGAAAACTCTACGCCCCCGAATGGAATCGCAGAGGCATGTGGAACCAGCCTTACTTTGAAGCATGGGCGCCCAAGGTGCCGGCAATGCTTTTGGAATTGCTTTCGCATTCAAACTTTGCCGACATGCGTTACGGTCTGGACCCTCGTTTCCGTTTTACAGTAAGCCGCGCAATCTACAAAGGCATACTGCGATTTATTTCGTCGCAATACAACGAACCATACGTGGTGCAGCCTCTGCCTGTCGACCATATGGCAATACGTTTTACAGAAAAAGAGCCAAACGAAATAGAACTGACATGGAAAGCCGTTGAAGACACGCTCGAACCTACAGCCAAAGCTGAAGAATATATTGTGTACACAAGAATAGGCGACGGTGATTTCGACAACGGCACATTAGTTAAGGAAGAATCATACAAAACTAAGATTCCCTCAAACGTTGTTTGCAGCTTTAAGGTAACGGCCGTAAACAAAGGCGGCGAAAGTTTTCCGTCTGAAATACTTTCCGTAGGAAGAAGCGTATCTACAGCAAGCTCCTATTTAAATATTGAAGAGCCCGTGCTCGTTGTAAATGGTTTTGACAGAATAAGTGCACCGGCCGATTTTGTTGCTCCCGCTCCTGCCGACACATCCCTGGCCGGCTTTCTGGACGACATAGACCACGGAGTGCCTTACATAAACGACTTCAGCTACGTAGGCAAGATGAAAGAATTCCGACGCGACGTGCCATGGACAGATGATGATTCGGGCGGCTTTGGAGATAGCTACGGCAACTACGAAAGAAAAGTAATAGCTGGCAACACTTTCGATTATCCTGCTGTTCATGGCAAGGCAATCCTGGCTGCAGGGCTGTCGTTTACCTCCTGTAGCAATGAAGCTGTTGAAGACTCCATTGTAAATATGCAAGACTACGGATTTGTAGACCTTGTTTTAGGTAAACAATGCCAAACAAAAATGGGACGAGGAGGATATTTCCCCTTACAATTCAAAACATTCTCACCTGCCATGCAAAATGCTATAACAAGATATTGTAACAATGGCGGCAACATATTTGTTTCAGGGGCATTTGTTGCCACGGATTTATGGTGCAGCCGCGTAGCAAAAAGTAACGAAAGCGACAAAAAATTTGCAACTGAAGTGCTGCGCTACAAGTGGCGCAACTCAAGAGCCGCCACTAACGGAACAGTCTGGTGCGTGGCTTCGCCGGCTGAGGAGTTTGATGGAGAATACAATTACTTCAACGAGTTGAACTCCGAGAGCTATGTGGTAGAATCACCCGACGCCATAGAACCCGCAACACCCGAAGGTTATACCATAATGCGGTATCCCGAGAACAACCTTAGCGCGGGAGTTGCATGTGGCGGTAAATATAAAACGGTAATATTAGGATTCCCGTTCGAGTCATTGCGTTCTTCAGAACAGCGCAACAAACTTATGAACCAAATAATAAGATTCTTTTACATCAAATAAGATATGTTACATACGGGCGCGGAGCATTTATACTATGCCTTGCGCTCGTTTTCACAAGACGCGTACACTGCAAAACCGGTCTGGAACAGTCCACCTGCAATAACGGAATACAGACAAAATACGACGCCCAAAATCACTACTCATTTTCAGCACGTTACACCGAGGTCTGAGAAAAGAAAAAATACAAGGCACATATTTTAAAATATGTGCCTTGTATTTT
>ERZ826146.1957-NODE-1957-length-17010-cov-36.604306_pt1 | contig 17010 bp, 10 predicted proteins | sample MGYA00519857_ERZ826146 | MGnify/ENA primary metagenome ERZ826146 (study PRJEB31778, sample SAMEA3449222) | human gut metagenome | biome: human gut; feature: human-associated habitat; material: faeces | place: United Kingdom | collected 2010/2012 ...
CCCGTGACCTCCTGCGTGACAGGCAGGCATTCTAACCAGGCTGAACTAACGCACCATTCAGGACATTTCCTTATTTGCGGTTGCAAAGGTATGAATATTTTTTATAACGGCCAAAGATTGATATGACTTTTTATAAAAAAAGTTGCAACAGCACTGCATCATGGTAGTTTTTCCCGTCAAAAAGCCAGTCTTTAAGTTCAGTTGACCGTATAAATCCGCATTTTTCAAACAGTCTTAACGATTGAGCATTGTCTTTGTTCACATAAGCATATATTTGATGGAGGTGTAAAATTTGGGCTGAATATTCTTTGATTTTGCTTATTGTGGCTTGAGCAAGACCGCGGTTCCTGAATTTATTTTCTATTACGATGCCAATTTCAGCCCTCATATGTTTCGGGTCAAAGTTTATAAGATCAACAATTCCTACAACCTCTTTATTCCCGTTTTCTATCATCATCCTTACCTCCCGATCGGTATAAATGTCGTTTTTTGAGTTGGCTATGTATTCGTAAAGCGTATAACGTGAATACGGAACACTTGTCACACCGACATTCCATAAGTCAGTGTCGTTCTCAATGCCATATAGCAAATCTAGGTCTTCCGGCTCTATGGCTCTCAGATGTACAGTGAGAGGTGGCATTGTCATCAGTCAATTATTTCTTTGTCTGTTATTATAAAGTTGTATTTAGGGTTATATGTACCGATGAATACATATTTACATGGGTGTCGGGAGAATATTTCCAATATCTTTTCGTATTTATACGAACTGGTGTCATACACCACATAAACAGGGTTAGCTTTACTTCCTTCTGACAAGGAGTTCAGATGCCCATCCGGGTTAGAGCTTTCATCACATTCTATGTAATCGGCTTCAAGGCCTTTTTTTTCAGCTATAAGCCGGCATGATGCAAGAGATTGGGCCGAGCCTAAAAACAAATAGTGCGGAGTTGTTTTCCGTCTTGCGCCCCTAAATCCCAACATCTTATTTATGTATCGGTGTGACATTCTCGCCAATTCAAATGTTGCTTTTGTATATATGGCCACATTTATCGGTATGGACAACCAAAAACCGAGATGACCGTAATGCTTACGGAAAAAGACAAGCATGGCTTTGTAGAAAACGTGGACATACCTGAACGATGACTTTTGCGTGCTTTCCCCTTTATAGTGGAGTATTCTTGTGGGCAGATACCAGTTTTCAAAACCTTCTATCAATAGCCGGTACGACAGGTCGATGTCCTCGCCATACATGAAAAAGTCTTCGTCCAATAATCCGGTTTTTGCCAAAGCATTTCTTCTTGTCATAAAAAAAGCTCCGCTTATAACCTCTATGCGTCCAGGTTCGTCCCAAGACATGCCACTCATATAATATCTGCCGAAACGTTTGCTTGTCGGGTATTTTGCGCACAATCCGCACATCTTGTAGAATGAGACCATCGGTGTAGGCAGCCCACGACGGCTTTCCAATGCACGTTCGCCGTTATTTTTCAACATCTGCACCCCCAAGCCTCCCACTTGCGGATGTGTGTCCATGAAGCATAGGCATTCCTTGATGCTATTTTCGCCGACAAAAGTATCAGGATTCAACAACAGTACATACTCGCCAGATGCACGCTTTATGGCCATGTTGTTGGCTTTTGCGAAACCGTTGTTATGATTGCTCGCGATAAGCTTTATCCCCTTGCAGCGGTCATTGATGTAGTTTGGTGTTTCATCTTTTGAATGGTTGTCAACTACAAATATTTCTGCATCTACGCCGTCAAGGGCCTTTTGCAGACTGTCCAAGCACTGCAACAAGTAATATTTGACATTGTAGCTTACTATGATGACAGACAGTTTCATTGCTCTCCTCCTGTTTCTGATACGCATCGGCCGGTGCTCGGATATACGAATATCAGGCATGCAAGGCATATTATGGCCATGTATCCGAAGGCCGTATTTTTGTCGAACAAATAATACAAGAGCGTATTGGCCGCCATCGGGACGCATAGCATCATCATCCTTACGCTGCCCCATTTTGAAAGGGCGCACCCTTTGCCTGAGGCGAGTTGCGCCTTTATCCCGTTTAGTTTGAACAGCTTTAGGGACAGTGGTATCATGCCTATTGTGAAGATTGTCATTATTGACATTGTTATGAATTCGGTGTTTGCATCACTTGAAAAGCAGCCGCCGAGTGACAGTATCCGGTTTTCATACAGGATTACAACAGCCAGAGAAACAACGATGCCGGCATACATTTCAGCAGCAAGCAGCCGCCGGGCTTTTTTTATGGTGTAAGATGTTCCCATTCGGATATATATGATAATAGGTGTATGCAATGTTTTGTAAAGATGCCATTACTTCCCGTCAAACGGCACACGGTTTATTATTGAGCGTCCGAGAGTTACCTCGTCGGTGTATTCAAGTTCCTCCCCTACCGATACACCCCTTGCTATTACGCTAATCTTAACGTCCGATTTTGACAGTTTCCGGTAGATGTAGAAGTTTGTAGTGTCACCTTCCATGTCGGGACTTAATGCAAGTATGACTTCGTCAACGCCGCCTTCCGCAACCCTTTCAACTAATGAATCTATTTCTATGTCGCCCGGCCCTATGCCGTCCATCGGCGATATTACGCCGCCAAGAACGTGGTAAAGGCCGTTGTACTGCTGTGTGTTTTCAATTGCCATTACGTCCTGCACGTTCTCCACCACGCATACGGTAGATGCGTCGCGGCGTTTGTTCGAGCAAATTGGACACACATCGGTGTCGCTAATGTTGTGACACACGGTGCAATATCTTATCTCGTTGCGCATGTCGCCAATGGCCTTTACGAAGCGGGTTACTTTATCTTTATCCTGACGAAGCAGGAAAAGAGCCAGCCTTAATGCCGTCTTCTGGCCTACCCCCGGCAGTCCGGCCAGTTCGGAAACAGCCTTTGCGAACAGTTGCGACGGATATTGTTGAAGCATGATTTCTAAGTTTTCCGGCGGCAAAGTTACTTCAATATGCCGTAAAAACCAAGACAAAACATCTTTTTATTGAAGCCGCGTTGCCAGATTGGCTTTCGCCGTTGTGTGCCGTGCCGCTCTTGTTGTTGTCGGACATTTCAGCTTGATTGCGTAACTGCCTGATAAGCAATGCTTTGCAAAAGGCCGTCTTTTAGCTTGCAAAAGATGGCCTTTTGACTTGTAAAAAACGGTCTTTTGGCTTGTAGTTTGCCCCCTTTTGTAAACATGATGCAAGATTATGCCGATGAATACGGCGTCAATGCCGGCATGACTGCAATTGCAGGTACCGCACTTTTCAGCCGCTTTTTCCTGTTTTTATTTGGCATTGCGCCTAACTTGCATTATCTTTGCACGCTGTAACATGTACGGACATGCATTATAGTCCGGCATGTAAAGTCAAGTTGCCTCGCATGGCCGTTTGTTATTGCCGTGGCCTATGTTATGGCCAGGAAGCACGCCATGCGGAAGAAAAATATTGATATGGAAATAAAAAAATCGGAATTTGTAATAAGCAATTCTACTTGGACATTGTGCCCTAAGGACGATAAGCCGGAATATGCCTTTATCGGCAGGAGCAATGTGGGCAAGTCGAGCCTTATAAACATGTTGTGCAACCATAAGGGATTGGCCAAGACTTCGTCCACTCCTGGCAAGACCTTGCTGATAAACCATTTTATAATCAATAACGAATGGTATCTAGTTGACCTGCCGGGATATGGTTTTGCCAAACGCTCAAAGACCGTACAAAAAAAACTTGAGCAGATGATATCGTCGTATATCTTGCAGCGCAGACAGCTTGTCAACGTATTTGTGCTTATAGACATACGCCATGGCTTCATGCCGATTGACCGCGAGTTCATTGACTGGCTGGGGCGCAGCAACGTGCCTTTCTCGATAGTTTTTACCAAGGCTGACAAGCTTGGCCCGGTAAAGGCAAAGACATCCGTGGAAGAATACATGAACTCTCTGACCGAAACATGGGAGGAATTGCCGCCGTATTTCATAACGAGCAGCGAGAAAAAAGCTGGACGTGACGACATGCTTGACTACATAGAAAGTATCAACAAGACATTGAAGGAAGGCGAGTAAAATCATTATGGCTAACGTTTCACCTTATCTCGACGTACAGCATCTTACCAAGTCGTTCGGCTCGCGTGTTCTTTTTGACGACATCTCTTTCGGAATTGCCGAAGGACAGAAGGTCGGGCTTGTGGCACGCAACGGCTCGGGAAAATCCACTTTGCTGTCAATCCTCGCAGGAACAGAGGGATACGATGCCGGCACTATAATATTCCGCCGCGACCTGCGTGTGGGATATTTGGAGCAGTCGCCAAAATTCAACGAGTCGGATACTGTTCTTGACGCCTGTTTCAACCATGCCGGCAACGAAGAGAAAATACTCAAGGCGAAACAGATACTTACGCAGCTGAAGATTGAAGACCTTGCGCAGACAATGGGAACGCTGAGCGGAGGCCAGCAGCGCCGTGTGGCTTTGGCCAACGTATTGCTTACCGAACCGGACATGCTGATACTTGACGAGCCAACCAACCATCTCGACCTTGAAATGATCGAATGGCTCGAGGGCTTTCTGGCAAGAGGCAACAAGACGCTCTTGATGGTGACTCATGACAGGTTTTTCCTCGACCGGGTATGCTCTGTGATACTTGAACTGTCCGACAAGACGATTTACACTTACCGTGGAAACTACAGTTACTATCTGGAAAAGCGTCAGGAACGCATCGACAATACCCGGGCCGAAATAGCCCGAGCCAACAACCTGTACAGAAAAGAGCTTGACTGGATGAGGCGGATGCCACAGGCCAGAGGACATAAGGCGCGTTACCGAGAAGACGCTTTCTACGAGTTGGAGAAGATTGCCAAACAACGCATCGAAGAACGGCAGGTAAGGCTGAAGTCGAAAAACATATACATAGGCAGCAAAATATTTGAATGCCAGTATATATCGAAAAGCTGGGGCGAAGGCAATATCATATTGAAAGACTTTTATTACAATTTCGCCAGATATGAAAAGATGGGTATCGTTGGTAATAACGGTACGGGAAAGTCTACATTTATAAAACTCCTGCTTGGACTTGAAAAGCCTGACAGCGGCCGTTTCGACATAGGCTCTACGGTGAAGTTCGGCTATTTCTCGCAAGAAGGGATGAAGATAGACAAGCAGAAGAAAGTGATCGATGTCGTGACCGACATCGCCGAATACATAGACATGGGCGGAGGCAAGCATCTTTCGACCTCACAATTCCTGCAATATTTCCTTTTCACACCGGAACAGCAACACGATTATGTATATAAATTAAGCGGAGGCGAGACGAGAAAACTTTACCTCTGTACAGTGCTGATGCGAAATCCAAATTTCCTTGTACTTGACGAACCGACCAATGATTTAGACATTCAGACGCTACAAATATTGGAAGAATATCTGGCGGATTTCCCTGGATGTGTAATCATCGTAAGCCATGACCGTTATTTTATGGACAAGGTTGTGGATCATCTGCTTGTTTTCAAAGGCGGTGGCGACGTTCAAGATTTCCCCGGGAATTACACCCAATACCGTGAATGGGGCGCGCTTAAAAGCAAGGATGTCGTCAAGGATGCAAAACGAGAGCCTGTTGTAAGGGAGAAACGCCGTTCAGAACAGCGTCGGATGACATATAAGGAAAAAATGGAATTTGCCCATTTGGAACAGGAGATTGCCGCACTTGAAGCTGAATGCAAGTCAATTGAGGAGCAGCTTTGCAGCGGTTCGCTTTCTGTTGAGGAACTTACCGAAAAAAGCAAAAGGCTTCCTGTGCTAAAGGAAGAACTTGACGAAAAGGAAATGCGCTGGCTGGAACTTTCTGAAATAGCAGGCGGATAGTATGTTCGCTGGCATAAAAAGGCTTCAACACATGGTATTATAATGCCTTGCAAGATAGCATATTACAGACTTAAAAATAGTTAAAACAACAAGAAAGCCAGACTAATGTTCTTTTTCTTGGATATAAATTATTACTTTTGCACATCAATTAAAAAATCTAACCGTTTGTTTCCGTCCGTGAAACAAATTCAATCATTAAATTTCCATACGTACATTATATGTATAGCAAAGACGAACTTTTATCTAAAGATGTCGCCGAACTTGAAAATATTGCCGAACAGTTAGGGGCAAAAATAAAGTCAGGTGACAGCCAGGATGATATTGTTTATTCCATTCTTGACAAACAGGCTGAAGTGGAAGGAAGTAAAAATCCACTGGGAACGAAACGCCGCAGAGTGCGCATTGTGAAGAAAGACACCGACCGGGTATATTCCGTTAACGGCAAAGAAGGAGAAAATTTCGATCTGAAGAAAAACAAAGTGGTAGCCGAAGCTCCTTCTCTTTTCAATGACACACAAGCTGCCGCACCTGCAAAGCCGAAAGCGACAAGAGGAAGACCAAAGGCAAAGGCGGAAGCTCAAGCTACTGTCGATATGCAAACCATGGCCACTAATGATGCCGTAGAAGTGCAGGCAAAACCAGAATTTGCAGACGCTACACCTCAACCGATACAGGAAGCTGTGCCTGATGAACCAAAAGAAAACGAAGCGGCAGATGCTTTAGTTCCGCCATTCATGCAAGAGGAACAGGTAACAGAACAGGAAGGTATGCCTGTAGTGCCAGAAGAGGGATATTCGTCAAGCGACCATAGTGGCGACACGGAAGAACAATCGGATTTGATTGCTCAACTACAGGCTAAGGTAAACGCTCATAACGAACTTGCTGACGAAAAACGTGAAGCAGCAATGTCAGGTGTATGGGAAGGCGACCCTGGAGATGGAACAGACTTCATTACCGTGGTTGACCTGCCGATAGAAGATCAAATGGCCATTCCTAATTTTGACATGTTCGATAATCCGACGGTTCCGTTGGATATGAATACGGTTGCATATGCTCCACGAATGGAGCCTGATGTCATGCAGGCTTTTGATTTTGAAGACATCATTACAGCCAATGGAGTGCTTGAGATAATGCCCGACGGATATGGTTTCCTGCGTTCAAGTGATTACAACTACCTTTCTTCGCCGGATGATATTTATGTTTCGATACCGCAGATTAAGCGTTACGGCCTTAAAACAGGAGATGTCATAGAATGCCATGTGCGTCCTCCGCATGACGGAGAAAAGTATTTCCCGTTGACGACTATTGACAAGATAAACGGACGCGATGCGGCTGAAGTGCGTGACAGAATTCCTTTCGACCACCTTACTCCGCTTTTTCCTGATGAGAAATTCACGTTGTGCGGTGACCCGTCAACAACCAATCTAAGTACAAGGATTGTGGATTTGTTCTCACCTATAGGTAAAGGCCAGCGCGCCCTCATAGTTGCACAGCCAAAGACTGGTAAGACCATATTGATGAAAGACATCGCCAACGCAATAGCGGCAAACCATCCGGAAGCTTATCTTATGATGCTTCTTATTGATGAGCGACCTGAAGAGGTTACTGATATGGCACGCACTGTTAACGCTGAAGTAATAGCTTCCACATTCGACGAGCCGGCAGAACGCCACGTCAAGATTGCCGGCATTGTCCTTGAAAAAGCAAAACGTATGGTGGAATGCGGTCACGATGTTGTGATATTCCTTGACTCAATAACCCGTCTTGCGCGTGCATATAATACAGTAGCCCCTGCAAGTGGCAAGGTGCTTACCGGTGGTGTGGACGCAAATGCTTTGCAAAAGCCAAAGAGGTTCTTTGGTGCAGCCCGAAACATAGAAAACGGTGGTTCTCTTACAATAGTAGCTACTGCGCTTATCGACACCGGCAGTAAGATGGACGAAGTTATATTCGAGGAATTTAAAGGCACAGGAAATATGGAACTCTTGCTTGACCGCAACTTGAGCAATAAGAGAATATTCCCGGCCGTCAACCTTGTTGCGTCAAGCACTCGCCGCGATGATTTGTTACAAGATAAACTGACACTTGACAGGATGTGGGTGCTCCGTAAGTTCATTGCAGACATGAATCCAATAGAAGCGATGAATACAATACATGACAGGATTGTGCATACACGTGATAATGAGGAATTTCTTGCAACGATGAATTCGTAAACTTTTGTTCACGGAGAATAGATATGGACTATCGCTTATGTTCTTAACTTTTGCCGTGAAAATTTGGGTGTGATGATAATTTTACGTAAATTTGCACCCGATTTGGGGTTCCGTAGCTCAGTTGGATTAGAGCAACGCCCTTCTAAGGCGTGGGTCTAGGGTTCGAATCCCTACGGAATCACAAGAAAACTCCCGAAATCCCCCAACATACGGATTTACGGGAGTTTTTTTATGTTCTATGTTGTAAAAATTTTCATGAATGGCAGACAACAAAAAAAACAAAGGGTTTGACAAGTATAAGTAATATTGGACAAAAAGCAAATGTTTATTTCTATAGGTAAAGCTATTCAAGAACCAGTGGAATTAATCCTGGAAAGAAGTAAAAGCCTCTCTTTTTGCAAAGGAATACAATCAAACCATAAACGGAGAGAAAATTCCGATGACATCTTTGTTGATGATGAACTGTATGCCGAAAGGGGGCCATCGAACGAACCAACGCTTGGCTGGATAGTTTCAGGACGCTACAGAACCGATTCGACACAACTGTTTCAAGTTGGATGCCTTGAAATTACTTGGCATTTGCTGTCTTGTTACTGAAGAAAATTTCACGAAAACAAAAAGTTTAAATCACTTCAGCAGCCTCAATTGGATAAATTGAATGCTGCGAGTTGTGATTTGCTTTAAAATTCTTATCTTTGCGCTAAGACAAACATCGTAAGCCCTTCACCGTTGTTTCTCCAATTCGTTGTGATTTGCTTTAAAATTCTTATCTTTGCGCTAAGACAAACATCTATTTTTCCAAATAAAAGCATATTTATATAGTTGTGATTTGCTTTAAAATTCTTATCTTTGCGCTAAGACAAACATCGGAAAAACAACTATATGTTTTCAAAGTTTAGTTGTGATTTGCTTTAAAATTCTTATCTTTGCGCTAAGACAAACATCTTCAAATCAATGTTATAATAACGTTTCATGTTGTGATTTGCTTTAAAATTCTTATCTTTGCGCTAAGACAAACATCGACATGTTTTCTGCTCCATACGTCAGCCCCGTTGTGATTTGCTTTAAAATTCTTATCTTTGCGCTAAGACAAACATCATTCAGAATTAACAGCAACAGAAGCAATATGTTGTGATTTGCTTTAAAATTCTTATCTTTGCGCTAAGACAAACATCTGCAAGCAATTACGGGAGCTTCGATATATGTTGTGATTTGCTTTAAAATTCTTATCTTTGCGCTAAGACAAACATCATTTAACGTTGGTGATTTCCCTGCGGACATGTTGTGATTTGCTTTAAAATTCTTATCTTTGCGCTAAGACAAACATCCATGGTCTCAGTGATAAGTCCTTCACGCTGGTTGTGATTTGCTTTAAAATTCTTATCTTTGCGCTAAGACAAACATCAGCAGAAGCAACAGCACCAAGAACGTTTCGTTGTGATTTGCTTTAAAATTCTTATCTTTGCGCTAAGACAAACATCATGTAATCATATTTCTTAATTTTATTAATTGTTGTGATTTGCTTTAAAATTCTTATCTTTGCGCTAAGACAAACATCTACGAGTAGAAACATTGTAATTAAGAACAAGTTGTGATTTGCTTTAAAATTCTTATCTTTGCGCTAAGACAAACATCTGCGAAATACGGTTAATTTTGAGAAAATCAGTTGTGATTTGCTTTAAAATTCTTATCTTTGCGCTAAGACAAACATCTAGGCGAAGTCCACCAAGGCGTCATACTGCGTTGTGATTTGCTTTAAAATTCTTATCTTTGCGCTAAGACAAACATCAATCTGTAGGCAACATCTGTAATTGCTCACGTTGTGATTTGCTTTAAAATTCTTATCTTTGCGCTAAGACAAACATCTAATCGTGATAATCAACTTCAGGAACACAAGTTGTGATTTGCTTTAAAATTCTTATCTTTGCGCTAAGACAAACATCTATAACATTTGTAGACCTACAAGATTATCTGTTGTGATTTGCTTTAAAATTCTTATCTTTGCGCTAAGACAAACATCCGGTAAGTACAAATCCCCCGATGACATGTTGTTGTGATTTGCTTTAAAATTCTTATCTTTGCGCTAAGACAAACATCATAATATCTATTTTCTCCAATACAGTGAGCGTTGTGATTTGCTTTAAAATTCTTATCTTTGCGCTAAGACAAACATCTGTCTTGTGTCAACTTATACAGCTCATCCGTTGTGATTTGCTTTAAAATTCTTATCTTTGCGCTAAGACAAACATCGTAACTCGGTCACACGACCTTTAGAAAGATGTTGTGATTTGCTTTAAAATTCTTATCTTTGCGCTAAGACAAACATCATTAGATTGAACAGCATTTGAAAGCTCAAGTTGTGATTTGCTTTAAAATTCTTATCTTTGCGCTAAGACAAACATCAAGGTTCCATCAATGAAGATGATATGTCGTGTTGTGATTTGCTTTAAAATTCTTATCTTTGCGCTAAGACAAACATCAAGGCTCATAGTCAGGTGAGAATCTATTCCGTTGTGATTTGCTTTAAAATTCTTATCTTTGCGCTAAGACAAACATCGCCGTTGAGCAGGCAAAGGATGAACGGATGGTTGTGATTTGCTTTAAAATTCTTATCTTTGCGCTAAGACAAACATCCACGACAACGTGATAATGATGTCCGGCTTGTTGTGATTTGCTTTAAAATTCTTATCTTTGCGCTAAGACAAACATCTCTACGACTTCAAGGGCACGCTTGCATCCAGTTGTGATTTGCTTTAAAATTCTTATCTTTGCGCTAAGACAAACATCACCTTCTTGAGCTCCAGCAAGATCGGTTTGTTGTGATTTGCTTTAAAATTCTTATCTTTGCGCTAAGACAAACATCCAATGCCTCCAAGAAGAGAAGATGCACCATGTTGTGATTTGCTTTAAAATTCTTATCTTTGCGCTAAGACAAACATCATCATATAAGGATTAAGACCTGCCTGCTCGTTGTGATTTGCTTTAAAATTCTTATCTTTGCGCTAAGACAAACATCCACTTATCCTTAACAGACTCAGAAAGAACAGTTGTGATTTGCTTTAAAATTCTTATCTTTGCGCTAAGACAAACATCCTCGGGATTAAAATGTACGGCGCGAGGAACGTTGTGATTTGCTTTAAAATTCTTATCTTTGCGCTAAGACAAACATCCTGTTCAAGTTTCACCTCAAGTTCCTCCATGTTGTGATTTGCTTTAAAATTCTTATCTTTGCGCTAAGACAAACATCAGAACAAATCCAAAGGTTCTTCAGCAAAACGTTGTGATTTGCTTTAAAATTCTTATCTTTGCGCTAAGACAAACATCAGTTAAACTTCATATCAAGGGTATTAGGAAGTTGTGATTTGCTTTAAAATTCTTATCTTTGCGCTAAGACAAACATCAGGACAGGAACTTAATTATATTCTTGCTCAGTTGTGATTTGCTTTAAAATTCTTATCTTTGCGCTAAGACAAACATCGAGCTGAAGCACTCCTTCTTCATCATAATGTTGTGATTTGCTTTAAAATTCTTATCTTTGCGCTAAGACAAACATCAACATTTGCAGTACTATTAAGATAACCAGGTTGTGATTTGCTTTAAAATTCTTATCTTTGCGCTAAGACAAACATCTTTGTATCAACGCATCTGCTGTCTCTTTCTGTTGTGATTTGCTTTAAAATTCTTATCTTTGCGCTAAGACAAACATCAAAAGGCATTGAGGAGTTAGGCGACCAAGCGTTGTGATTTGCTTTAAAATTCTTATCTTTGCGCTAAGACAAACATCCCCGATTACAGTAAAACGCTAATAATCAGCGAGATACAAGACAAATTAGAAAATATAAAAAGATGGTTGTCTAAATATTAAATCCGGCAATTAAGCCGGATTTAACGTTTCAAGAAAATAAGTAGAAACTATTTAGACTACTACAAAAAAACATGAACTGAGCGCAACAAACAGAAGAATATAGTTAAATAAACATAAATATCAGAATAATTCAAGTTGTTGACCGGGAGCATTTGGCTCTATCGGTTTCTTGCCATAAAACATCTCTATGGCACCGAATTGCTTATCGGTGATACAAAGTACACCTACATGTCCGTACTTTGGAAGAAACGACTTAACACGCTTGATATGCACTTGGGCATTCTCCATGCTGGCGCAATGACGGACGTATATCGAGAACTGGAACATCGTAAATCCGTCGCGCTGCAGGTTCTTGCGGAACAGAGCATAGGCCTGCTTGTCCCTCTTAGTATCGGTAGGCAGGTCAAAGAAAACAAGTATCCACATAATCCTGTATTCGCTAAAACGGTCTGGCATATTCACTTTTGTTTATTTCACATCTCAGGGTAGGCTATGCGGCGGACCTCTCCGGTAAAGCATTTGTACAGCGACGCAGTGGTCTGAGTAGCCGCCACCATCAACGGACTGCGCCTGCCGCCTATCTTTACCTCTATGACAGGAATACCGAGCAGACGCATTTTTAGATCTTTGGTAATATCGTCGGGTATGTCTATACCATATTCCGCTGCTATTCCGTAAACGAGTTCATCCACATAAGGACGGTAAGGTTCCATTATGTCGTCTGCCAGGCAATAAGCATTATAGCGGTTATGATGGTGAATGCCGAGCGTTGGCAGCAATCCGCTCGACACGAGCGAGCGTGCTATTACGGCACGTAAGATGGCATATCCGTAATTAAGGAGATTGTTGGGCGGTATCCCCTGACGGTCGCGTGTGAAACTTTCAAGTCCAGATATTCGGTCGAACAGATTTTTCCAGTAATACGCCGCCGCACGGCCTTCAAGATTGTCTGCATCGCCGCTACGCACATCTGCCGACCAACGGCGCATACACCCCGTCTCCGCCCCTGCGCATTGGGCAAGTACAGCTGCCTGATTATCTATTTTCGCCTTGACCGTCTGCTGCCAAAGCTGCTTTTTCAGTGGTAGCGACGCGTCAAGTTGGTCTCGGAAGCGCTCGCTCTGCAAAGTGTTACCACAAAGTGGGAGCATAAGGCCTACGGGCATGCTGCGACTATCGCATGTTATTACCGAACAGTTATTTTCGAGAAGCACCTCAAGTAGCCCTTCCGTCAAAGTTATCTGCTTATTGTCAAGCACCACAACACCTATATCCTCAATCGGAACGGTTCTCACCGTACCTTTCTTCAATTCTTCCGGCATATCGCTTTTCTCCACTTCCGGCAGGCGTATTACCATCTGTCTGTCTTTCAACGAAAGATAAGCCGGATTGGTAAAACACAGTGTTCGTTTTATCATGGCTTCTTTCCGTTTATTTCAATAATATTGCCTATTCTGTCAACTTTTATCGGAATGCATGTTTCTTTTATCATTTCTCCGGTGATGGCACGTTCATTTTTTGATTTAGGACTACCTAATCCATATTCATTTTGAATCAATATTCCATTACAAAACTTCAACGCATCTTCTTTCGGTAAAGAGTATATTATATTTGCAGAACTTTGAGGAACAAAATTTATTTTTATGCCACTTGCATCAACCATCTTATAAATCCTCCCCTTATCCAGCGGCATACTTATCGTTCCACGTTCAATATCCTCTTTTGTAGGAAGATACACAAGATCATTTGGAGAAAGAACAAACGCAGGTTCATTGCCATCGGCATTGGCCGGAGCTACAGGTAATCCAGCTTTTGCACGCTTCACGGCTTCATAAAGTGGGATGGTTGCGTACGAACGTTTCTTTCGGGCATCACCTGTAACTTTATCAAATTCTTCCGTTTCGTAAACGGCAAAGAAAAGATTTGTACCTTTTGCCGCTTCTACGAACTTCACTGCTTTGCTGCCCTGTTTACCAACAGGATACTTTTCAGCTTTTTCATACACACGCACTTTATATATTGGCTGATGAAACTTTCCACTGTTCAGGCTGGTGATATTACGGTTCATGGCTTCAATACCATCAGGTGAAAAAGCCTGCTCGGCATTGTTGTCGTAAGACTCAAGATGTCGCAACAATATTTTCTGTATCCCTGTATCAGTAACTGACTCTATGCGTTTACGCGTAAAACTTGTATCAAGAGACTTACGTGTAGCGAAATATCTGTCTTTTACGTTACCATCCTTATCAAGGATATCTTTCGAAAAGTAATATATCTTTATCTTCGTTGGGTTGAAGTCATGCCATATGTCCTTGTTCGACTCAAAATATTGTTTTATTCCCTTATCGTCATATCCAAGTTCTAGCATGGCCGCAATCTTGCGTTTCAAGTCCTTATCTACTATAGCCTTCGGACATTTCAATGCCTCCTTCAACGCGACCTCACGTACGAAACGCAGGCTCACCTCTCCAAAGACAGTTTCCTTATGAAGCGGTTTGCGCACAGCCCAATTGTCACCCTTGACCTGATGCAACATAGACTTTTTGCCGTTATCGAAATGCTGGTATCTGTTTGTTGTCTTGTTGATTATCCTTAGATTCTGTTTGAAGCTCACGACAATGTCTCGCAAGACTGTTTCAACATCTGTGGTGAATGCAGGCCAAGGTTTTATGAACTCCCTTGCAACGGATATTGTCTTGCGCTCGCCGTTTCTTATAACTTCCGTCTGCTCATAACGTCTCAGCTTACGTGATAATTGGTAGCGGTTGGCATTATTTTTAGACATTGCAGCCTCATTGTTAAGCAAGTTCACATGCTCCCTCGTAGTGCATGCTATCACCATCGCGTCCATGGCGTGATGGCGGTGGTCTATCCTCTTCTTGTTGAATCCCTTTTGCATATCAAGAGGCATGTCAGGTATCTCATGTCCGGAAGCACTTGTTGTCGTAAACCTGCCCGTACCGGTTAACTCGTTAAGACGCTTAAAACGCGGCAGTATGATACGATTCCAAACGTCCTTTACACCCCAGTCCTTTTTCAGTCTGTCAGTTATCGCGCCGTTGGTAACAATGACATTCTTGGATATGTCCTGCTCCTCTCCTTCCTCGCGCACAATGTTCGACATGAGCGTTTTGACCAACTTGCTTATATACCGGCTGTCGTTAAGCTGGCGCTCTATGAAATTGTCGGGAATGTCATCCATGAGCAGTTTACGCATTTTGGGCTGATTGTTCTTGTAGTTGTTTGCAACGAGACGTTCGTATTCCTCCACACTCAAGACTGTTGCAGTAGTGCCGTTGCCGAGCTCTACCACCTGTCCGTGTTTCTCTTTTATAAACTCCATGCCGAGCATTCTGTCCTTCAACGCATTAACGGCCGACTCACATATCACCTTGTTTGAGAACGAATCGTCGAAATAACGCGACTGCGGAATAATATGCTCTATCTGGTAATCCGCGGTGAAAAGTCTCGCAAGCGGTATGAACCTGCCTGTGTAAGGCGACAGATACTTCTGGTCGAGCCACAATTTATAGCGCATGACTTCATTGTGCGTAGGCTGTTTCTTCACGTCCGTCTCGCTCAATTTCTTCATTATAGCACTGATGTCATCCTCAATCTCACCGACACTTCCGAGCACACCGTCCTCATAAATGCGCAACAACTCCTGTTGGCTTGGAGAATAAGGACGTACGTTATCTATACCGAACTCTGGATTAATAAATTCAGTCAGCAGCACCTTGGCTCTTATGTTAGCGTTCTCGTTGTCCGTTATCCGCTGCGTTGCCTTCTTGCGCTGGTCTGCCGTCTGCTTCATCTCACGCCCCATTTCGATGTGTATCTCATCTATCGTGCCGTATCTCCTCCAAATGTCACGCACTGTACGCAGCGTCTCCGTAACCACCTGCTCAACTATCGGATTGCGCAATGAATGCTGCTTAAAATGCCTCAGGTATGCGTCTACATCGTCGGGCGAGGTCCATTTTGTTATATCCTTAGCTTCAGAATGGCGGTCGTAGACTACATAACACGCCAGCCAAAGCGGCAGACCGCTGAATTGTGTTATATCCGTCAGGTTGATGGCTTTCTCCCTTACCCTGTCTTTTATTGTCTCGTCATATTCTCCATTTATCATATTTTCTATGCGACCACGGGTGTTTTTATCAATGTCGCCTTCGCTCCAATGACGACCAACACGCATAAGGGGCAACAATCTCTTTATCGCCTTCTCTGAATAAGCGCCATACTCTTTCTTAAACGGCGGAAATTTGGAAAATACTTCCACGAACCTGTCACCAAAATCATGTTTTCCCGCAAAAGTTATCAACGCCCGATTCAACTCCTGCTTGTCCTCAACAGAGTAAAAAATGTGCCAAAGACTCTTCTCTACGTCTTTAGTAAGGACGCCTTTATCTACACCGGCTTTCTCGAGACACTCCAACATTTTCCCACGCGTTTCGTTGCAAGGATACGTCTTGTCCTCAACGTAGTTCCAGCGATATGGCAACGGTACGTCCCTGCCACGCGGTTTCTTTATTTTGAAATACTTTACAAGTAATGCTTCCTGGTTTATGTTCTGACAGTCGCTAAGCCAGTCAAACAGTTTTACCTGGTCATCAACAGTAGCTATAAACTCATCAGTTACGTCTACGTCGACACGCAATATCCCGTCTATCTCCTTCTGGCGTTGGTATATCCGCAGATTAGCGACAAACTGCCAGAGACGAAACTCTTGGTACAGCGGATTTGACTTGGCAATACACTTTACGGGAGCCGTCTTTTGTTCACCGGTTTCTTTGTCTACATAAGTGTGCGATTCGTAAGGACAGTCGTCTATGAGCGACTTCTTGCTTTTCAACGGACGCTGGTAAAAGATTATGTTATCAACAAACAGGTAGGTAAACCCACGCCCCTCAATAGAATGCCTGTAAGCGTCGTTTGTACCGTAAAGTTCATTCAAGCATGCTTCATAAAGGGAGTCATCACGTAATTCAGGGATGAAATTTATCTGCGCGTCAAGTATTCTTCTGAGTTCCTCACGGTAATACTTGCGCTCCACTGTACGCA
>ERZ826146.1961-NODE-1961-length-16988-cov-11.494951_pt1 | contig 16988 bp, 15 predicted proteins | sample MGYA00519857_ERZ826146 | MGnify/ENA primary metagenome ERZ826146 (study PRJEB31778, sample SAMEA3449222) | human gut metagenome | biome: human gut; feature: human-associated habitat; material: faeces | place: United Kingdom | collected 2010/2012 ...
GCACCGTGATGGCGTCCAGATTGGCCGAGTACCGCCGCAGCCGCCGGGCCACGATCAGCCAGTTCAGCCATGTGCCCACCGCAAGGCCGATGGCCGTCCAGCCGGGCGAGGCGATGCCGGTCAGGTACGCGAGGCCGGGCATCCCCATCAGCAGCCAGCTGGACATATCGCTGGCCTCGGCGCTCATGGCCGTGACCAGCGGGCCCATCTTGCGGCCGCCAAGGTAGAAGTCGGTGCTGTCGTTGTTGGATTTGCTGTACGCAAACCCGACGAGCAGCATTGCCACCAGATAGACAACGATGGTAACAATGATACAGATGTTGCTCATATACTTTCCCCTTTCCCATATAAGGTTGCTCTGATTTTACCACACTAAAGCACAGAAGTGCAAGCCTTTTTGGAAACTTCGGCCCTATCCGCAAAAAGTCCGCGATGGGCGGACAAAAAATCCGCAAAACGACAACAAAACGCCCGGTTCCTGCACGGTACCGGGCGTTTTGTTCTATGGAGAAATGATAATGATGAAGGAGAAACGCACTGTTTAGTTCTTCTTGGCCTCGCCTTCGGGGAAGATGATCTTATTGACGAAGAAGAAGATGATCATCGAGATGCCGCCGTTCAGGACGGTGGTGCCGATGTTGTAGATGAAGTCGGGCACCAGCAGACCGGCCACCGCGACCCAGATGCAGTTGATGGAGTTGACGATGCAGGTGATGACGCAGAAGGCCAGCACATACCATGCGATCTGCTTGCCGAGGTTGCCCTTGCTGCGGAAGACGAAGCTGCGCTGGATCGGGAAGTTAATGCACTCGCCGATAATCATAGCGATCATGTAAGCGCAGAAGTAGGGCAGACCGCCGTGAGCGGCGTCATAGCCGAGGATGTTCCACTTGAAGGTCTCGCCGAACAGGGTGATGTCGATGCCCGGCCAGCCGAAGTCCACCACCGGCAGACTCTTGAACGCTGCGGGCAGGAATTGCAGCAGCAGATACTTGAAGACGGTGATGAGGTTCGACACGATGACGAACAGACCGCCCTCACGCACCCATTTGGCAGCCGCCGGGTGCTTGGCGGCAAAATGATTCCAGAAGTTCATACTTACTTCCCTTTCAGCTGTTTTTCAGGCGGTTTTCCATCTGCGCGTTGAGGACGATATTCTTCACGGCCTCCACGATGACCCGCAGCAGACCGATGATCCAGAAGCCCTGTGCTTCCATCACGATGCCGTCCACCATGCCCATGCTGATGGCACCGTTGGTCATCTTGGCCAAGGCACGCAGCGGCATATTGTACTGGAACAAGATGTTCAGATCCGGCTTTCCGCGCTGAATGCTCCGCCGCAGCAACTGCCCCAGCACCGCCGCAACGATCCAGCCCAGCGGGCTGCGGCCGTGGCCCAGCTCGCCCAGCGTCATATTGCGGTCGATCTTGATCTTATCCTCCGGGATGGGGCGGCCCAGCAGGGCGGCAAACTCCTCATCGGAGACCTGCGTGACCTCGCCGGTCCGGTAGTGGGGCAGCTGGACGCTCTGGTAGGGGTTCGGGGCCCCGGTGCCCGGCACCGTGACCTCGCCGGTCAGGCAGATGTCATCGCTGGAAGCGCCCACACGGATCAGGTACTTGCCGCCCTCGACCTCCCAGCCATCGGTGGCGACATTCCAATAACGGAACGCCTTATCGTCCAGCGGGATGGTGACGGTCTTGCTCTCGCCAGCCTCCAGCCAGACCTTTGCAAACCCCTTCAGCTCCTGTGCGGGGCGGAAGATCTTGGCGTCGGGCTTGGCCACGTAGAGCTGCACGATCTCGGCACCGGCGCACCTGCCGGTGTTGGTCACGGTCAGGGTCACGCCGTCGGCAGCGGCTTTGAGGCCGCTGTAGGCGAAGGTGGTGTAGCTCAGGCCGTAGCCGAAGGGGAAGGCCACGGGCTTGCCCGCCGTCTCAAAGTAGCGGTAGCCCACATACAGGCCCTCGCGGTACTGCACGGTGCGGCCCTCGCCCGCGAAGTGATCCTTCACCGGGGAATCGTCGTAGCCGTTCACCCACGTTTCGGCCAACTTGCCGCTGGGGCAGACCGCGCCGGTGAGCACGTCCACCAGAGCGCCCGCGCCCGCCTGACCACCGAGGCAGCCGTAGACCAGCGCCTTGCAGTCCCGCAGCCACTCCGTTTCCAGAGAAGAACCCGCGCTGAGCAGGACGATGACGTTCGGGTTGACGGCGGCAACGGCTGCCAGCAGGTCCAGTTGGCTCTGCGCCAGCTTCATGTTGGAGCGGTCGATGCCCTCGCTCTCCTTGATCTCGTCCAGACCCATGCAGAGCAGAACGATGTTGGCGTTCTGCGCCAGCGCCACGGCTTCCTGCTTCAGGGTGTCGTTTGCCTTGCCCTGCCGCTCAAAGCCCTGCGCATAACCCGCGCTCACAAGGCCGCTCCCGGTCAGACAGTCGAGGAAGGAATCCACCTTGATGGAGTTGACGGCACTGGAACCGGCCCCCTGATACCGGGGCGTCTTGGCGAAGTCGCCGATGACGGCCACCTTCTCGCCCGCTTTCAGGGGCAGGATGCCGCCCTCATTCTTGAGCAGAACGATGCTCTCCCCCGCCGCGCGGCGGGCCAGCGCATGATGGGCGTCAGCGTCAAAGGTGCGGGGGGCCGCTTCGACGGCGGCCTTGGTGTCCAGCACCAGCTCCAGCAGCTCGTCCAGCCGGGCGTCCACGTCCGCTTCCGAAATTTTGCCGCTTTCCACGGCCTTCATCAGCTCCCGGACGGAGTCGTCGCCGGGGAAGGGCATCTCCAGCGTGGAGCCGTTCTTCACGCCGAGGGCGTGGTCGTTGGAGCCGCCCCAGTCGGTGACGACGGCGCCCTCGAAGCCCCAGTCCTTCCGCAGGATGTCCTTGAGCAGATGGGCGTTCTCGTTGGCATAGGTGCCGTTGATGAGGTTGTAGGAGGACATGATGGTCTTCGGCTTTGCCTCTTTGACCACGATCTCAAAGCCGGTGAGGTAGATCTCCCGCAGGGTGCGCTCGTCCACGATGGAGTCGCTGGCCATCCGGCGCAGCTCCTGACTGTTCACCGCGAAGTGCTTGGGGCAGGCCGCGATGCCGTTTTTCTGGATGCCGCGGACATAGCCCGCCGCCATTTTACCGGCCAGATAGGGGTCCTCAGAGAAATACTCGAAGTTGCGGCCGCACAGCGGGCTGCGCTTGATGTTCAGGCCGGGGCCCAGCAGGACCGAAACTTCCTGTGCGGCGGCTTCCTCGCCCATGGCCTCGCCGACGGCCTCGCCCAAGGCGGGGTCCCAGCTGTTTGCCACGGTGGCGGACGTCGGGAAGCAGGTTGCGGGCACGCTGGGGTTCAGGCCCAGATGGTCCGCCGCGCCCGCCTGTTTGCGCACGCCGTTGGGGCCGTCCGACAGGGTGATGGAGGGGACGTTTTTGCCCGGCAGCGCGCGGGTGTCGAACACCGTCCCGCCGGAAAGCAGGGCGCATTTCTGTTCCAGATCCAGTGTTTGAATGATGTCTGCGTGTTTCATCGCATTTTCCTCTTTGTTTCCTGAGCAGGGCAAAGGCCCGCTGTTTTTGCGCAGCGGGCCTTTGCCGTTGGTTCAGTTCAGGTGCTGCATTGGTTCAGAACCCAGAGTGCGCATCAGGCGTTCTCGGTTTCCTCTTCCTTGCGCTTTTTGTAGCCCTTGATGGCAGTGTACTCCAGACCAACGATGAGCAGGGCGACGATGACGTCAGCGCCGATCATGATGATCTTCCACTTGGGCATACCGGGGTTCAGGTTCTCCTCCGCATAAGCGCGGCTGTTGACCACGGTGTAGAGGATGTTCTTGGAAGCTTCGCGCAGAGCCTGCTTGCTGCTGTTGGTCAGCACGGTAACGGTATTGAAATCGTTGCCGGTGGTGCAGAGCATCAGGTCGCTGCCGTTGCGGACGCCCTGATCCGCGGTCATGTAGCCGTAGACACCGAAGTAGTCGGTCTCAACAAAGCCCACGAAGCCCCACTCCCCGCGGAGGACATTCTTCAGCAGCTCGGAGCAGCCGCCAGCCCAGCAGTTGCCAATGTAGTTGAAGGAGGACATGACTGCGTGGCAGTCCGCATCCTTGACCGACATCTCGAAGGGACGCAGGTAGATCTCACGGATGGCCTGTTCGTTGGACCAAGTAGCCACCATGGAAGTACGGTTGCCTTCCTGATCGTTCAGGGCGAAGTGCTTCATGTAAGCGTAGACGCCGTGTTCCTGAGCGCCCTTGATGGCGTTGGAAGCCATGACGCCGGACAGGACGCCGTCCTCCGAGTAATACTCGAAGTTACGGCCAGCGAATGCAGTGCGGTGGATGTTCATAGCGGGGCCGTACCAGCCGGAGGTGTCCATCTCATTGGCCATCTCGCCGATGCTGTCGCCGAAGGCGTGGGCCAGCTCCTTGCTCCAAGTCATGCCGATGAGGGTAGCAGCCGGGAAACCGACAGAACCGACGCCGGTGAAGTTGTTATTGATGGAAGCAGGGCCGTCGCAGTCATTGGTACGGACCTTCTCGATGCTGGTAACGGCAGCGGTCTGGTAGCCGCCAAAGCCGATGAGCTGCTGCATATCCTCAATGGTCATCTGATCCAGCAGGGCATCCCACTTGGGGTCGTTGTAATCCACGCCGCGCAGCTCAACCAGCTTCAGGCCGTTCTTTGCGCCGGTGGTAATGTCCTCAGCATTTGCGTCGTCGTCAGCCTCATAGCCAGACTCGGTGTAGCTGTGGGCGTTGTAGAACACAGCCTTGTCCGCATTGGACATCTCATAGTTTGCGGGAGCAGCGGTAGCCTCGGCATAGTTTGCGAAGCCGTCGGCACGGGACAGATAGGTGACCTCGCCTTCTGCGAAATCGAACTCGTTGGTAGCGGCCACAGCGTCGCTGCTGCGCTTGTTGGACTCGTTGTAAACGATGTCGGATGCGACGGTGTAGGTCTCGGAATCAGCCACATTGTGGGAATCGTTGTTGGCGCTGATGATATAGTCGCCAGCTTCCAGCACATAGCAGCCATCGCCGTACGTATCGTAGGAGGCAAGCTGCTCCACCGGGATGGAGAACTCCATGGTCTGAGACTCGCCGGGAGCCAGCTCATTGGTCTTGGCGAAGTCCAGCAGATTTGCAGAGGCCTTCTCGATGCCGCCATTGGTGTACGGAGGATTGCTGTAGATCTCCACAACATCCTTACCGGCAGCAGAACCGGTGTTGGTAACGGTGACGGTGAAGTTCAGGTTGGTGCCGTCGGAGGTGATGCTGCTCATTTCCTTGGTGAAGGAAGTGTAGCTCAGGCCATAGCCGAAGGGGAAGACGACTTCATCGTCGTAGTTGATCAGGCCTTCGTCCGCAGCAGTCTCATAGAACTTGTAGCCAACGTAGATGCCTTCCACGTAGTTGACGAAGGAAGGAGTGGTGCCTTCCGGGTCAAAGAAGCTTGCATCCGAGTTCAGATCCTCGGTGTTGGTGTACTTGAAGTCGCCGAAGTTGTTCCACCAAGGAGCAGCGGTCAGATCCGAAACATAGGTATCCGCGGTACGGCCAGAAGGGTTGACCTCGCCGGAAACGACCTTGCCGAAGCCCTCAAAGCCGGACTGACCGGTGCCGGGGCAGAGCAGAACGCCCTTGATCTGAGGATAATCCTTCAGGAAGTCCATCTGGAAAGCGTTTGCGCCGTTGTAGACCAGAATGACGTTGTCGAAGTTGGAAGTGACCAGATCGAGCAGATCCTCTTCGCGGTTGGACAGCTGCAGGAAGTGGTCGCCCTTATCCCAGTCGTTGCCCTCGTTCAGGGAATCGTCGTAAGTACCATTGTAGTAAGCGGTGCCGCGCTCAGAGCCGTAAGCCTGTGCCACGCGGCGGATCCAGCTGCCGTCCACGACGGAAGCCATATCGGTGGGCAGGTCAGCGCCCTCGCCGCCGACGCGGGTGATGACGACCATGGCGGTGTCAGAGAATGCCTTGGCGTTCTCCATCATCTCATCGGTGTACAAATTGACATTGGGTTCGGGCAGGGTCCAGTCCTGCTCCACCATGCCAACGCTGGGGCGGTCCGCCTTGTAATCGGTGTAGAACTTGCTCAGTTCCTCGTTGGTCTCGATGCCGGCATCGTGCAGACCGGTCAGCAGATCGGTGACAGGGTAAGCGGTGTTCAGCGCACCGGAACCGGTGCCGCCATAGCAAGGGTTGGTGGAAGACCAGCCGAAGACGTTCAGCTTGGAGCCAGAAGCCACCGGCAGAACATTGTCCTCGTCCTTTGCCAGAACAACGCCCTCTGCGGTGATCTCATTGACCAGCTCCGTGGCCTTTGCAGAGGTCTCCTCGCTGATGGTGCCGCTGCCGGAAACGAGGTCCAGCATGGTGGACATCGGGCCGGTGCAGATCAGGTTGATAACGATGGTCAGCGCCAGCAGAATGGCAAGGCCAGACTGTGCACGGATCATCTTCTTTTTTGCTTTGGGCAGCTTCCGCACCGCAACCATCACAATGATCGCCAGAGCGAGAACTACGCCAAACGCGATGAGGTAGCTGCGAACGTTCGTCAGAACCTGCATCACGTCATCCAAATTGATGGACAGCATAATGTTTCTCCTCCTTCTTATGGGGTTAATAAACGGATGGCGGAGCGCACAACTCCGCCGAACTGATCTATAGGATAACAAATCCACACAGAAATTTTTCAGTTTCTTCATAATCTGTCGTTTTGGAAGCATAATCTGTCAAAAGTTTCAAATCGATTTCAATTTCTATTGTGCTAATATACAAAGAAAAGGAGGGAGCATTTGTGCAATTTGCAAAATGCTCCCTCTCGTTTATGCTTTTTTCGGCAGCGGCAGCAATATCCGCACCGTGAACCACTGGTTCTCCCAGTGGACGGTCATGCTGCCGCCGTGCTGCTGGGCCAGCGCACGGAGGCTTTTCAGGTCGTAGCCGCCGTGGGTACTCCGGGCGGGCAGACCGTCCGGGCCCAGTTCTACGGGTTCAGCGCAGTAATTTTCAAACCGGAACATGACAAAGCCGTTCTGGACATAGACCGCCGTTCGGATGAGCCGCTTTTCGGGGTCCGGCTCAGCGGCGCAGCTCTCAATGGCGTTGTCCAGCGCGGTGCCCACGATGGTGCAGATCTCCCGCGTGGTCAGGAAATTCAGCGCCCGGCCGTCGGCTACGCTGGTCATCTGGATGTGTTTTTCCTGACAGTCCATGCTCTTGGCCGTCAGCAGGGTGTCCAACACCGGGTTGCCGGTCTTGTTCTCGGCCTCATATTGCAGGATGCCCGACTCCATCCGAGCCAAGGCCGCGTCCTGCTTGGCGCGGTCCCGCTCGGCGCGGATGTCGGCGATTTGAACTTTCAGCTCGTGGTAGCGCCGGTTGATGAGCTTGACGCCCTCCTTGCTCCGCTTGTACTGCTCGTACTGGCGGTGAAGCACGCTGTCCAGCGCGGTCAGCTCCTTGTGCAGGGCCGCTTCCCGCAGCTGGTCCTGCTGGACCGTCAAGATCAGCACGCCGCAGATATCCACCAGCGTGCGAACATAGTACAGCATCATCGTGACCTTGCCGTTGCCCAAAAACAGCAGGTTGCTCACCGCAAAGACGGTCCCGGCCATGACCACCGCCACCAGCGCCGCTTTGTTGCTGATGTCCAGATGTCCGCTGGGCTGGGGGCGGCTGGTCTCCAGCCAGTACATCTCCCCATACACCGCACCGTACACGACCACCAACAGCAGCAGTGCCAGCGGGTCGCCGCCCCTGCGGTGCGGGAAGACCCAGCAGTGGAGCTGCCACTCCACGCTGGCGGCCAGCTCGGCCAGCATAAAGGCCCGCGCCGTGGTATACAGCGCTTCCAGCCAGTTCACGCACCGGGTGCCCCAAAGGTAGATGTAGAGCAGACTCACCGCACAGAGCATACAGGGGATCCACCACATCAGCGGCACAAAGCCGGTGCATTTCAGAAAAGCCCCCAGCACGATCACCCAGACCACGGTGATCGCCCCTGTGGCGGTCTTTCCGCACCGCAGCGGCAGACGGTCGGCGTACAGGCAGACGGCCAGCACCTCCGCCAGCGCCGTATAAAGGCGCGGGATATTGGGCAGCTCGATCATAAGCCGTCACCCCCGATGTAGTCGGTCAGCGCCGCAAGGAAGCTCTTCCGCTTGGGGCGGCTGACCTGCAGCTCATAGGGCCCAACCTGCACCGTGTTCTGCTGCACGGCCTGTACCTGTGCCAGATTGACAAGATAGCCGCTGTTGCAGCGGGCAAAGGGGCGGTCGGCCAGCTTTTCTTCCAGTGCCTTCAGCGCGCCGGGGGCCGCAAAGTCGCCCTCTTCGGTGTAAAAACGCACCCGGTGGCCCTCGCTTTCTATATAATAAATGCGGGAGGTGTCCAGCCGCCGCAGACCACCCTCCACCGGCACAGCCAGATAGTGCCGGGTACGGCGGCGCAGCTGCTCCTCCGCCTTTTGAAGCTGCTGGGAGAACGCAAAATAGGGCACCGGCTTCAGCACGTAGTCCAGTGCCCCCACCGCATAGCCCTTGATGGCATACTGCGCCATGTTGGTGATGAAAACGATCATCACGTCTGAATCCAGCGCCCGGATGCGCTGGGCCGTTTCCATGCCGTCCAGATGCTTCATCTCCACATCCAGCAGGATGAGATCGTAAACCGGGCGGTACCCCTCCAAGATCTCCACCCCGTCCGAAAATGTTCTTACTTCAAAGGTCGTGCCGTATTGCCGGGTGTAGCGCTGCACATAGCCCAGCAGCTGCTCCCGCACCGCCTCTTCGTCCTCCACGATGGCCACTCGGATCACGCCCCGCACCTCCCCTGTTTTCCATGTTCGGCAGAAATCCAGTTTTATTATACAAAATTATGCAAAGCTTTTCAATCACTCCGTTTTTCTTGACACTGCGTGTAAAATCTGCTACGCTTGACCTCCAAGAAAAGGAGGCGCTTATGAATACCGTCTGGTCATCCTACATTCAGAGCATCCATACCCTGTATGACACCCGCCGTCTGCGCTTTTCGGATAGGTACTGGCCCCAGTATCAGCCGCTCTTCGGGCTGGAAGGGCGCTCTCGCCTATTGGAGATCGGCTGCGGCCCCGGCGCGCTGGCTGAATCGCTGACCCGGTGGTACCCGGACGCCGACGTGACCGGCATCGACCGGGACAGCGCCTTCGTCGCCTTCGCGCAGAACGCCGTCCCACAGGCTCGCTTCTTGGAGGGCGACGCCGCTGCCCTCCCCTTCCCCGATGAAAGCTTCGATGGGACCATTTCCAACACCGTCGTCGAGCACATCGAGCCCTCCGCGTTCTATGGGGAGCAGTACCGCGTCCTCAAGCCGGGCGGCGTCTGCCTTGTGCTCAGCTCCCGCCGGGGCGTCAACTGCCCCGCCCCCTGCGTGCAGGAGGAAAGCGACTTCGAGCGCTGCATCTGGGAGCGGGTCACGCCCTTCTTTGACCGCGTTGTGCAGGAAAATGCCGTCGGGGCCTACGCCCAAAGCGAGAGTGAGCTGCCCGCCAACATGGAACACTTCGGCTTCCGGGAGGTGTCCAGCCGCTACGTCGTGCTCTCCCTGACCCCCGACGACCCTGCCTGTTCCCCGGAACTAGCCCGCGCCATCTTCGAGGCAGGCCGCAGTGCCGCGCTGGACAACATCGACAGTCTGCTTCAGCTTCCGGGCCAGCCGGTCACTTCTGCCGAAGCCGACGAGATGAAGCGGCAGACCAACCGCCGCTTCGCCACCCGCCTTGCGCAATACGAAGCCGGGCAGAAGCAGTGGGACACCGAAACGATCCTGCTGCAAGTCGTGCGCGGGGTGAAATGAAAGGGGACCCGCCATGATGTACACGCTGCACTACGATTCCCCGCTGGGCGGCATCCTGCTGGCAGCGGATGAGGTCGGCCTGACCGGACTCTGGTTCGATGGCGAAAAATATTTCGCCGATACGCTGGACCCGGAGCATAAGGCGCAGGAAACGCCCATCCTCCGCGAAGCAAAGCGCTGGCTGGATGTTTACTTTCGCGGGCAGGAGCCGGACTTCACTCCGCCGCTCCACCCCATTGGTTCCCCCTTCCGGCAGGAAGTCTGGGCGCTGCTGCTCCAGATCCCCTACGGCCAGACCACGACCTACGGCGCGCTGGCAAAGCAGCTGGCGGCGATGCACAGCCTTCCCCGGATGTCGGCACAGGCCGTGGGTGGGGCGGTCGGGCACAACGAGATCTCCATCATCATCCCCTGCCACCGGGTCGTCGGCACCAACGGCAGCCTGACCGGCTACGCAGGCGGCATCGACAAAAAGGCAAAGCTGCTGACGCTGGAAAAAATCCGCAAGGAGCACCTCTTTCCGCCAATCAATTACTCTCTTACTCCATCCACCAGATGAAAGTAATCATAGTACGGTGTTGTATAGGTTTCATACCGCCCCACCACGGTAATGGGTGCGCCTTCTTCCGGGTAATCGCCATCGGTCAGCACGAACTCCACTCCCTGCTGGCAGCAGGCAAGCGCATCGTAGATGACACAGGAGTGATACAGCTCACCGGTCTGCTCATCTATGTACTCCTGATATTCGCCCGTCATACGAACAATTTTATCGGTGTAGTTCTCCGGGGTAACCAGCATATTGTAAACTTCTGCGTTCACAACCGTATCACTGAGCAAGGTCAGGTCAATCTCTGCATCCATCCCGGCGTGAATATCGCTTGCATCAGCAGTGCTGCTTTCCGGGAGCTGCATAGAATGTTCCGGGGCGGGCGCAGTAGCAGCATTGGAGGATGCGGGCTCCAGCAGGACCGTCACCACAGAAGATGCTGTTTCAGATTTTGCACCGCAGGCGGTCAATGCAGCGGCGATACCCAGCAGCAGAAGCCCTTTCAAGAATCGTTTCATGATGCCCTCCCCAGCAGTTTTCCGGCCAGACAGCACAAACCAAACGCCGCCATGTCAACCGCAACAATGGTCGAGCCGACCGGCGTTCCGGCTAGGATGGAAGCCACGATGCCCACAAAGGCACAGCTCACGGACAGTACCGCCGAGCAGATGGTGACGGCGCAGAAATTCTTGCACAGGCGCATGGCCGAAAGAGCCGGAAAAATCACCAGTGCAGAAATCAGCAGCGAGCCGACAAGGTTCATGGCCAGCACAATGATGACGGCAATGACAATGGCGATCAGCAGATTGTATCCGTTCGCATTGGTTCCGACCGCCTTTGCAAAGGTTTCGTCAAAAGTGACAGCGAATATCTTATGGTAGAACAGCACAAACACCAGAACTACAACGATGGACAGCCCGATGCAGAGCCAGACCTCTGATTTTGTCAGGGTCAGAATCGAGGTAGAGCCGAACAAGGTGCTGCACACATCGCCGGACAGGTTTGCCGAGGTCGAGAACAGATTCATCAGCAGGTAGCCCATTGCAAGCGCGCCAACGGACACCATCGCAATGGCAGCATCGCCTTTGATCTGGGTGTTCTGCCCGGTGTGCAGCAGCAGGACTGCACAGGCCACCGTCATGGCCAGCGTCAGCGGCATATGGTCGGACATTCCCAATACGGTCGCAACGGCCATGCCGCCGAACGCCACATGAGAAAGGCCATCTCCGATAAAGGAGAACCGCTTCAGCACCAGCGTCACGCCCAGCAGCGAAGAACACAGGGCAATCAGAACGCCCACGATGAGCGCATAGCGGACAAAAGGATAGTTCCAGTAAAAGGCCAGCTTCTCCAACACGTTCATACGGCACCGCCTTTCCCAGCCGCAAACAGCCGCCCCTGCGGGCTTTGCAGATACTCTTCCCGTGTGCCGAAAAAGACGCTTTCGCCGATATGGAGAATGTGGCTGGCGTAGCAACCCGCAGCCTGAATGTCATGGGAGATCATCAGGATGGTGATGCCCTCCTGTCGGTTCAGCGTTTCGATCAGATGGTACATCTCCGCAGTTACCTTTGGGTCAAGTCCGGAAACAGGCTCGTCCAGAAGCAACATTTTCCGGGTAGCACAGAGGGCGCGCGCCAGAAGGACGCGCTGCTGTTGACCGCCGGAAAGCTCCCGGTAGCAGCGTTTTGCCAGCGGTTCGATCTGCATTTTGCACATGGCATTCTGCGCAAGCTGCTTTTCTTCACGACTGTAAAACGGACGCAGACCGCAGCGGCTCTGGCAGCCAGACAACACGATCTCCTGTACCGACGCCGGAAAATCTCTCTGCACGATGGTCTGCTGGGGCAGATAGCCGATCTCGTTCTGGCGCAGACCATCGCCCATCTCGATCTGCCCGGAAATGGGCTGCTGCAAACCGAGCAGTGTTTTCATCAAGGTGCTTTTGCCCGCACCGTTTTCTCCGACCACACAAAGATAGTCCCCTGCGTGGATCTCAAAGTTCAGAGGATCCAGAATGGCCTTTCCCTCATAGCCAACGAGAAGGTTCTTACAAATGAGCTGAGACATAACGGTTCCTTCCTTTAGTTCAGAGCCTGTTTCAGCACGTCAAGGTTGCTTTCCATCACGGAAAGATAGGTCGTGCCGTTTGCCGCATCGGCGGATGTGGTGGACTGCATGGAATCCAGCGTCAGGACGGACTGGTTCTTGGCGGCAGAATTCTGCACGATGGTTTCAGCGATTTTATGCTGTGCGCCCTCAATGGTCAGCACACAGGGCAGCCCCAGTTCATCCACCTTGCCAGCAAGGAAAGAAATGGTCTCAAAGCTGGCTTCCGTTTCCGCAGAGCAGCCTGCAAACGCGGCATAATAGCTCAGACCATAATCGTCCACCAGATAGCGGAACGGGAAACGGTCGCCGAACAGCACGGTTTTCCGGGCGGCATTGTCCACCACCGTCTGATATTCGCCATCCAGAGCGGCCAGCTTTTCCAGATAGGATGCAGCGTTGGCAGCATAGGCATCTTTGTTGGCCGGGTCGATTTCTTCCAGTGCATCGGTGATGGCGTTGCAGAGGGTCTCGGCGTTCTTCAGGGACAGCCAGACGTGTTCATCGTACTCCGGCTCATCTTCATCCTCGGATTCTTCTTCCTCGGCCTCCATGCCTTCTACGACTTCCTCCTCTTTTACCTGCTCGCCCAGCGCATCCAGCAGGTTGATGACCTGCATATCCTTATTGGCGGCTTCCTTCAAGGCATCCTCCACCCAGCCATCCGATTCGCCGCCAACATAGATGAACAAATCACAGTCCGAGATCTTAATGATATCATCTGCGGTGGGCTGATAGCTGTGCAAATCCACGCCGTTGTCCAGAAGCATGGTAACCTCGGCATGATCGGCCTTGTCGCCGAGGATTTCGCGCACCCAGTCATACTCCGGGAAAATAGTCGTGACGATTTTCAGCGGCTTGCTGCCACTCTGCGATGCAGACAGTGCAGGAGCGGACGAAGATGCGGCCTTCCCACAGCCACTCAAAATGCCAGAAGCCAGTAAAAGGCAAAAAAATACAGCGAATATACGTTTGAGTTTTTTCATAGAAATGCTCTCCATTGTTTGATCTCAAGAATCATACGGACAGACATTTCTTAATCCGACAAGCAGAATCCACGCAGCGCGGCGTTGTTTTACAGTGCAGTTCATTCCATTGCCCTCCCCCTCTCGAATTTGCAACTTAGTTGCGAATTGGATTATAGCAAGGCAATATTGGATTGTCAAGTGGAAATTTTTGGGGTTATATAATGAAAAAGAGCATTGAATCTTACGATTCAACGCTCCTTTGTGAGTGCACCTCCAGGGACTCGAACCCTGGGCCCACTGATTAAGAGAGCAAACCGCCGGTTCGTCTCAATTTATGGAAGTTTCGAGTCATCGTTATTTTTAATCAAATCAACGTGATTTTTCACCCAGCAATTTCTGCACCCTTTGTCGGATTTTGCAGCGAAAAGCACCCTCTGCACGTTTTGAAACCGTGCAAAATCCGTGCAGAAACCGTGCACTTACTCTCTGACAAACAAAAATCACACTATCCACCACCGACTTGACGGCAATGGTTTGAGTGACCGACCCAGATATCCTAAATTATCTCTCTATGTTTACAAAACATCTGTGATTCTCTCTTTCTATTACGTAAGGACGCAAATGAAGGGCCCCATAAACGTCCTACTAAAAAAAGGAGATTATTACTATGTTACTCAAAAATGGAAGTACTGGCAACTATGTTATGTACCTGCAGTATGGACTGCATATCATGTGCTGCCCTCCGGGTAGTTTTGACAGCAAATTTGGCTCTGGTACTGAAAATGCTGTTAAGAAGTATCAGGGCAAAAAAGGTCTTACCCAAGATGGCATTGTTGGCGATGGTACATGGAACGCACTGGTAAGCGACATTAAAACCATCCAGCAGCTCCTGAAGAACAAAGGTTATTACGCCAGTACAGTGGATGGCCTTGCAGGTTCAGGCACTTATAACGCTGTTATCAGTTTTCAGAAAGCATCCGGCTTGACTGCCGATGGTATGGTCGGCAGTGCCACCCTAAACGCATTGAACGCTTCTTCGGGCGGTACAAGTGGTCAATCTCATTCAATCACTCTGCCTACTGATAGAAACTATCTTTGGGCACAGAAGAATCCGGACATTGTTAAGCTTGTTGGAAATAGTGGTTGCTCTCTTGTTGCCGTGTTGAATACCGCTAATATCTATGGGCCTCGTGAATTCACCCCTAACGAAGTCCTGACTGCCTGTGGAAATTGGGGTGCAAACGGTCTGAATACTTAGGCTCTTCCCAGCAAGTGCAATGGTAAAATCGACACGAGCAACTACACTCATGGCGGTAAGGAGCAGGCGACTGTATTCAGTGCAGTCAAAGCAAGTATTGACAATAACCTTCCCATCATTATTCGGCTCAACAGTAGCGATGGCAAAAAGACGCATTTTGTCACAGCGATTGCTTATACTGGCAGTTGCTCCTCTGCAAGCAGCATTTCCGTCATTGATCCTGCTGGTGGTGTCATTCGAACTCTTGAGGAAGCGGGAACTGCACGCAATGAAACCGTATACGGTGATTATATCGCAACCGCTCGTCGCTCCTAAATATCTCTACTCTCTTCATCAACAATAAGTTGTAAAGCATCATTTTTAACATATATCCCCCCCAAAGTCTTTTCTCAACTCTCGAAAAGGCTTCGGGGGGGATTTTTCAATGCCTATTATATGCAACACTTTTCACTATCTGCTTATCCAAGCTCAGGCGAGTGATATTTATTTACTCTCCACACATCCCCAACTTTTACCAACTGCATTTCATATTCGACTTTATTCATGTCATCATATGAATACTCATCATGTTCCTCATACGTTTCATTGGGATTATAGTATGCAATCATTACAAAATTTACTTGTGCTTCCGTTTTATTTTTCAAATAGTATCGCACTGAGCAGAAATCATCCGGATAATATTCTCCCACATATCCAGTAAAATATGGAATTTGTGCCAAATCATAGTCATCACAAACGGCAAGTTTTCCATTATAATTCACAAACTTTTTCTCAATTGAATCTTGTGACAAGAAATCATTTGTAAAAATAGATTTCATATATTCTTCAAACTCTTTATAAGAATTTTGATAGACCTCATAATCATGTCCGTTCAGTTTTACATATGTCGGCGCATTTTGCGTCATAGGCACAAAAGTCGGAGCATCTTCAATTTTAAAATTCAGTCCTTTTAAGTTACTTGATTGTCCCCAAAGTGCATAGTCTATTTTCTGCGCTTTTTCAAAAACAGTATATTGATCTTGATCTAAAAATACCGAGGTCGAATCAACTAACGTCTGGGAAAAATCTTGCAAATCATTTTTTTCTTCAGAATTGCATGAACTTGACGATGTATCCTGTGACGAAACTACTGTGGACATTGATGATGCTGTTGTATCATTCATTCCACATCCCACCAAATTCACCACAATACAACCTAGAATCACTATCATTTTTACACTTTTTGCACAATTCATATATGTTCTCCTTTTTTATAAGTTTATCAACATATTGTTTAGTCTCTATTACCTTCTTGTAAACTTTTTATATTAGCTCACAAAAATCTATTTTTCCGTTTACAAATCTTAACATTTTTTCTCTTTCCTCTTAAAAGGAGGAAAGAAAATTGAATTATACGCTTTTTGACCTTTTTCTAAATGCATATAACGGCAACTCCTTTGCACAGCTACAAATCGTCCAACGTTTTCAGCCATTACTGAAAAAATATGCAGCTCTTCTTAAGTATGAGGATGCCTATTCAGATTTACAATTATATCTTCTCGAATTACTGCATTCCGGAAAATTGACCAAACTTCAAAGAAAAGATGACGGCACATTAGTGAAATATATTGAATCCTCTATCCGGCATCAATACATTTCGCTTAACAGCCGAAAAAACGCCGTAGATAACTCTGTCATCGCAAGCGTTGATGAAATTGATTTCGATCAGATGTCTTTGTCCTCAAACGATGAATATCCTGAACTATTGATTTCCGATTTACATTCTGTTCTTCAACCTTCTGAACTGACCTTATTATCTCAATTTGTTTTTAAAGGAATGAGCATCGCAGATATAGCAGAAAAATCTGGTGTCAGTAGACAAGCTATCAACCGTAAAAAGCTTTCCATATTAAAAAAATTAGAATGTGCATTCTTCCCTAAAACTTCCAAATAAATTCTCATTCATTTTGATTTCATTCTTTAGTGTATAAAAGCTATTTTCTTCGCTCCCTTTAATCAAACCACCACGGCAGTTCCAGCCACAGGTTATCCATGGCCTGTTCCTCGGTCTTTTTGGCGCGGCCTTTTGTCAGGTGAAAGTATATCGCCGTGCCGATCAGCGGATGTTCCTCGCCATCGGTGAAGCCATAGCGGTACAGCAGATAGGTCTGCTCCCGTTGGGTCAGCCGTTTCAGGCCATCGTACAGTTCCCGGCGCAATTCCTGTTCCTCCATAATGGTCTGCGGCTGCATGGCGTAGGGGTCGGCTATGGCTTCGATGCGCCGCAGTTGTTC
>ERZ826146.1972-NODE-1972-length-16884-cov-8.157110_pt1 | contig 16884 bp, 18 predicted proteins | sample MGYA00519857_ERZ826146 | MGnify/ENA primary metagenome ERZ826146 (study PRJEB31778, sample SAMEA3449222) | human gut metagenome | biome: human gut; feature: human-associated habitat; material: faeces | place: United Kingdom | collected 2010/2012 ...
GTACGACTGAAGCGGCGGCGTCAAAGCCTGCGCGCTCTACGTTTTCACCATGCTCGCGCTGTTTGTGCAGGGGCGGCTCTATCTGTCGTCGCTTAGCACAGGGATCCTCGCCAGTTTGAACATTGTGCGGCCGCTCGTTTCGCTGATGGCGACGCTTGTGATTGTCTGGATCTCGCGGGAACGCGTAGAGAGCATCGGCGTCACGCGCCGGCGTTTTGGCGAAAGCCTGGCGCTCGGTCTGGCGCTGGGCTGTCTGCTCTCGTTTGCGCTGGGCGCGTGCGAACGAATCGCAACGGGTCTGCCGTTCGCTGGATTTGGCGCAGCGAGCGCCCTCAGCCTGCTCACCTTTGCCGTCGGCGCGCTCGAGGAAGAGCTCTGCTTCCGCGGCTACATCAGCACACGGCTGACAGGATTTTTTCACAACAGAGTCGTGGCGTCGGTCGTCACCGGCGGGCTTTTTCTGCTCTACCATTATGTGATCTTCTGGGGCGTGAGTGGACAGATTTCTTTCGACAGCATTTCTGCCACGCGGCTCGTCTTCATCTTGCTCCTGCATTTTGTCTGCGACGCCGTCTATCAGCGCACCAACTGCATCTGGGGTGCCGTGGCGCTGCATTTCCTCTATAATGTTACCTCCGGCATGCTGCAGTTCGCATAAAAAATTAGAGCACTTTCGCGAAAAACGAAAGTGCTCTAATTTTTACAAGCGCTCTTTATTGCACGATCTTCTGAGCCACGCGCAGGGGCGCAGGATCAAGAGCACGCTCACAGCGAGCCCGGCGAAAAAGAGCAGCAGCCTTGGCAGCGCGCCGAAGTACGGCAAAAACAATCCCGACGCCGCCAGCCCTGCGCAGAGCAGCGCGCCGATCAGCGTCAACACACGGGCGCTTGTCACCACGCGCGGATCGCTGACGCCATATTTCTCCGCCAGCCACCAGCTGTCGTCGATGTAGCGCTCTGCAGCTTTGGCAAGCTCCACGCACGCAAACATATATACCAGGCAAAACACGATCGCCAATACCAGAGAATCCGCCAGCACATCAAAATGCGCAGCGCAGAAGCCGAAGAGCTGCAAAAAAGAAGTCAGCCCCGCGAAAATAAAGATGATGAACAGGAGCGTTGGGAAAAAATAGTTGATGGATGCTTTCTTTTTCATAATGCGCCTCCGAAAAAATCACAGCAGAATTTTTCATAAAAAGCAAGCCCTTTGTCAGAAACGACAAAGGGCCGAGAGACTTTTTCACGGGCTATTTCTATTCCGCCTGCCCGGCAGCGGTTAAACGGTTACACGGGCTATTTTTATTCCGCATGCCCGGCAGCGGTGAAACTTTTACAGGTGTCTCTAACCTGACAGAGGCCGGAGAGCTCCGATTTCTCTTAAGATTATCATATATGATGGGCGCGATAAAATCAAGTCCCAAACACAATTTCAACGCGCATCACAACAGCGTTTCGCCGCGGCGGGAAAGCTTGCGCCAGTACCAGATGCCGGCGATATCCGCCAGCGCCCAGCCGATCGGGACGCTGAGCCAGATGCCTGTGACCCCCAGCGGCGTAGCCGAGAGCAGATAGGCCAGCGCCACGCGGGTGCCCAGCGAAGCAATGGTCAGGACCACCGACATCATGGGCTTGTTGACCGCCCGGTAGTAGCCGTAGAGCAGGAACAGGATGCCGATGCCGATGTAGCACGCGCCTTCGATGCGCAGGTAGTGGACGCCCGCCGCGATGATCTCGCTTTGGCCGGGGTCAACGAAGATGCCCATGAGCGGCGCGGCAAAGGCCCAGACCAGCACGCTGATGAGGATGCAGAACGCCGCACTGGTCAGCCCGGCGCTGCGGATGCCCTTGCGGATGCGGTCGGTCTGGCCCGCGCCGTAGTTCTGGGCCACATAGGTGGAAAAGGCATTGCCGAAATCCTGCACCGGCATGTAGGCGAAGGAATCGATCTTGACCGCCGCCGCAAAGGCCGCCATGATGACGATGCCGAAGCTGTTCACAAGGCCCTGCACCATCAGGATGCCGAAGTTCATGATGGACTGCTGGATGCTGGTCATGACCGAGAGGTTCAGGATAGTGGCGAGGTTCCGCTTGTCCCACCGGCAGTCGGCGCGGCGCGGGCAAAGGCGGGGGAACTTTTTCAGGGTGTAAAGCCCAATGCCCACGCCCGACACATATTGGGAAAAGACCGTGGCCCCCGCCGCCCCGGCGACGCCCCACCCCAGCACGATGACGCACAGAAGGTCCAGTACCACATTCAGGATGGCCGACACGGCCAAAAAGATCAGCGGCACCATGGAGTTGCCGATGGCGCGCAGGAGGTTCGCGAAATAGTTATACAAAAATGTTGCAAAGATGCCCATAAAGATGACGACCAGATATTGCTTCATCAAGGCTTGCAGTTCCGCCGGGACCCGCAGCACCCACAAAATGCCCCCCAGCCCCACATAGACCAGCAGGTTCAGCGCCAGCGCCATCCCTGCAATGAGCACGAAGGACTGGAACACGCTGTTCCGCATTTTTTCCTCCTCGCCGCTGCCGTACTGCATCGAGATGGCCGCGCCGCTGCCCATGCAAAGGCCCAGCAGGATGGAGGTCAGAAAGGTCATCAGGGTGTAGGAGGAGCCGACCGCCGCCAGCGCATCCGCGCCGAGGAAGCGGCCGACCACCCACGTGTCGGCGATGTTGTACATCTGCTGCAAAAGGGTTCCGAACATCAAAGGCAGGGCGAACAGCAGGATGTTCCGCGTGATGGACCCTTCCGTTAAAGTACGCTGCATGGTGGTTCCTTCCTCTTTTCCGAAAACTCAACAAAATCTGATCCGGTATTCGCGGGGGGTACAGTGCTTGATCTCCCGGAAGGTCTTGATAAAATAGCTGCCGTCCGAAAAGCCGCATTCCAGCCCGATCTCGCCGGTCTTGAGCCGGGTGGAGCGGAGCAGCTCCGCAGCTTTTTCCACCCGGAACTGCTTGACGTACTGGATGGGCGTGATGCCCAGCAGCTGCCGGAAGCTGCGCAGACAGGCGCTCTCGCTGAGGGCCACGCAGCCCGCGATCTTCTCCACGGTCAGCTCCTCGGCGTAGTGCTCCTCCACGTAGCGGAGCATCTGCTTCATCCGCTCGGAGGCGATCTGCTCCTGCTCCGAGACCTTGGTCTTCCCGCCGACGCACTGGGTGCTCAGCAGCCGCAGCGCCGCCGAGAGATGATACCGCACCCGGTTCTCGTAGTCGAAAGGCTCATCGGCCACCTCTTTCCACGCATCCCGCAGACAGGCCAGCACCTGCTTTTGCCACGGCACGGCCTCGTCCAGCAGGAAAAAGGCCGGGGCACCGGGCTGCAGCAGCGGGCGGATGAGCTTCTGCCAGAAGATCGTATCCATGCCGCCCACCAGCCGGGGCTGGAACACGCCGGAGTGGAGCAGAGCCGTGTGTTCGGCCTGTTCGACCGAGTGGAGCGCCCCGGAGTTGAGGAACACCCCCTGCCCGGTCTGCAGGGTCAGGCGGGTCTTGTTCACATCCACCTGCAGCGGCCCCTGCATCGCGAGGATATACTCAAACTCCTCATGCCAGTGCCACGCCACCGAGTAGCTGGTCAGATCTTCCGCATAGCACGCGATGGGAAACAGCGCGCTGCCGTGCTGGACCAGCTCGCGGCCCTCGGCGTCGGCCACGATGTCCGTCTCGCAGTGGATCCCGCTGCCATGGACGATTGTTGCACAGCTCGTTTGATATGCCATATTGCCCAATTCCTTTCCGCAATACTTTGAACATTTTTTGTCAAAGCCGATTTTGTTGTATAAAAGGTGAGGTTTTGTTCTACCATATCCGCCGGAATCGTGGTATTATTTCATCAGAGCTTCCAAGCTCAGTATAACACCGAACGAAGTGAAACACAACCGTTTCCCCGCCGTTCGGCGTGCAGAAAAAAAAGTTCTGACAGGAGGTATTTCTATGCTTCGTATCGAATACTTTGATAAAGACCGTTTCATGCGTCAGGTTTCCGCCAGCCATGGCAGCGTGCTGCTCCATCTGGACAACGGTAAGACCTGCGATTTGAAGAAGGATGCGACGGCATCCTCCATCCTGCGGATGATGAACGCCCCCAAGAAGGGCTTTGACATCACCGTGACTGACCCCACCGACGTCACCGGCTTCCTGCGGTATATGCTGGAAGCGGGCCGCACCGAGCGCATGGCCGGCTAAACCAAGCCATCTTCTCGTTCATTCGCATATTACAGCAACGCAGAGCGCCCGCTCCGGGGTCAGAAGCCGGAGCGGGCGCTCTGCGCGTTTTCGCCCTTACAGGATGCAGCGGCTGATGGCGCGGGCCACGGCCAGAAGCTCTTCCTGCCCGATAAAGCCGAACTTCGCCTCGTGCTCGTCCGCAAAGCAGACCGTCAGCTCGGAGGTTTGCAGCGGATCGCCGAAGCCCGCCGTCTGGATGCCGAAGTGCAGCACCTTTTTATAAGGCAGCACAAAGATCTCCTGCCGGGTGCCGGTCACGCCCTGCATATCCACCAGAAAGATGCGGTGGGAGGTGAAAACAGCCTGATCGCGCACCGTCTTGTACGCGCCCACGATGGTCTCGCCCTCCAGCAGCAGAGCCTGTACATTTTTGCAGATGTCCTTTTCCTTGATGCGGATGAGGTTCTGCATGGGTTTATCCCGAAATTCCATAGATCCTTATCCCCTTTCAGCGTAGTTTCGTCAGCCTTATTGTAACACCCCCGCCGGGCGTTGACAAGCGGCTTTTCCTCTCGCCTTTTGGGTGCGGGTGTGGTATACTGGGACGGAACATTTTAGATTTCCCAAGAAATGAGGTTTGACCCATGGAGATCATCATTCATCAGGCTATCCTGCACGTGCTGGACACCACCCTTGACGCCCCGGTGCTCAGCGGCAGCAGCATGGAGCTGACCGCCGAAAAAACGGCCTACCTGCAAAACCACATCGAAAAGCTGCTGGCCAGCGACGACATCCGCCAGTGCCGCCCGCTGCCGGACTCGGCCTTCAAAAACGAGCTGGAGCACAATCAGGACTTCATCGACCTGTCCTGCCGCATTGCGGGGGTGCTGTTCGACTACATGCACGCCCACACCACCATCCCCGGCGCAGACCTCGCCGTGGTGGATTTCACCCGCGACGGGGCCCCGTGGCTGGGCATCCTCAAGCTGAACTACAAAAACGGCTACACCCACTACACCGAAACGGTACAGGGCGCCCCCGTGAACTCCATCATCCAGCAGCGGGCCTGTCTGCCCACCCAGAGCGGCAAGGTGGAGGAAGGCGCCCTCGTCAACTTGCAGGATCTCTCCATGCGTCTGCTGGAAAAGAAGTACGACATCGACGGCCACAAGGAGTTCTACCTTTCCTCCGTGGTCTTCCAGTACACCCAAGCTGAGCCGGAGAAAAAGAAGCTCCAAGCCATTCAGGAAGCCGCTGCACAGGCCGTGAAGGACGCCTACGTGGACGAGCCTCACGCCGACGCGCAGGTGGCCATGCTCATTGCCACGGAGGCCGCTGACAACGACAACCAGATCTCGGTGGAGCAGGTACGCCGCCAGCTGGCCGAAGAATACCCGCTGGCCGCTGTCCCCTTCGACGACTATGTGGAAAAGAGCGAGGTCATCGAGCACGTCGAGCAGCCCGTCACCGTCACCCCCTCCCGCATCCGCCGGATGGAGAGCCGCAGCATCCACACCGCCAGCGGCATCGAGGTGAAGATTCCCACCGAGATCCTCTCCTCCGACTCCGAGGTGGAGTTCCTCCACGACGCCGACGGCAGCGTTTCCCTGCTCATTAAGAATGTGATCTTGTAAACACAGCTCCTTCCGCCATTGCTTACCGCTGCGCCAAGGCTCTCTCCCTGAGGGAACTGGCGCGGCGAAGCCGTGACGGAGGGAGCTATTCTTTGCAATCGTCGCTTTTTCTCTTGCCAAACGGACGGTTTTGTGTTATATCTTTCTTGTATTCATGATTGTATCTATGAATGAGGAGGAATTGGAAATGGAACTGGCACTTATCTGCGCACAGCAGGTCATCGTGCTGTTTTTGCTCATCGGCGCGGGCGCAGCGGCCATCAAGACCGGCGTGCTCAAGGCGGAGGGGCGGCAGACGCTCTCGAACCTGCTGGTGTATCTGGTCGTCCCGGCCATGATCATCCACTCTTACATGATGGAATTCAGCGAGGAGATCCTGCACAACCTGCTGGCGGCCTTTGAGCTGAGTGTGCTGGCGATCTTGATCGGCACCGTGCTGACGCTGGCGCTGACGGCCAAGCAGAAGGACCGCCGCGCCCCCATCTTCCGGTTCGCCTGCGTCTTCTCCAATGCGGCCTACATGGGCTTCCCCCTCATCTCGGCGCTGTTCGGTTCGGAGGGTCTGCTCTACGCCAGCGCCTACGTTACCGTTTTCAACATCCTGCTCTGGACCATGGGCTACGGCATGGTCAGCGGCAGTTCCAGCCCCAAGGAAGTGGCCAAGAGTCTGCTCCGCACGCCGGTGCTCTACGCCATGGTGGCGGGGCTTGCCATCTACCTTTTGCAGATCCCGGTGCCCGCCCTCATTGCGCAGCCGCTGGAGCTTTTGAGCAACATGAACACCCCGCTTTCCATGCTCATCACAGGCATCCTGATCGCCACAGGCGACCTGAAGCAGATCGTCTGCGACCGGCACATCTGGAAGCTGGCGGCGGTGCGGATGCTGCTCATCCCGGCAGTCTGCCTTGCCGTTTTCGCGGTGCTGGGGCTGCTGCGGTTCGGCATGAGCGCACAGGTGATCCTGCTGCTGGAGTGCTGCCCCACCGCCGCCATCACCTCGGTGTTTGCGGTCCAGTTCGGCCACGATGAGCAGTTTGCCGCCGGGTGCGTCGTCCTGACCACCCTGCTCAGCATCGTCACCCTGCCGTTGTGTGCCTTGGTGCTGACGGCATTGATGTGATCCACTCCGCAACAAAAAAGGGCTGCTGCCTACTCCTTTTACCATCGCGTTTCGTTGCGCCAAGTCTCCCTCACCGAGGGAGCTGGCACGGCGACGCCGTGACGGAGAGAGGAAAGGCAGCAGCCTTTTTATTTTTTTACACCAGCGGCATGATGTTTTCCGGCGCTACCCGGAGGTAGGCAGGGGCTTGAGGCGGCGGGGAGGAAAGGGTCGTTTTGGACACCTTCCACCACAGCTTGCCTACATCGTCCGCAGCGGTGCAGATCACGTTCCAGTCAAAGGGGTTTTCACTGGAAGCGCCCACCTGAACCGGCATCCGGTTTTCGCCGTCGGCCGCTTCGGGGGCAAAGTCGTGGGCGCGGATGCCCACGGCGCAGCACCCTTCCGGCACCGGCAGGGCCACGGTCAGCTCCCGCTCCCAGCCGGTCAGGCGGACATGGTGTTCGTCCACCCGGACGCAGGGCAGGATGTTCTTGCAGCCGGTCAGCCGAGCGGCGGTCAAGCGGCGGGGGTCGGCGAAAACTTCCTTCGTCGTGCCCGCACGCAGCACCTCGCCGCTGTCCATGACGATCATCTCGCGGCAGAGGCGGTAGGCTTCGTCCCGGTCATGGGTCACGAGCAGGGCCGTGCCGTCAAAGTTGGAGAGCAGACTTCCCACTTCGCCCTCCACTTCCTCGCGCAGGTAGCTGTCCAGCGCACTGAAAGGCTCGTCCAGCATCAGGATGCGGGGTCTGCCCGCCAAGATGCGGGCCAGCGCGGCACGCTGCTGCTGCCCGCCTGAAAGCTCACTGGGCAGCCGATGGGCCAGCTCTTCCAGCCGCATGGCGCGGAGAGCTGACCCACAGGCAGCTTTCCGGGCGGCGGGGTCTTTTTCCTTTTTCAGGGCACAGAGGATGTTCTGCTCCACCGTCATATTCGGGAACAGGGCGTAGTTCTGGAACAGCAAGCCCACGTTCCGCTGCTGCGGGGGCAGGTCGATGCCCTTCTCGCTGTCGAACAACACCCGGCCATCCAGCACGATGCGGCCGCTGTCGGGCTTGACGACGCCCGCGATGCAGCGCAGAGTCATGCTCTTGCCGCAGCCGGATGCGCCGAGGATGGCGGCAGCGGTGTTGCCCGCTGTGAAATCGGCGTGGAGGGTAAAGCCTTCAAACCGCTTGGCAATGGTCACTTCCAGACTCATGCGTGTCTGCCCTCCTGCCTCTGTTTGCGCTCCAGCAGATTGACCGCCAGCAGCACCACCGCCGAGATGACGATGTCCACCAGCACCCACTGCATCGCGCCCGCTTCGTCATTGGTGCGCCAGAGCTGGTACACCGTGGTGGCGATGGTGGCCGTCTTGCCGGGGGTGTAGCCCGCGATCATGCTGGTGGCGCCGTACTCGCCCAGTGCGCGGGCAAAGGCCAGCACCGTGCCGGCCAGAATGCCCTGCCGGCAATAGGGCATCCGCACCCGCCAGAAGATCCATGTGTTCGAGAGGCCCAGCGTCTGCGCCGACCACGCCAGCGTTTCGTCAAAGCTTTCGAAAGCGCCGCGGGCCGTGCGGTACATCAGCGGGAAGGCCACCACGATGGACGCGAAGATGGCGCTGTACCAGTTCATGACCAGCTTGACGCCGAAATGCTCCATAAAGAAGATCCCCAGCGGCCGCTTGGAACCGAAGAGCAGCAGCAGGAAGTAGCCCACGACTGTCGGCGGCAGGACCATCGGCAGCGTCAGGATCACATCCAGCACACCCTTGAGCACCCGCGGGAGCTTCGCGATATAATACGCGGCAAAAATGCCGAGGAAGAACACCGCCGCACAGCTGATGAGCGCAATGCGGAGGCTGTTCCAAAGCGGATACCAGTCCATCATAATGCCGTGAAGCCCACGCTCTCGAAGACGGTGGCGGCACGGTCGGTCTGCAGATAGGCCAGAAATTCCTTGGCGGCCTCGGCGTTGGGGGCAGTCTTCAGGACGGCAGCCGGGTAGATGACCTGACCGCACATCTCCTCGGTGGCCTCGTCCACGACCTTCAGACCAGCGCTGAAGGCATCGGTGCAGTAGACGACACCGGCATCGACGCTGGCCTCGCTGATCTGCGTCGTGACTTCCTTGACGTTGGAGCCGTAGGTGATGACACCGGCAGCCGCCAGAGCCTCTTCGTCCAGCCCGTAGGAAGTGAGGATCTTCTGGGTGTACTGGCCAACGGGCACATCACTGTTGCCCATGCAGAACAGGATGTCCTCCGCCTTCAGGTGCTCAGCCAGAGAATCGAAGCTGTCGATGCCCTGATCGCTGTTTTCGGGCACGCAGAGAACCACCTTGTTCTCCAGCAGGTCCACGCGGCTGTCGCTGTCCACGAAGTCGAGACCCTCGGTATTGACATCCGCAGGAGCGGTGATGTCCAACTGGTTCATCTGCTTCTGACCGGCGGAGAGGAAGAGGTCGCAGTCCGCGCCCTCCTGAATCTGGGTCTTCAGGGTGCCGGAGGAATCGAAGTTGAAGCGGAACGTCACGCCGGGGTTCTCTGCTGCGTAGTTCTCGGCGATGGCGTTCAGGGTCTCGGTCAGGGAAGCGGCGGCGAAGACGATCAGCTCGACGGCCTCGCCGGAAGCCGCCTCAGAGGAAGCGGCAGCGGAACCTGCCACGGAGGAAGCAGTGCTGGTGGAGCTGCCGGAACCGCCGCAGGCGGTCAGGGCAGCAGATGCAGATACGATGCCGGCAGCGCACAGGAAGCTGCGGCGGGAGATCTTGCCATTCATTGTGTGTACTCCTTACGCTTCAAAAAACGCTTTGATCTAAACCAACTTCATTTTCTGGCGCACTCGCCATCCAGCCCGGCGGCGATGCGGATGCCGTGTTCAAGGCTGGGCAGGATGTACTCCAGATTTTCCTGCACAGCCTTGGGGCTGCCGGGCAGGTTGACGATCAGTGTCTTGCCGCGCAGAACGCTGGCGGCGCGGCTGAGCATCCCGCGGGGGGTGATGCTCAGGCTGTGGTAGCGCATGGCCTCGGCGATGCCGGGGGCACTGCGGGTGGCCACAGCGTACGTCGCCTCCGGGGTGATGTCGCGGGGGGAGAAGCCGGTGCCGCCGGTGGTCAGGATCAGGTTGACCTGACGGCCATCGGCCAGCCGGATGAGCTGGGCCTTGAGAGCCTTGGCTTCATCGGGCAGGATCATCGTTTCCTCCACCTTGTACCCGGCGGCGGTGAGCATCTCCACGATCAGCGGGCCGCTCTTGTCCTCCCGTTCCCCGCGGGAGCCTTTGTCGGACAGGGTGATGACGGCGGCACGCAGCGGCGGATCCTCCTCCGGGGGCAGCAGGGTCATCTCGTCCCCCACATGGATGGTGCCGCCGTGGAGCACACGGGCGAACACGCCCTCGTGGGGCATGATGCACTCGCCGGTCTGCTGCTTGATGACGCAGTCGTTGTGGCACTCCTTGCCGATCTGGGTCATTTCCAGAACGACATCCCCCACCTGAAACCGGCTGGTGACGGGCAGGTTGCGGAAATCGAACCCTTCCACGACCAGATTTTCGCCGAATGCGCCGTAATCGACCCAGATCTTCTTGCGGAAGTTCTCGATCTTTTCGGCGCTCAGCAGACTGACCTGACGGTGCCAATTGCCGCCATGGGCGTCGGTCTCGATGCCCCATTCCGGGGTCAGGGTGGCTTCGGGCACCTCGGTCTTGACGGTGCCGCGCTGAGGGCTGGTGCAAATGGCCAGAATCTTTCCCATATTATCCTCCGATCCGATACATCCCGCGGGTCGCCGGGATGTTTTGTTTGCGTTCAAAATGGTGCTCCTGCGGCTTTTCCCAAATCGTCGTTTGGATCGCCTTGAGCAGCTTCTCGTCCGTTGCGCCGGAGCGCAGCAGGGTCTTCAGGTCGCAGCCCGCTTCGCTGGCAAGACAGGGGCGCAGAAAGCCCTGACTTGTCAGCCGGACGCGGTTGCAGGAGGCGCAGAACTTACCGTGCACCGCCGCGATGAAGCCCACGCTCCCCTGCCAGCCGGGGGCGGTGTAGTAGACCGCCGGGCCGTCGCCGAGGGCGGCGCTCTCCTGCGCGGGCAGCGGGGCCAGCCCCGGCCAGCGCTTTTGCAGCCGGGCCAGCAGTTCCGGCCCGGAGATGCAGGGCATGGCCGCGCCATAGCCGATGGGCATCATCTCGATGAACCGTACCTGCAAGGGCTTGTCTTGGGCGAGGGCGGCCAGCGCTTCCAGCTCGCCCTCGTTCACGCCCGCCTGCGGCACGCAGTTCAGCTTGACGGGCAGCCCGCTTTCCAGCGCGGCATGGATGCCCGCCCTCACGTTTTCAAACTCGTCCCGCGCGGTGATGCGGGCGAACTGCTCCGGCGAGAGGGTGTCGAGGCTGATGTTCACGCTGTCCAGCCCGGCAGAGAGCAGGGCGGGCAGCTGCTTTGCCAGCAGAACACCGTTGGTGGTCATGGTCACGCGGCGGATGCCGGGGATGGCCTTCAACTGGGCCACCAGATAGTCCACGCCCTTGCGCACCAGCGGTTCGCCGCCGGTGACGCGGACGGTGTCCACCCCGCACTTGGCAAACAGCGCGGCAAGGCGCAGGAATTCTTCGTAGGTCAGAACATCTTCCCGTTCCAGCTTCTCCACGCCGTCCGGCATACAGTACCGGCAGCGCAGATTGCACAGGTCGGTGACAGACAGGCGCAGGTAATGGATGCTGCGGCCCTTTGCATCAAACATAGCCGCCCTCCGCCCGGATGTACAGGCCGCTCTTGCCGCCGCTCTTTTTCTCAAGGTGGATCTCGCCCAGTTCCATCCCCTTGTCCACGGCCTTGCACATATCGTAAATAGTCAGCAGCGCGGTGGAAACGCCGGTCAGGGCCTCCATCTCCACGCCGGTGACGCCGCTGGTCTTGACGGTGCAGCGGGCCTCGACGGCGCGGCGGTCTTCCAACAGCTCAAACTCGATCTTCACCTTGGTCAGCGGCAGCGGATGGCACAGCGGGATCAGTTCACTGGTCCGCTTGGTGGCCATGATGCCCGCCACGCGGGCCACGCCCAGCACATCGCCCTTCTTGACCGTGCCGTTTTTCACGGCGGTAAAGGCTTCTTCGTTCATGGTAATGATGCCGTGGGCCGTGGCTTCGCGGGCAGTGACGGGCTTTTCGCTCACGTCCACCATCACCGCATTGCCCTCGGCATCGAAATGGGTCAAGTTACTTGTCATATTGTCACGCTTATCCTCCGTACAACCTCTCAGCAATGCCCAAACCCGCAGTTGGGCCAGTGGCACTCGGCGCAGCCAAGGCAGAGGCCGCCCTCGCCGAGGCGGGCGATGTCGTCGGCGGTGATGGGGTCATCGGCCAGCAGACGGGGCAGCAGCAGGTCAAAAATGGTGCGCTTGGCGTACATCACACAGCCGGGCAGACCGCAGACGGGCACGCCGTCCAAGTAGCTGACGAGGAACATGGCACCCGGCAGCACCGGCGCGCCGTAAGTCACGATGTCGGCCCCGGTGTTCTTGATGGCCAGCGGGGTGCGGTCGTCGGGGTCCACGCTCATGCCGCCGGTGGTAAAGATCAGTTCGCACCCTGCGGCCTTGGCCTCCAAAATGGCGGCGGTGATCCCGGCGGGGTCATCATCGCAGACCTTATGGAAAACCATCTCACAGCCGTAGACGGCCAGCTTGCTTTGCAGGATGGGGGTAAATTTATCCTCGATGCGTCCCTTGAACACCTCGCTGCCGGTGGTGATGATGCCCACCTTCTTGGCCTGCATGGGCAGCACGTTCAGGATAGGCTCTGCCCCGGCGGCGGCCTGCATGGCGTCCATCTTCTCCTGCTCGATGACCAGCGGGATGATGCGGGTACCGGCCAGCTTCTGGCCTTTTTTCACCGGCAGGTCGCCGTGGATGGTGGCGATCATCATCTGCGGGGTGCTGTTCACAGCCATCAGCGCCTTGCGGTTGATCTTCAACAGGCCGTCACAGTCCGCGATCAGCTCGATCTTTCCTTCTTTCGGCGCAGTGCCGTGGATATTTTTGCCCGCAGCGGCCTTGTACAACAGGGCAGCTGCTTCGTCCTCGTGGAGGATGCCGGGGTGCTTTTCCCAGACGTAGAGGTTCTCCTTGCCGATGGAAAGCAGCACAGGGATGTCCTCGGGCTGGATGACATGCCCCTTGCGGAAGCGGGCATCCTTGTACTCGCCCGGGATGATCTGGGTGATATCATGGCAGAGCACCTGCCCTGCAGCGTCAACAGTACGGATCAGTTTCATGATGGCATTCTCCTTACAGCGCGGGCATCTGGGCTTCGATCCAGTCTGCCAGTGCCGGAATATCGTTCAGGTCAAAATCTGCGCCGGGGATATCCCCCACCACCGCCAGCGGCTGGAAGGAGACGGGCGCATCCGAGATGGCGCTGCGTACCACCTCGATCTTCGGCCAGCCGCTGGACTTGAACCCCTCCAGCAGTACAAGGTCGTAGCCGTGACGCTCGAACAGGGCAAGCAGATCCTGCTCGGTCAGGCGGAATTCCTCGGTCAGCAGGTAGCGCGTGCCGGAATAGACCGCCACGCCCTCGGCACCGGCTTCCCGCAGACGGTAGCTGTCGGTGCCGGGCACGTCCGGGGTAAAATCGTGGCCGTCGTGCTTGATGACTCCTACCTTCAGCCCGCGGCTGCGCAGCACGGGCAGCAGCTTTTCCAGCAGAGTGGTCTTACCGCTGTTGTGCACCCCGCTGACCGCCAGCACCACCGGGCGCTTGAGCGCCTGTGTCTCGGCCAGTGCCTGTTTTTGTTCACTGTACAAAGCAAAGCACCTCCACTTCTGTACCGGGTTCTACCGGCCCGCTGCCGGCGGGGATCTCCACCAGACAGTTGCAGCCCATCATGGCGGACAGCGCACCGGAGGAGTGTGCCTCGGTGTTGCCCGCGCCGGGCAGGGTCACCTTGCCGCCGCAGGCAGTCGCCCGCAGGTAGCGGTTGCCCTTGCTGGGTTTGGAAAAGCCATTGGTCAGGGTGCAGACGGTGCGGGTGGGGATGCAGCTCTCCTCCCGGCGTCCGGCGGCGCGCAGCAGCGCGGGGATGGCGTACTGCTCCAGCGTAGCGGCGGCGGCAAAGGGGTTGCCGGACAGGCAGAGCACCAGCTTGCCGCCCAGCGCTGCCGCCAGCATAGGGCTGCCGGGCTTCTGGGCTACGCCCTCTACCAGCAGCTGTGCACCCAGCTTTTCCAGCACAAGGGGCAAGTAGTCCTTCTGCCCTACGGAGACGCCGCCGCTGGTGATGACGGCATCGCAGCGGGTCAGCAGCTCCTGCATTTTACCGGTGATGACCTCCGGGTCGTCGGAGCACTGCTGCCGTTCCACGGCAAAGCCCAGCTGACGCAGCCGGGCGGCGTTCTGGATGCCGTTGGCATCGTAAATTTTACCGGGTGCCCACGGTGCGCCGGGTGCCAGCAGCTCGCTGCCGGTGGAAAGGATGCCCACGGTCAGCGGTCGGCAGACGGTTACCTCGGCGTAGCCCTGCCCGGCCAGCACGCCCAGATGGGCGGGGGTGAGCACCGTCCCGGCGGGCGCGATGACCGCACCGGCGGCTACATCTTCCCCCCGGAACACGACGTTTTGCAGCGGCTTTACGGCAGCGTACAGCTGCACGGTCTCTTCGCCGCTGTCGGTCAGCTCCTGCATCAGGATGCAGTCTGCACCCTCCGGCAGGGGGGCTCCGGTCATGATGCGGGCGGCACAGCCTGCGGGCAGCGCCGCAGCCGGGGCATCGCCCGCGTAAAGCTTCATCACCACCGGCAGGGTGACCGGGGTCTCCCGGCTTGCACCGGCAGTATCCGCGCTGTGCAGGGCGTAGCCGTCCAGCGGGCTGCGGTCAAAGGGGGGCTGGTCCATCCGGGCGCAGAGGTCGGCGGCAGCAATGCGCCCGCAGGCGGCTTCCAGCGGGATGGTCTCCGGGGACGGAGAAGGCAGAAGCGCTGCCGCGTCCAGCACGCTGCGCAGCGCCTTGACGGGGGAGCAGAAAGGCTGGTTCATTATAACTTCCTCCATAGACCCGCCGCTCTCCCCTTCTGCTATGGCTCAGACAGGGACACCGGCCGGGGTATTCTTTTTTCAAAAAGGCAGGTGAAAAAGAAGCGGAGACGTCTTGACCGGAAAATCAAAACGCCTCCGCAGAATATCCCCACAAAACCGGTTGCGGCAGTTTGCAGTCTGCTACGCCGGTGGCAGCCTTTGGCTATGCGCCGCCCTTGCAGCGGCAGCACACAGCCAAAAAGCACCTGTGAAGATGGGAGGAGTTCTTTTTTTCAAATTGCAGCGTTTCTTCTGCGGGAAGGCGGTGGGGTTTCCCCCGCCACCCTTGAATGCCCGCCCTTGCGGGTGCAGCATTGCGGCGCGGTGTCCTGCTCTTTGTGAGAGTTTAGACGCCTTTGCTCAAAGAAGCTCTTATACCCTGATTCAATTGTAGGTTGGTTTAATCGCAGAAATCGTCCACGTCGCTGATAGCCTTGGCGTAGCGGCGGGTGAGGTGCTTGGTGGAAAAGAGGAACCGCTCGTTCTGGTTGTTGGTCAGCTCCTCGATATCGGCATAGGCGGGGTTCTCCTGCATGGCCTTCCAAGTCTGCTCGATGACCTCCGGCGCAAGGCCGTAGGGGGAGCGCTGGAAGTACTTGAGCGGGGTGGCGCTGGGGTAGATGCGGGCGTTGAACCGCACCATCTCGGCGAACATCACACACAGATCCTTGTCCTCGATGAGCTGCGCGATCATGGCATAGTTATCGCTCATGTTGGCGTTGGAATAGTAGTAGGTGTCCTTTGCACCCGCGCGGGTGACGATATCGGTGCACTGGGGGTCTGCGGGCATCTGCGCCAGCAGCTCATCGGCGTTTTCCACTTCCTCCAGCAGCAAAGCGTGGGGGGTAATCAGCGCAGCCGCAGAGCGGGCACGGATGTAACCGGCCAGCTCCTGTGCGGGGGTCAGCTCCGGCAGCTCCGGGGCGGTCTTGGTGGGCTGATCCGCAAAGGGATCGTTTTCTGCCTCCGGTTCACTGGCCAGAAAATCCAGCAGTTCCGGCTTTGCAGCATCGGGCTGCGCAGCTTCGGCGGCTTCGGGTGCGGCCTCGGCAGCCTGCTTTGCGGCAAGCTCGGCGGTCTCTCGCTCCACTGCGGCGATCACATCTTCACCGGTCTTGGCGGCGCTGCCGTCAAAGGTGCTGCCGGTCTCCTTCAGGCGGCGGGCAGTCTCGCTTGCGGCGTCGATGTCGAACACCTCTGCCTTGGGCTTTTTCTTGGCGGCCAGCTCTGCCTTTTGCAGTTCCAGAACGGCCTGCTCCGGGTCTACGCTGCCATCCACCGTGGTGGTGTAGCCGGGTTTACGTCTGCCAAACAACATGACGGTCTTTCCTCTTTCTATGGGATTTATTCAACTGCTGCGGTGTTCTGGGCGTAGATGCCGCGCTTTTCCAGATCATCGGCCATGTCAGCCAGATCATACTTTTCCAGTGTCTCGCGGGTGGGCACACCGGTGGTGCGGTCCCAGCCGAAGATGTCGTAGAACAGATCCTTTGCCTTCTCCATGTCGGCGCGGTCCAGCTTGGTGGTGCCTTCCTCAAATGCCTTGAAGTCGGGGTCCTTATCGAACACCCAATCGCAGATGGCATCGTGCTCCTGACGCAGGTTTGCGCTGCCGCAGTTCTGCTGGAAGCTGATGGCGGTCATCGCGCGCAGCATCTGGGTGATGCGGGCGCCGTCCTCCTGCAGACCGGCCTGGGTATAGGTCTCGCCGGTAACAGCAGTCATAAAGTCTGCCTGCAGGTCCAGATCGCCGTGGTAGTCGCGCTCCTTGGAGGGAGACTGGGTCATGGGCCACATCCAGTTGCACAGGGTAGCGGAGTCGTGGAAGTTCTTATCGTTGACGCAGTAGGCAGCCAGCTTTGCCTTGTTCTCGTTGATGGGAGTGTAGGCCTTGGCCTTATCGT
>ERZ826146.1975-NODE-1975-length-16874-cov-4.349545_pt1 | contig 16874 bp, 14 predicted proteins | sample MGYA00519857_ERZ826146 | MGnify/ENA primary metagenome ERZ826146 (study PRJEB31778, sample SAMEA3449222) | human gut metagenome | biome: human gut; feature: human-associated habitat; material: faeces | place: United Kingdom | collected 2010/2012 ...
CCGGATTGTTCTTTCCTTATAAACTTATACTAAATAGAATAAGATTTTTCTTATTCTTTCGGTTCTTCCGTTTCGGATGACTTCAAAGTTTCGGCGCCTACATAATAACCCAGGTTAGTTCCCTGATTATATCCCATATTCTGCATAGCTTGAGACATATCGTAATTATGATCGGTCATCAGGTGAGGAAGACGGAATTCAGTAGGATGGTTGGTAGAGAATATGTAAAGGGATTTACCATCACTTGAACCTAAAATCACCTCTTCACGATAATCACCCAAGAAGTCGCCATAATAACAAGGATTATACTTAGTACTATGATTACCATCATTACTACCATAAGCACCGAAATAGACCAAACGAGTTTTATTCGTCTTGTTTACATCCGGATTTTCCTTATAGCTGTAATCATTCACCTGGCCGATCTCATCGCCGCTGTAGATAACCGGGATACCAGACTGCGTCAGCATATAGGCATGCAGTGTCAGGTCATAACGGATTGCTCTCTTTGTTGCTTCTTCGTCTTTCTCATATGCTGCTTTCTCGATACCGCACAGAGACGCCGTAGTACCACACTGACGTGCATCTCCGGAAGCCGGATCTGCATTATACAGTTCTCCTCTTGCAAAAGAGTTCTCATACTTACCTGTGAAGAAATCGCTCAGATATTTCTTATGAGCCACTTCATCAATGCCGAACTGACCAAGCCATCCATAGTCCAGCCCCCAGCCGATATCGTCATGGCAACGCAGATAATTCAGGAATACATAGTCCTTCGGCAGACGGTTGATGATATCCATCTGCTGACGCAGCAGACGGGCATCTCTCGTTGCTACCGTGTTCCAGGTGGTTGCCATCGTTGTTACATTATACAGCATATGACATTCCGGTTTTTCTACAGAGCCAAAATAAGGTACTACTTTTTCCGGTTCCATGACAACTTCTCCGAGAAGCAGTACACCCGGACACACGATCTCACAGATCATACGCATCATACGAACAATATTATGTACCTGCGGAAGATTTCTGCAATTGGTTCCCAGCTGTTTCCAGATATACGGAACCGCATCGATACGGATCACGTCCATTCCCTGGTTTGCAAGGAAGAGGAAGTTGTACATCATCTCATTGAAAACACGGGGATTTCCGTAGTTCAGATCCCACTGATAAGGATAAAAAGTAGTCATGACATAATGACCGATATCCGGAAGCCAGGTAAAGTTTCCGGGAGCAGTGGTAGGGAATACCTGCGGTACGGTCTTTTCGTATTCGTCCGGAATCTTGCGGTTGTTGTAAAAGAAGTAACGGCTCATATATTCGCCGTCACCCTGGCGTGCTTTTTTGGCCCACTCATGATCCTCGGAGGTGTGGTTCATAACAAAATCCATACACAGGTTCATTCCGTTTTTGTGGCATTTATCTGCAAGGGCAGCCAGATCCTTCATGGTACCAAGATCCGGGCGGACTTTGCGGAAGTCGGCTACTGCGTAACCACCGTCGGAGCGGCCCTTCGGGGTATCCAGGAACGGCATCAGATGAAGACAGTTCACGTTGCATTCCTTAAGATATGGAAGCTTGGCAGAAACTCCCTTGATGTTGCCGGCAAAATTGTCAATATAGAGCATCATGCCCAGCATATCCTTCTGGCGGAACCAGTCCGGATTTTTTTCTCTTTCCAGGTCGCGGTTTTTGAGCGCGCGGCGGCGTGCTGTAAAATACTGGTACATCTGGTCGCAGAGCTCTGCAAACATATCGTCATTGTGATAAAGCTCTGTGTACAGCCAGCGAAGCTCGTCGTGATGATGGTTTAAACGTTCCTGAAAAATTTCCTGATCTTTTTTCATGATTTCCTCCCTGAATAGATATTTATAGATGTCGGGAAACCTGTCAAATATTTCCCGGCGGTAATGGTTATCTGACATTTTTCCATAGAATTATAGCATGAAGTTTCCGGTACATGAATATACGGGTTGTTATGGAATATGGAAAAATGTTGTAAGTATTTTCAGTCTCCGGTTGTCTGTCGTCGTATCAGAACCGGAGTGATCTTTTTGTGGATCGGTTTTTGAAGCGGTGCCGGTTTTCTTTTCTTCATTTCGTTCATCTGTTCCACAAGCAGTTCCATGGTAGTCTGTGCGATCACATCAATCTGCTGTCCAATAGTAGTGATCGGGATGATGGACTCCGCAGCAATGGGTGAATTATCGAATCCGATGATCTGATATTCATCCGGCAGACAGTTGTATTTCTGGAAGATCAGATTGAGAAATATATTTGCGTAAGTATCATTGGATAAAAATATGCCTTTTTTCTGACCGGAATATTTACTGTCAATATCCTGAAAGATCACACGCATCTGTTCAAAAAGCTCCTGATAGGAATCACCGGAAACATTAAGGTTCAGTTCATAAGGAACATGATATTCCCGGCATGTTTCCTCAAAGGCACGGATACGGTCATAAGCCGGAATATTCTCAGGTACATGGACATTGATGTGGATCAGTACATCACACTGATTACGTATCAGCAGAGAAGTAGCCTGCATGCTGCCCATGTAATTGTCTGTTGTAACGCTGCATATATGTTCTGCTTCACGTTCAATGGCGATCACAGGAATATTATAGGAAGCCAGTTTTTCAGAGGAAAGAGTATGGCTGAGAACAATAAGTCCTTCAATCTTATAAGCCATCAGCTCGTCCAGATACTGCATTTCTTTCTCCGGGCCGCCATCACTGACAAAAACCAGAAATTTGTAATGATAATCGGAGTAACTTCGAAGAAGCTGTGTCAGCATTTCGGAATAATAATGAAGATAAAGGTTCGGGACAATGATCCCTACAAATTCGCTTTTTCCATTGGCAAGAACCCTGGCAAGCTTGTTTTTTCTGTAGCCGAGCTCATCAAGGGCTTTTGCGATCTTTTCCTGATTTTCCAGGGTCAGAGAATCCGGATGATTGAAATATCTGGAGATCGTAGTCTTGGAAAAACCAGTGTATTCTGCAATATCGGCAAATGTTACCTGTTTTTTAGCCATAAAAAAATATTCTCCTTTTAACAGCAGAAAGTTATGATACGGAATGCAGATGTGATCATATAAGAGAAAGCTGCAGACCGTACAGGATGATTGGATTGATATAATAAGTATAACAATACAGACGTTAAATAGCAATAAAAAAATAACCAGTTAAGTTACCGGTAACTTTTCTTGAATAAATTAACAAAAAAGGTTGACAGAAGCTATGTCATATAGTAGTATCAAATTATAAAGTAACCGGTTACTTTACCGGTTACTAAACAAGAACGAAAGAACAAAAAAGGGAGGAAAAGAGAATGAAAAAAGGTTCTGCGAAAGCTGTTCCGGCAGGAAAAAGAACTGCTGCAGAAAAGCTTCAGTATGTGAAAAAGAACTGGCAGCTGTATGTGTTTTTTCTGCTGCCTGCACTTCTTCTGACGATCATCTTCAAATACGTGCCCATGGGTGGCGTACTGATCGCTTTTGAGGACTACAATGTCATTGATGGTGTATTTGGAAGCAAATGGGTAGGACTGGAATACTTCCGGAGATTTCTGGCATCACCGGATTTTATGAATTATCTTGTGAACACTCTGAAACTGAGTATTTACGGACTACTGTGGGGATTTCCGATTCCGATCATCCTGGCACTTCTTCTGAATCAGATCCGGAGAGCTGGGATCAGGAAAAAAATTCAGCTTCTGATCTATGCGCCGAATTTTATTTCCGTTATCGTACTCTGTGGTATGGTTCGTATGTTTCTTTCACCGGTAGGTCCGCTGAATAAACTGATCGGTTCCGATGCCAACTGGATGACTATGCCGGCAGCATTTCGTACCATTTACATAGCCAGCGGAATCTGGCAGACAGCCGGATGGGCATCCATTATGTATACTGCAGCACTTGCCAATGCAAGTAAGGATCTGGAAGAGGCAGCAGTGGTGGATGGAGCAAATATCCTGCAGCAGATCTGGTATGTACAGCTTCCGGCTATTAAAAACATCATTGTGATCCAGTTTATCCTTCAGGCCGGAAATATTATGAGCATTGGTTTTGAAAAAGCATATGCACTGCAGACAGATATGAACCTTCCTGCATCTGAGATTCTTTCTACTTATGTATACAGAATCGGTCTTCTGAATGGAGACTATGGATATTCTACAGCAGTGGGGCTGTTTAATTCAGTGATCAATGTAATTCTTTTGATCTTTGTAAACTGGGTAGTCAAGAAACTGAATGACGGAGAGGGATTATAGGAGGTGCTGTTATGGCAAAAGCAAAGAAAAAGAAATATTCGGCATCTGATAAAGCCATTTTAGGAATCGGATACGTACTTCTGGGTGCATTTGTACTTTCCATTCTGGTTCCGCTTTTATATGTTGTGATCGCATCCTTTATGGATCCGAATGTGCTGAACAGCCAGGGAATCAGCTTTGATGTGCGGAAGTGGACGATCGATGCGTACCGCAGAGTTCTTGAAAATAATATGATCTGGAGAGGCTTTGCAAACTCATTTTTTTATTCCCTGGTGTTTACCATTATTTCAGTTCTGGTAACTCTGCTGGCAGCATATCCAATGTCCAAGAAAGAATTTGTGGGAAGAAATTTCTTCAATGTTATTTTTCTCATTACCATGTTTTTCGGTGGAGGAATGATCCCGACTTTTATCCTGATCAATCAGTTGCATCTGGTAAATACAATCTGGGCAATCCTGCTTCCGGGTGCGTTTAATGTCTGGAACATGATCCTTGCCAGAACCTATTATCAGTCTATCCCCAAGGAACTCAGAGAGGCATCTGCCATTGACGGTGCCACGGAAATCGAGCATTTTTTCAAGATTATGATGCCGGTATGCAAACCGATCATCGCAGTGCTTGCACTGTGGTCCTTTGTAGGAATGTGGAACAGTTATTTTGACGCTATGATTTATTTGAATGATGCGAAACTGCAGCCATTGCAGCTGGTACTTCGTTCCATCCTTGTACAGAATACACCGCAGCCCGGAATGATCGCAGATATCCAGAGTACTGCACAGATGGCAAAGGTAGCGGAACTTCTGAAATATGCTACGATCATTGTATCAAGTTTACCGCTTCTGATCATGTATCCATTCTTCCAGAAATATTTTGACCAGGGCATTATGGTTGGTTCTGTAAAAGGCTGATGACAGGAGGTTGATAATGATGAAAAAAAGAATGAAGGCATTATTGGCAATCGGGCTTTCTGCAATTATAATGGTATGCAGTGCCGGATGTGGAAATGGAAAAGAACACATGAAAGCAGAAACAGATCCGGATACCCCGGTGGAAGATGTGTCCTTTCCTCTGAAAGAAAAAGCAGAGCTGTCTTTTATTACCAGTGCACCTGCAACATCTACACAGGAACCTAATGAAAGAACGATCTTTGAAAGACTGGAAAAGCAGACCAATGTCCACATTGACTGGACCTGTTTTGTATCGGATCAGTTTGATGACAAAAAAAATCTGGCGCTGGCACAGTTCGGAAATCTTCCGGATGGACTTTTTAACGCAGGGATGAGTGATTATGATCTTCTTCGTTATGCCAAACAGGGAATCATTATTCCGGTAGAAAATCTGATTGATAAATACATGCCGAATCTTAAGGCTGTATTTGAAAAATACCCGGAATACAGAACAATGTGTACAGCACCGGACGGACATATTTATTCTTTCCCATGGATCGAGCAGCTTGGTGCGGGGAAAGAAGCCATTCAGGCAATTGGAGATATTCCCTACATTAATAAAAAATGGCTGGATTATCTGAAGCTGGACGTTCCGACTACAACTGAGGAACTGGAACAGGTTCTGATCGCTTTCCGCGACAATGCAGATAAACTGGAAAAGAAATTCAACATTGAGGGTGGTGTGATCCCGATGTCCTTTATCATCAATAATGGTGATCAGGATCCTGCAATTCTCATCAACGGATTCGGAGAAGGATATGGTGACACCGGTGATCATTTTGCAGTGAAAGATGATGGAACCGTTATTTATACAACTGTACAGGAAGGCTATAAAGAAGGTATTCAGTGGCTCCATCAGTTGGTAGAAGAAAAGCTGGTGGATCCGGAGGCTTTTACCCAGGAATGGTCAACTTATGTTGCAAAAGGTAAGAACCACAGATATGGTCTGTGTTTCACCTGGGATATTGCAAATATTGATAACAATGAAGATTATGTAATGCTCCCGGCGCTGGCCGGTCCGGATGGTCTTGTAAATATCACAAGACAGAATAACAGTGAAACCAGTGGCTTTGACAGAGGACGCTGCGTTCTGACTACAAGCTGTCGGAATACGGCACTGGCAGCAGCATGGATCGATCAGATGTATGCACCGATCCAGTCTCCGCAGAATAACTGGGGTACTTACGGGGAAAAAGATTCATTTAATATCTTTGAGATGTCCGAGAATGCAGAAGGTGGTCAGATGCTGAAACATATGGATCTGGGAGATGCATCTCCGGTAGAGGTTCGTGAAGCACAGTCTGTAAACGGACCGTTGGCAATACTTAACGAGTATTACGATGTATATGTAACAGAGCCGGCAGATGCAAAATGGCGTCTCGACAATATGCACGAAACATATCTTAAGGATATGAACAGTAAATATGTGTATCCGAATGTATTTATGAGTATTGATGATACCAATAAGGTATCTCAGTACGACACGGATATCAAGAAGTATGCGGAACAGAAAAAAGCAGACTGGATCCTGAATGGCGGCATCGATAAAGAATGGGATTCCTATCTGAAAAAGATGGAGCAGTATGGACTGTCTGATTATCTGGCAATCAAACAGAAATATTTTGACCAGTATCAGAAGTCTCTTAGTGAGACAGAGAAATAAAAACAGAAAAAGATACCGGTCAGAAACATAAAAAAGAAAGAGAGAGCAGAGTATGAGTGAAAAACTTGAAAAAGCACGTCTTTATGAAATAGAGGAAGCAAAAAATATCCCGCAGGAAGAGAAACCGGCCTTTCATGTATCTGCACCGGTTGGCTGGATCAATGATCCCAATGGATTTTCTGTTTTTAAAGGAAAGGTACATCTTTTTTACCAGTATCATCCTTACAGCCGTGACTGGGGCCCTATGCACTGGGGCCACAGTGTGACGGAGGATATGATCAGATGGGAGCAGCTTCCTGCAGCGCTTGCACCGGATCAGGAATATGATCGAGAGGGATGCTTTTCCGGAAGTGCTATTGAAGCGGATGGAAAACATGCTTTGATCTACACAGGAGTTACAACAGAAAAGCTGCCTGATGGAAAAGAAGAAGTCCGGCAGAATCAGTGCCTTGCCTGGGGTGACGGAAAAGATTATGTAAAGGTAGAGAAAAATCCGGTAGTCACCGGGGATATGCTTCCGGAGAAATGCAGCAGAGTTGATTTCCGTGATCCGAAGGTATGGGAAGATAACGGAACATACCATATGCTCGTAGGATGCCGCAGCGAAGAAATTCCTGGACAGGTAGTTCTGTTTTCCAGTAAAGATCTGAAAGAATGGAAATTTGAAACAATTCTTGCGGAGAACTCCACAGGAGAAATCGGTGTTATGTGGGAATGCCCCGATTTCTTTCCGCTCGGGGATAAACATGTGCTGATCTGTTCTCCGCAGCATATGCGGGCAAAAGGGTATGAGTTTCATAATGGACATAATTCCCTGTATTTTACGGGAGATTATGACAGCGAAAAACATACATTTGAAAAAGACGCACCGGTAAGTCTGGACTACGGACTTGATTTTTATGCGCCGCAGACAACCCTTCTTCCAGATGGAAGAAGAGTGATGATCGCCTGGATGAAATCCTGGGATAGCTGTGTGATCAAGGAAAAGCAGAGATGGCAGGGAATGATGACTCTTCCGAGAGAGCTGGAATATCGTGACGGAAAGATCTGGCAGAAGCCGGTCCGAGAAATTGAGAATTATCGGAAAAACCGTTGTTGTTATGAGAATGTAAAAGTGGGTGAGAGCTTAAGCCTTGAAGGCGTCCGTGGCCGAATGATCGATCTGACTGTGGAATTGCAGAACGCAGATGGCATCATGGATGGAAGCAGGAACTCCGGAAATCCAAATCAGGAAGCATTGGATGTGTACAATGAGTTCCGGATCGAGCTTGCACGCAATGAAGAATATACAACGGTCTTTACCTATGATCGAAAAAGACAGATACTGGAGATCGACAGAACCTGGAGCGGGGTGCAGCGTGATGTTGTATGTACAAGAAAGCTCCAGATCACAGATGACAGACAAAATCTGAAGCTGCGTTTTATCCTGGATCGAAGCTCCATAGAGCTTTTTATCAATGATGGAAGCAAAACTGCGACTACCGTGATCCCAACACCAGTGGAAGCAGATGAGATCCTGTTTCACAGTGACGGAAATGCTGTGATCCAGGTTGAGAAATATGATATTGTGTTGTAGAAGCCTCTCAAATATTGACAATTTCTCTATTTTTGTATAACATAGGGGAAGTTGCTTACGCCGGATCAGGAGTTATTCGTATCTCCTGATCCGGCATATATTTACAGGAGAGGAACACAGGAATGTTTTATCAGTTAAAAATCACAAGAAAAGGAACGAAACCGCCGGTATGGAGACGTTGTACTGTTGCGGCTGACGTTACATTTGCAAATATGGCAGCCATGCTTGAAAAACTGGTTCAGTATCCGGCAGGCAGCCTATATGAGATTGAATTTTTTCAGAAAAAAGTACAGATCCGTGAGAACGGTGACGGAGAAGCGAAGAATAATTTCACATTATTAAATGCAGGCGAGACAGAGACTGCAGAGCTTATGGATTCCGAGAAATGGTTTACCTTCCGTCAGTATGGCGCGGATAAGGAAGCTCCGGAATACAGAGTTGATATTGAGAAGAAAGACGAGGGAACAGCAGAAGCTCCTTCTATTGTAAAAGAAGTAAAGGGTGAGGATGATCCGTACTGGACAGAGGCACCGGAGCTGGGATGCACTGCAGCAGTTGAGACAGAGGCGGAAACAGCCAAAGCATCGGAAGACATTGCTGCAACAGTAGCAGCAGTAGAGGCAGCAGCCAGAGCTGCAAAAGCAGATGAGGCAGCCACAGGCAGCAGAAGAAATCCTACAGTAAAAGATTTCCTCATGTCCTATCGTAAAGAAGACCTTCTCAGCATTGCAGGTGAGCTTGGACTTCACTGCAGGGGAATGGAGCAGGAAGAGATCGCCGCAAAGGTTGCCGCAGAGGTTCTTAAACCGGAGGTTATGAAAGCAAGCTTCCTCGTAGCAGACGATCAGGAAGTACTGGCTTTTGAGGCGGCTATTCAGAGAAAATGCTTCCATGTTGCAGAGGATGAGTGGAATACATTAGAATGGCTGAACGATATGGGCTACCTTGTTTCCTACAGTGATGATTACGCAGAAGTTCCGGCAGAGGTTGCAGCTGTTTACGACCAGATCAATACACCGGAATTCCGGACACTTCGCAGCCAGGTAAACTGGCTGAAGGATTGCCTTATTATGGTAAGCTATCTGTATGTATCTGCACCGGCAAAGACCGTATATGAGATGTTTAAGCAGAGAAAAGGCTTTGACATCGGATATGACAGATTCATCGAGCTGTATCATACCATTCCGGAGAAGGCCTGTATCTGTGAGCTTGCGGAGGATCAGCTGATCCTGAAATCCGCACTGGTCAATAACATTTACAAGGATATCGAGAGACGTCAGGGTGGACGGAAATTCTATATTCCGTCTGTAGATGAGATCCTGGATTATTCCGAAAACGGGTATCCAACAAAATCTGCTTCTTACCAGAGACTGGGCAGATTCCTGCTGGATGAGATAAAGGTTTCCGATGCAGTGAAGGATCAGGTACTGTTCTTTATTTACAAAGAATGCTCCATGGATGGCAGAATGTCAGCGATCATGGAAAACCTGAACCAGAAGGGGATCCAGTTTAACGATGAGCAGCTTGAGAAATTTACAAAGCTGATCATGGAGGCAAACAATAACACAAGAATGCTGGAATTCCGCGGTTACACACCGAATGAGATCTCAGGAGCAGTATGGCCGTTTGCCACAGGCAAGCCGCACACTGCAATGCCGAACAGCTTTGTGCCGACAGCAATGCCGATGCAGCCGGCATCTGCAAGAAAAATCTATCCCAACGATCCGTGTCCGTGCGGAAGCGGTAAGAAATATAAGAAGTGCTGCGGAAGAAGATAATTCTGCAGAAAATTTACCGTAATTCCGGAGCTGAAAGTTCCCATAGATCGTTGCGGAGCGACTGCGCTCATGAGTGAGCAGCGAACGCGGATGATCTGGTCCGATTTATCGTTTGATGCAGTATCTCCGGAAATACCATACAAATTAATATAAGACAGTTCGTTTGTACCATCCTGTCTATAAATAAAACCAGGGCTGAAGAAGATGTGAGAATCAGGGCAGACTCGTGGCGGGTCTGCCCTTTTTTTACTTTAACTGGATCAAGGCCGGGAATCCCGGCTTTTTTTATTTATGGAAATATTCGGGTGGTGTGACAGATCCAGAAGGAGGAAAAATTTATGTATCAGTTAAAAACAGAAGCAGATTTCGATTCGGCACACTTTCTGTCCGGTTACACCGGCAAATGTTCCAACATCCATGGTCATCGCTGGCATGTGGAGATTGAGATCGAAAGCCGGAAGCTGGAGAAAAACGGTCAGGGGCGAGGGATGCTGGTAGACTTCGGAGATCTGAAAAAGGATCTTCGGGAGCTGGCAGATTCCATGGATCACACGCTGATCTATGAAGAAAATACATTACGTCCGAAAACGCTGGAAGCACTGGATGAGGAAGGCTTTCATCTGGTGAAGGTTCCCTTTCGCCCTACAGCAGAGAATTTTTCAGAATATTTTTTCAGAAAAATGGAAGAAAAGGGCTATCCTGTAAAAAGAGCTGTTGTTTACGAAACACCAAATAACTGTGCAGCTTACCGGGAAACGGAAGAAGAAACGGAGGCGGTATGGCTATGAGTACCTATCAGGTTGTAGAGAAATTTGTCAGCATCAACGGAGAGGGCAGACGGGCAGGAGAGCTTGCCGCTTTTATCCGGTTTAAGGGTTGCAATCTTCAGTGCAGCTATTGTGATACCAGCTGGGCAAATGAGCCGGGATGTGAGAGTGAAAGGCTGACAGAAGAAGAGATCCTTTCCTGGATCCGTGAAACAGGCGTAAAAAATGTGACACTTACAGGCGGGGAACCACTTTTACGGAAAGGCATGGAGGAGCTGATCGAGGCAATCCTGGAGGATCCATTCCGGCGGGTGGAGATTGAGACCAATGGAAGCGTAGATCTGAAGCCTTATCATATATTAAAAAAACGTCCGTCCTTTACCATGGATTATAAAGCACCGGACAGCGGCATGGAAAAAGAGATGCTCCTTTCCAATCTGGAGCTTCTGGGCAGTGAGGATACGCTGAAATTCGTGGTCAGCAGCCGCAGAGATATGGAAAAAGCTCTGGAAATCCTGGAAAAGTACAGGCTGGTCGGAAAAACGGCAGTTTATTTCAGCCCTGTTTTCGGCAGGATCCAGCCGGTGGAGATCGTGGATTTCCTTATGGAAAAAAAGCTCAACGATGTAAAGCTTCAGATCCAGCTTCATAAGGTGATCTGGGACCCGCAGAAACGGGGAGTATGACAGGAAAACATATCACAATATAACAAGAAATACCGCAGAAAAGGAGAACGCTATGAAAGCACTTGTACTTGCAAGCGGCGGTGTGGATTCCACCACCTGCCTGGGGCTTGCCGTAAACAAATATGGAAAAGAGAATGTAATTGCATTAACAGTAGCTTACGGACAGAAGCACACAAAAGAAATCAAGGCTGCCAGAAAAACAGCAGAATATTACGGAGTGGAGCATCTTTATCTGGATCTGGAGCCGATCTTCCGGTACAGTGACTGCTCGCTGCTGAAGCATTCAGACAGAGAGATCCCGCACGAAAGCTATGCAGAGCAGCTGAAGGAAACCGATGGCTCACCGGTTTCAACCTATGTGCCGTTCCGGAACGGATTATTTCTTTCCTCGGCAGCAAGTATTGCGCTGTCAAAAAACTGCAGTGTGATCTATTACGGAGCACATGCGGATGATGCAGCCGGAAATGCATATCCGGACTGCAGCAGTGCATTTCACAATGCGATCAATGAGGCAATTTATCAGGGAAGCGGCGGTCAGCTGAAGGTTGAGGCACCTTTTGTCAGCTGCACAAAGTCAGAGGTCGTAAAAACCGGACTGGAGCTGAATGTTCCTTATGAACTGACCTGGAGCTGTTACGAAGGCGGCGAAAAGCCCTGCGGTGTGTGCGGAACCTGTATTGACAGAGCAGAGGCATTCCGACTCAATGGAGTGAAGGACCCGGCACTTGACAGATAGATCGGTCATGAGTAAGTAACGAAGCGGATCGCAAATATCCGCCTGACCATAGAAAGGAAAAAAATATGAGCAGAGAAAAGCTGGAAAAAGAAGGAATCACCCTTCTCGGAAATCAGAAGGTAAAATATCCGGACAATTATGCTCCGGAGGTACTGGAAACATTTTTGAACAAGCACCCAGACAACGATTACTTTGTAAAATTTAACTGCCCGGAATTTACAAGCCTTTGTCCCATTACCGGACAGCCGGATTTTGCAACGATCACGATATCCTACGTACCCGGTGAAAAAATGGTGGAGAGCAAATCGCTGAAGCTGTACCTTTTCAGCTTCCGCAATCACGGAGATTTTCATGAGGATTGCGTGAACATCATTATGAAGGATCTGATCCGTCTTATGGATCCGAAATACATTGAGGTCTGGGGGAAATTTACGCCGAGAGGTGGCATTTCCATTGATCCCTACTGCAATTATGGAAAAGCCGGAACCAGATGGGAGGAGATTGCCTGGAAACGCCTGACAGAGCATGACATGTACCCGGAAAAGATCGATAACCGGTAGAAAAACAAAAAGTCCCTGTTTTCACTGCGAAAAGCAATGAAAGCAGGGGCTTTTTGTTTAGTGTGCCTGACAGCGTAGGTTTATCTTTATGACAGCCGGATGCACTCCGATTCTGTGCCAAACAGATCAGCGATCACATCGTGCACGGTTTCGATCTTATCTGCCATATAGGCCTTTGCTCCGCAGAACAGCAGGCCGTTTTCCACGTCGCCCTTTACGGCGGCGATCAGCTTGTCTGTAATGCAGTAAGGGATCTCGCCGGGGGAACATTTGGCAAGGCAGCGGTGGCAGGGGCTGTGTGGGATTTTTTCACCGGCCATGACGTGCTGCATGAAGGGATTCATAATGGCACGTCCCGGCATACCTACCGGGCTTTTTACAATGGCAATGTCGTCCTTTGCGGCGTGGATCAGGGATTCTTTCAGCCGGATGTCTGCGTCACATTCTTCCGTTGGGATAAAACGGGTGGCGACCTGAACGCCGTCTACACCAAGATCAAGGACATGCTTTACATCCTCGTGCGTGGCGATGCCGCCGGCAGCTACTACAGGGATTTCCGTGCCGAATTTTGCGGCATAGCTTTTTACAGTCTGGACGATCTTTCGGATCTCATTGTCGTAGGCTTCCGGTGTATAGGAATCCAGCTCTTCCTTGTGGAAGCCCAGATGACCGCCTGCCTGGGGACCTTCGATCACCACAAGATCTGCAGTGCGCTTGTACTTTCTTTCCCAGTATTTCAGGATAACCTTTGCAGATTTGTCCGTTGAGACAATGGGGGCGATCTTTGTTTTGCTTCCGCTGACAAGAGCAGGGAGCTCTGTAGGAAGTCCTGCACCGGAGATGATCAGGTCAGCACCGGCCTGGACAGCTGCCTTTACATGAGATGCATACTCCTTCAGTGCAACCATGATGTTGTAGCCAATGATACCGTCAGGAGAAATCCTGCGTGCTTTTTTCATCTCGGACAGGATAGCCCGCTGGTTGGCTTCTTCGGTATTCCGGTCGAAATCCTTTTCGCGGTAGCCGATCTGAGCGGTGGAAATGATTCCGATTCCGCCTTCTTTTGCAACGGTGCCTGCCAGCCGGCCAAGGCTGATGCCGACACCCATTCCACCCTGGATCAGGGGAAATCTCGTAAGTTTATCACCGATTTTAAAATTCTTCATAATGATCAGATCCTCACATTCATTTGCTTTCGTTAAATAATTTTAGTATAAAATAGTTTTATTATCAAAGTATATCATAACAGGGGAATTTGTCAATGTAAATGTCGGTGAATCAGGGAAGTCCCCTGTTTCAATTACGAACATCCGTCGGACCAGATTTTGTTAAAATCCACTTTGTTGACAGAACAGAAAATATCAGGCAAATTCACAGTGATATCAGCTTTACAGAAAACTGTAAAGTGAATTAGAGGAAAAGGGAGGAACAGGTATGAGAAAAAAGACGAGTACCATCATGGCCTGGCTGCTTGCGGCGTCCGTGACAGTCACATCTCTGTCAGCCGGAACAGTGACGGCCTATGCACAGGAGGAAATGCCGCTGGCGGAAGCCGGAACCGCGACAGAGAGTGCGGAAGAGTTTGGCGACAGCAGTGACAACATTGCAGATATTGCGGAAGAGGGCAATATTGAAGCTAAAGAAAAGGGTGAGCTGACAGCATTATGCTGTGTAGTTTCACCCTTTTTATGTGTGATGAAATTTTTAAACTGTAAAGCAGTAGACTATGTCCGGAATCCCTCTGGCAAAATCAGAATTTAAACAGATTCAGACCGATCTCCTGACTGAACTCACGGCCGATCTCTCCGTCGATCACCTGGATCTGGATCTCGGCAGTAGCGCTGATGATGGCACGGTTCAGATGACCGCCGTGTACATGGCCTTTCTCGTCACCGGCTGCGATATGGAGATGAAGATAAACGTCACCGTCTTTGCGGGTAACGGTACCGGTAAGTGATACGATCTCAAACGCTCCCTGGAACTGAATAGAGTGGTATTCCTTTGTCACTGTGTTGTATACGCCTGCAGTGAAATCATTGATGGCGCCAAGGCCTGTGACCTGTGCAAGGCGGATATTCTCTTTTTTTGCAACCTTGCCGATCTCCTCCAGGATCTCTTCCTTCGGATCAAGACGAAGATAGATCGTGTTTCCAAAACGTTTGTATTCCATGATAAAAACCTCCCTTTGTATGATATTTGCCATAAACAGCGGCGGATGTTTTATCCGCTTGTCAATAAGTATAATACATTTTAATTTTTTACGGAAGGCCAGGGAAAGAGAATGTCGGAGTCTCATGCCTGTGCGAGAGATTTTTTTTGACGTCTGCTCTTAGCATTGGAGGTAGGCGGGGATACGTTTGAGGTTTCGTTAGGTGGATGTGGTTGAGGGACGCCAGAGGAAGGTGGCATCGCTCCGGGAGTGGATGCAGTCGGGGATGTTTTTTGAGGTTTTGAGAGGTGGATGTGGTTGAGGGACGCCAGAGAAAGGTGGCATCGCTCCGGGAGTGGATGCAGTCGGGGATGTTTTTGAGGTTTTGAGAGGTGGATGTGGTTGAGGGACGCCAGAGGAAGGTGGCATCGCTCCGGGCAGGGACTCCGTCGGGGGATACTACTAGGGCTCCGTGAGACGGCTAAAAGCATTGCGGCAGGGCCAGAACTCGCCTGCGGCTCAGACAGCAGACCCTGCCGCAATAACGCCGTCTCCCGCAGCCCAAGTAGTAATCACCCCTCCTCCGCAGCAGCCCGGCCCGATGCCACCTTCCTCTGGCTGACGCTTCCAGCCGACAGGAAAAAACATGCGGGGGATGGAAGCGGACTGGGCGTCCTGTCCTGAAATGTCAGACTGGTACAGAATATTCCTATAAGTATCGAAGAATACAGAAACGGGATCGGCCCAGCGTATCACCATAAATATCGAAGAATACAGGAACTAGATCGGCCCAGTGTATCACCATAAATATCGAAGAATACAGGGATCAGATCGGCCTAGCGTATCACCATAAATATCGAAGAATACAGGGACCAGATCGGCACAGCGTACTATTATAAGTACCGAAGAATCACAGAACCAGATCGCAGATCGGCCCAGCGTACCACCATAAGTACCGAAGAATACAGAAACCAGATCGGCACAACGTTCCATTCTGAGTACCGCAGCATACAGACAAAAGTCAACAACGCAGCACACACAACAACGCAGAACTCTTTCCGTGCCCAACGGGGTGGGAGCGCGAGGGAGGGCGTTCGGGCTGCGGAACTCTGAGATCGCCTTCCCTCGCACTTACCGCATTGAAAATGCGACCGGCGTAGCGCCATCCAGCGAAGAGACTTATCATTAAAAAAACAACACAATAAACAACAATAAAGATAATCCTAAAAATTACAAATAAGAATAAAAAATTGTCCTATAAAAACAAACTTCCAGGAAAATCTAAAAAAATTGAAATTTATGGTTGACAAGCATAACTCCCAGTGGTATTATAACTGAGCTGTCGCAAATAATTGTTTTTAAAAAACAAACAATTAAAAAGAATTTCAGAAAAATGAAATTCACAGTTGACAAAAGACAGAAGATATGATAAAGTATCCAAGTCGTCAACGAAACGACAACAAAATCTTAACTCAAAAATGTTTGAAAAAAACTTAAAAAAGTGCTTGACAAACAAAAAGAGATGAGATAAAATAAACGAGCTGTCTGAGAGACAGACACAACAAACCTTGATAACTAAACAGTGAAACACATACGATTCTCGAAAATTTCTTTACATTTAAAGAACGGTTTAAACAAACCAAAAGCAGTAAAAACGAGAGATAGCCAAACGGTTGTCTTGAGTAAACGAATCAAACATTTTATCAGAGAGTTTGATCCTGGCTCAGGATGAACGCTGGCGGC
>ERZ826146.1982-NODE-1982-length-16794-cov-3.154490_pt1 | contig 16794 bp, 17 predicted proteins | sample MGYA00519857_ERZ826146 | MGnify/ENA primary metagenome ERZ826146 (study PRJEB31778, sample SAMEA3449222) | human gut metagenome | biome: human gut; feature: human-associated habitat; material: faeces | place: United Kingdom | collected 2010/2012 ...
ATGTTGGCTGTATTATTTTTATGGTCTTAGTATATCCAGAAATTGTGATGGAATCATGTTGAACTTATGAAAAAAAAGTGAACGAATGTCGAAAGTTCTATGAATTAAGAATATTTTACAGCTTTTTTTTCAGAGTGTGTTATAATGCAGGTCGTATCGTTAATGATAGATTTTTATTCAGGAGGTAATGAACATGATGAAAATAAACAAATTAAGCGCATGGATTCTTGCAGGAGCCCTTACATGTACAACACCGGCCATGGTTTATGCAGATCAGACAACAGATGAAATTGTGGATCAGGCGGCAGAGCTTCTTGAGCAGAGCGGAGTAGATGATCTGTTAGCTGATCCGGATAAAGTAGTAGATATTATTGTTTCTGCAAAAGAAACTCTGGGAACTGTAGATGTAACAGATGAGCAGATCAGCAGTGCGCTGGATGCTGCAGCAGGAGAACTGGGAGTAACTCTTTCTGATTCAGACAAGACTACATTGATTAAGTTATATAATAAATTTAAGGATATGGATCTGGATGAAGATGAACTGAGATCACAGGTATATGATAAACTGGAAAGCCTTGGAATTACAAAAGAGGATGTAAAAGGAATTCTCGGAAAATTACTTGATCTGGTAAAAGGCATTTTGAACTGATAGCAGACAAATGAGCAGAATTATGCATAATGTATAAAACAAACAACCTCGAAAAAGCAAAGAAATAAAAAAATATGTTGTATTTTTATAAAAAAATATATATAATAGAATAACAAAAAATAATAAAGGTGATAAAATTGAACAATAACAAAATAGGAATTTTTGACTCAGGAATTGGTGGAGTAACAGTATTAAAAGAAATAATAAAAGTTTTACCAAATGAAGACATATATTATTTTAGTGATTCCAAAAACAATCCATATGGCGATAAAACAGATAAAGAAATATTAGAAATTTGTAATAACATTGTAGAAATATTATTAAAAGAAAATTGTAAGGCAATAGTAATTGCATGTAATACAGCAAGTGCTAAGGCTGCTACAAAATTAAGAGAAAAATATGCAGATATACCAATAATAGCAATAGAACCTGCATATAAAATGGTTTATGACTTTGCATATGATAAAAAAACATTGGTAATGGCTACAAAAGGAACAATAGAAAGTGAAAAATTCCATAAATTATACAATAAATATAATAACCATAATACTGAATTGCTAGAATGTATTGGACTAGCAGATATAATAGAAGAAGGGAACGAACAAAAAATAAAAGAATATTTAAAAGAAAATCTTTCCGAATATAAGGGAGATGTTAAAAATGTAGTTTTAGGGTGCACACATTATCCTTTAATTGAAAAAAAAATAAAAGAAGTATTAGGAGATGTAGAATTCTTTAATGGGGCAGCTAGTTTATCAAAACATTTAAAAGATATTTTAATAGAAAAGAATTTAATTAACGATAAAAGAGAAGAGGGAATTATAGAATTTGTAGACTCAAGTAATTTAATACAAAAAAGAGAAAGATTTTATAAATATTTAAAAAATAATTAAAAAACTTATATAGAATGTAGAATATTCTATATAAGTTTTTTATTAATCAACTTTTAATAATGAAAAAATTATTTTCATCTTTACTTCCGATCAATTTGTAACCCAATAATTTATATATCTTTTTTACTGTGCGGATATTATCATCAGTATTAGGGTAAACCTTCAAAATTTCTGGAAAATTTTCAGTTTCTATGTTCTTATACAGAGATTCTAAAAGTTCCAATTTTGTTGGATTGTTCTCAAATGTCTTCCGAAGTTTTTCAATGTCTGGCCTATTCATAAAGAATGCCCTCCTCATATAATAATTAATAAAAATATTATATCATAACAAAGCAAAAAAGAAAAGAGAAAAAATGTTCGTAAAAACTATTGACAAAACAAAATAAAAAATATATAATCAGACCGAACAAAAATTTTATTTATTTTTTAGGAGGTCTGATTATGATAACAACATTACACATAAAGAATATAGGAATAATAGATGATTTAAGCATAGATTTAAATAATGGATTAAATGTATTAACTGGAGAAACTGGGGCTGGAAAAACATTAATAATAGATTCATTAGGAATAATATCAGGAGGAAGATTTTCTAAAGAAATGATAAGAAAAGGTGAAACAAATTCATTTGTAGAAATTTGTATGTATGAACCAGAAAATGAAAATTCAATAGAGGGAAATATAATTGTCTCAAGAGAGATTAATTCAAATGGAAGAAATATGTGCAAAATAAATGGAAGAATGGTAACTGTAAATGAACTTAAAAATTTTATGAGTAAATTTATAGAAATTCACGGTCAAAATGACAATCAAAGTTTATTAGACAATAAATTTCATTTAAAATATTTAGATGGATTCATTGGAGAGGAATTATTAAAATATAAACAAGAATATAAAGAAAACTACACAAGATATATAGAGATAAAACAAGAATTAAAAGCAAACTATGGAGATGAAAAAGAAAGAGAGAGAAAATTAGATTTATTAAAATATCAATTTAACGAAATAGAAGAAGCAGACCTAAAAGAAAAAGAAGAAGAAGAACTTGAAGAAAAAAGAAAAATTATGCTAAACTCAGAAAAAATATCAAATAGTTTAAACGAAGCAGATGAAGCAATTGGAGAGAGTAGTATAGATAGTATAAACTTAGCTATAAGAGCTATGGAAAAAATAGAGGGAATAGATACAAAATATGAAGCAATTACAAGCAATCTAAAAAATATATATTATGACCTTCAAGAATTATCAAGAGATATCTCAAATGAAAAAGAAGATATTTATTTTGATGAACAAGAAAGAAATGAAGTAGAAGAGAGATTAGATTTAATATATTCTTTAAAAAGAAAATATGGTAATAATATTTTAGAAATATTAAATTATAAAGAAGAGATAGAAAAAGAAATACAACACATAGAAAACTTAGATGACTATAACCGAAAATTAAAAAAAGAATTGAAACAAATAAAAGAGAAAATGACAAAACTAGCTATAAATATTCATAATTTAAGAAAAGAATATGCAAAAGTTTTAGGAATAAATATAAACAAAATATTAGAAGACTTAGAAATGAAAAATGCAAAAATAAATATACATGTAGATTATAAAGAAGAAGAATTTTTCGAGAACGGAAAAGATGAAATAGAGTTTTATATAACAACTAACTTAGGAGAAGATGAAAAACAATTATCAAAAATAGCATCTGGTGGAGAAATGTCTAGAATCATGTTAGCTATTAAAAAAGTATTAGCAGATACAGATAAAATGCCAGTATTAATTTTCGATGAAATAGATACAGGAATAAGTGGGAAAGCAGCAAATGCCGTTGCCGAAAAGTTAAATAGCATATCAAAAAATCATCAAGTATTATGTATTTCACATTTACCAAGCATTGCAGCATCTGCAGATTATAATTATTTTATAAGTAAAAAAGTTTTAAATGATAGAACAAATACAAATATAAAATTATTAAATGAAGAGGAAACAATAAAAGAAATTGCAAGAATTTCATCTGGAGAAATAAATGAAGCAACAATACAATATGCAACACAATTAAGAAATAAAAAGGCTTGTTAGAAAATTACAATTATAAAAAATGTATAAAACTGTAAAAATTAGAGTAAAATATTACCAAAACGAAAGGTGGTATTTTATATGAAAGATTTCTTAGAGATAAAAAACATAGAGGCATTAGAAGTATTAGATTCAAGAGGAAATCCAACAGTTCAAGTTGAAGTTGTAACAGATGGTGGATTTTCAGGTGTTGCATTAGTTCCATCAGGAGCATCAACAGGAAGTTTTGAAGCAGTAGAACTTAGAGACAATGACAAAAATAGATTTATGGGAAAAGGCGTAAGCAAAGCAGTAGAAAATGTAAATAAAAAAATCACAAAAAAACTAATAGGTATGAATGTATATGACCAAAGAAATATAGATAGAACATTAATAGAATTAGATGACACATTAAATAAATCAAACTTGGGTGCAAATGCAATATTAGGAGTTTCTCTTGCGGTTGCAAAAGCATCTGCCAATTCATTAGGAATGGAGTTATACAATTATATAGGGGGAGTAAATGCAAATAAATTACCAGTTCCAATGATGAACATTCTAAATGGAGGAAAACATTCAGATAATAATATAAATATACAAGAATTTATGATAATGCCTGTTGGAGATATTACATTTTCTGAAAGACTAAAAAGAGGAGTAGAAGTATATCATACATTAAAAAAAGTTTTAAAAGAAAAAGGTCATTCAGTTGGAGTTGGAGATGAAGGGGGATTTGCACCAGACTTAAAAAATGAAGAAGAAGCCTTGGATTCAATTATGGAAGCAATACAAAAAGCGGGATATGAACCGGGAAAAGACATATGTTTAGCCTTGGATGTTGCAAGTACAGAAATGTATGATGAAGCTCAAAAAATTGGAAAAGATGGTTATTATTTTTGGAAAACAGATATATTCAAAACAAAAGCAGAGATGATAGAATATATTGTAGAATTAACACAAAAATATCCAATAATTTCAATAGAAGATGGATTAGCTGAAGAAGATTGGGAAGCCTGGGAAGAATTAACACAAAAATTGGGAAATAAAGTACAACTTGTTGGAGATGATTTATTTGTAACAAATATAAAAAGATTACAGAGAGGAATAAAGGAGCATGTAGCAAATGCAATCTTAATTAAACCAAACCAAATAGGAACACTTACAGAAACACTAGAAACTATACAAGAAGCAAAAGAAAATGGTTATAAAACAATAATTTCACATAGATCTGGAGAAACAGAAGATACAACTATTGCAGATTTAGCAGTAGCAATAAATGCTGGACAAATAAAAACAGGAGCTCCATGTAGAACTGATAGAGTAGCCAAATATAATAGACTTTTAAATATTGAAAATCAACTAATGATAGATAATCAATAGAAATATAAGATATGATAAGCTAATATAATAAAAGAAAATATAAAATAACAAAGAAGTCAAAAGAAGAATTATTATTCAACTCTTCTTTGACTTCTTTCATTATTATTAGAACTAGAATTGCACATTTTTTCATATTCTTTGCATTTTATTTTATAATCCATTTGCATACATAAATATCTATAATAACAATAAGCCTGTTCATATTGAGCCATAGGATTAAACATAGGGTCTCTATATAAATCGTTCATATCAGCAGAATTATTCATTCCGCATTTGCTGTTGAAACATAGCATAATCCATAAAAGGAGGCATATTATTAAAATCTTTTTCCACAACAACCATCTCCAATCATCTAATATTAATAGATTTTATTCAAAATAAATTTTAATATTCATAAAGCTCTTACAAATTGAAATTAAAAAAAGGAAAAAAATTCATAAAAATAAAAGTATAAAATCCTGCCAAAAATCCATGTAATAATTTTCCATAAAAATAAGGTTTTATAGAAAGGTCTGTTTTTGAAGTTATACTCAAAACTTGTAGTAATACAGATAAACCACCAAAACCAAGTAAAAATGCAGTTAAAACAATATTAATAGAAATAGCTTTAATATGAATATTAGAGATTATACTTATACCATTAGTAATTTCAAGCAAACCAGTAAGAATTCCATAAATAAAAGAAGAGTCAATATGTATAAAATCAAATAAAGGAGTAAAAATATAAACTAGACTATTTAAAATTCCACTTGATTTTAAAATTGAAATTATACTAGAAAAAATAACTACGAAACCACCAATCATTAAAACTGTAGAAATACTATTTGTAATACTTTTGCCTAAAACTTCGCCTAAATTAGAAAATGTAACATTTTTATTTTTATTAAAACTAGATTTTTTATTTATGTCAGTATTAAAAGTAGAAGTATTAAATTTCCAAAATCTAAAAATAATTCCAACCGTAATACAAGCTAAGATATGTGTTACAAGTAATAATAAACCAATTGTAGAATTGCCAAACATACTAATTCCAACAGTTCCAACAATAAATAATGGTCCTGAATTATTAGTAAAACTAAGTAATCTTTCACATTCCTCTTTAGAACAAATATTATTTTCTCTAAAACCACAAGCTATTTTAGCACCAACAGGGTAGCCACTTATTAACCCCATTATAAATCCAAAAGCACCTTCACCTCTAATGTTAAATAATGGTTTCATTAATTTATTTAAAAATCTTCCTAATATATTAACAAAATTTGTATGCATCAATAAATCTGTTGCAACAAAAAAAGGAAATAAAGAAGGTACTACCGAGTTTGCCCATAAAGAGAGTCCTTTTTTTATTGCAGGTAAATTACTAGAGGAAAATAAGAGCAGACTACCAGCGAAAGCTAAGAAAATTAAAGTCAGTATATTTCGTTTTATTTTTATTATATAAAAATGAGATTTAGAAAACATATAATCACCACATTAAAATATATGTATAAAACCAAAAAAATAGCACATACTTACAATATGTTTGCATCACAAACATAGAAAGGTATGTTTTATTTATGAATAAAAAAAATAAAAATAAAGACCTAGAAAACATGGAACTGGAGATAGGAGAGGACACAACAAAATATGGAGAATTCGTATCATCATATTTTGCATGGGTATCTTTACCAAAGCAAAAAGAAAAAGTTGAAAAATTAGAAAATATAACAAAAAATAAAGATAAAGAGAGAAATTAAAAGAAAAAATAAGATGATATGAAAATTATTATCAAATAAGGTCAGAAAAGGTCAAAAACAAAACTTGAAAAAACACTAAAAATGATTATAATAATATTATAGGTCAAAGAAAGTCAAAGACAAAAACATATTATAAATATTTAAGCAAACAAATAATTAATGGGGGGACTGATAAAATGAGAATGTCAGATGTAATAGAAGATTTTATAAAAGATTTATTTGAGGAGGATGAATCAGATTATGTAGAAATACAAAGAAATGAATTAGCACAACACTTTAACTGTGTACCATCACAAATAAACTATGTAATATCAACAAGATTTAAGCCATCACAAGGCTATTATGTAGAAAGCAAAAGAGGCCGGTGGTGGAAACATCAAAATCAAAAAAATAAATAATACAAAATCAGATTATATAATGCATATAATAAATAACATAGGAAAAACAATAACAGTAAATGACATAGACATTTTATTAAGTGATTTTTTAACTTACAATATAATAACACAGCAAGAAGCAAAGCTATTAAAAGTTGCAACAAGTGATAATGTACTTAGGTTAAATTCAGAAATAAAAGATGAAGTAAGAGCAAGAATATTTAAAAATATGTTATTAAATATAGAATAAAATTAAAGGAGTGATTAATATGTTATGTGAAAATTGTGGAAAAAGAGAAGCAAATGTTAGATATTCAGAAAATATTAATGGAGTAAAAAAGGAGATGCATTTATGCGAAGAATGTAGCAGAAAATTAGGAATTGCACAAGATATGGATTTTAAAATTCCAGCATTAGATTTTTCTAATTTCTTTGGAAGTTTCTTAGAAGACTTTAATACACCAGATTTTATGCCATTATTAAATGAAGTAAAACAACTAAAATGTGATAGTTGCGGTTCAACCTTTGAAGATATAATAGATACAGGAAGATATGGATGCCCAAATTGCTATGATGTTTTTGAAGATAGAATGGATCCAATATTAAAAAAACTACAAGGTGCAAATAGACATGTAGGAAGACTAGGAAAAATTTCAAATAATAATTTAAAATTTCAAGATAAAGAAAGTAAAAAAGACAAGAAAGAAGAAAAAACAAATCCTGTAGATAAATTGCAAGAAGATTTGAAAAAAGCAATTAAAGAAGAAAGATATGAAGATGCTGCAAAAATTAGAGATGAAATAAAGAAATTATCAAAATAAGTTAAGAGAAAATCATATGGAAAGGAAGTAATAATATGAATTGGTATTTACAAAGTGGAAAAGATTCAGATGTTGTTACAAATACAAGAATTAGATTTGCAAGAAATTTACAAGGATTTAAATTTAATCTAAAAAATCCAAAAGATATAGAAGAATTAAAAAATAAAATAAAAGAAAATACATATGCAATAGGTTATGGATTAAAATATCTAGAATTAAAAGATATGGATGACATTACAAAAATGAGTTTAGTAGAAAAGAACTTAATAAGCAAAGACTATGCACTAAAAAATAAAACAGGAGCAATTTTAATAAATGATGAAGAAAATATTTGTATTATTATAAATGATGATGACCATTTAAAAGTTCAAGTATTTAGTTCTGGATTTGAATTAGAAAACACACTAAACTTTGCAATAGAACTAGATAAAAAAATAGAAGAAGTTTTAGGCTATGCAACAAGTAAAAAATATGGATATTTAACAAGTATGCCAACAAATTGTGGTACAGGCTTAAAAGCATCTGTAATGGTTAGTTTACCAGCACTTGAAAAAACAAGAAATATAGATAAAGTATTTTATAACTTAAGTAATTTTGGAATAAATATATTAGAATTAAATAATGCATTTGAAATTTCAAATAAAAGAACTCTAGGAATTACTGAAGGAGATATTATACAAAATATCAAAGTAGTTACTGAAAAATTAATTGAACAAGAAAGAAATGCTAGAAAATTCTTAGACAAAGATAAAATAAGTTTAGAAGATACAATTTATAGAAGTTATGGATTGTTAACTAATTGCAGAAAAATCACATTAGAAGAAACAGAAAAATTACTATCAAATGTAAAAATTGGAACAGATTTAGGAATATTACCAGAACTTACAGATAGTAAAATTCAAAAAATGTATTTATATAGTAAACCGGCAAATATGCAAAAATATCTAGGAGAGCAGTATGAAGCATTTGAAAGAGACATAAAAAGAGCAGAGGTAATCAAAAATATAATAAAAGAAAAATAAAAAAAGGAAGGTGATAAAATGACATACAAATTTACAAATAGAGCAAACAAAGCTATAGAATTGGCAAATGATATAGCCTTAGATTTAGGCCATAGCTATATAGGAACCGAGCATATCTTATATGGATTAGCCAAAGAAGAAAATGGAGTTGCATCAAAAGTATTAGAAAATCAAAATGTCACAGCTGAAGATATTTTGAATAAAATTGAAGAATTAATTGGAAGAGATGAACCAATAGAAAATATTGTTGATTTCACACCAAGAACAAAAAGAGTAGTAGAAGTAGCATTTATAGAAGCTAGAAAATTAGGCTATAATTATATAGGAACAGAACATTTATTAATAGGAATTTTAAGAGAAGGAGATTGTGTTGCTACAAAAATCTTATTAGACTTAAATGTTAATATTCCAAAATTATATAATGAAATAGTAAAAGTAATAAATGAAGGAGAAGATTACAATTCAGACAATGAAGATTATTCAAACTCCAATAATGGAAGACAAAATAGAAGGATAAGAGGAAGTTACAACTCAACACCAACATTAAATCAATTTGGAGAAGATTTAACTAAAAAAGCAGAAGAAGGAAAATTAGACCCAATTATAGGAAGAAAACAAGAAATAGAAAGAGTTATAGAAATATTATCAAGAAGAACAAAAAATAATCCATGTTTAATAGGTGAACCAGGTGTAGGTAAAACTGCTGCAGTTGAAGGATTAGCTCAAAAAATTGTGTCAGGAGATGTTCCAGAAATATTAAAAAATAAAAGAGTTGTAACACTTGATATTTCAGGTATGGTAGCAGGAGCTAAATATAGAGGAGACTTTGAAGAGAGAATCAAAAAGGCATTGAATGAAGTAAAAAAAGCAGGAGATATAATTCTTTTTATAGATGAAATTCATACAATAGTTGGAGCTGGTGCTGCAGAAGGTGCTATTGATGCTGCAAATATTTTAAAACCATTACTTGCAAGAGGAGAAATTCAATTAGTAGGTGCAACAACTTTAAATGAATATAGAAAATTTATTGAAAAAGATGCAGCCTTAGAAAGAAGATTTAGCCCAGTAACAGTAAATGAACCATCTGAAAAAGATACAGTTCAAATCTTAAAAGGAATTAGAGATAAATATGAAGCTCATCATAATGTTAAAATAACAGATGAAGCAATCGAAGCTGCTGTAAAATTATCTGTAAGATATGTAAATGACAGATTTTTACCAGATAAAGCTATAGACTTAATAGATGAAGCATCATCAAAAGCAAGATTAAGAAGCTATACAGAACCAGAAAGTCTAAAAGAATTACAAGAAAAAATAGAAAAAATGAAAAATGAAAAAGAAGATGCAGTAATAAATCAAAAATTCGAGAAGGCAGCTGAATTAAGAGATAAAGAAAAAAGCTTAAAAGAGCAATTTGAAAAAGAACAAACAAAATGGAACAATAAGAAAACAAAAGATATAGTAACAATAACTGAGGAAAACATAGCAGAAGTAATTAGTAGTTGGACAGGAATTCCAGCTAAAAAAATAACAGAAGATGAAAATGAAAAATTAAAAAATCTAGAAGTAGAATTGCATAAAAGAGTTATTGGTCAAAATGAAGCAGTAGAAGCGGTTTCAAAAGCAATAAGAAGAGGTAGAGTTGGATTAAAAGATCCAAAGAGACCAATAGGTTCATTCCTATTTTTAGGACCAACAGGAGTTGGAAAAACAGAGTTATCAAAAGCTTTAGCAGAAGTGTTATTTGGTGATGAAAATGCAATGATAAGAATTGATATGTCAGAATATATGGAACCACATTCAGTAGCTAAATTAATAGGAGCTCCTCCAGGATATGTAGGATTTGATGATGGAGGTCAATTAACTGAAAAAATAAGAAGAAAACCATATTCTGTAATATTATTTGATGAAATTGAAAAAGCGCATCCAGATGTTATGAATATGTTATTACAAATACTAGAAGATGGAAGATTAACAGACAGTCAAGGTAGAACAGTAAATTTCAAAAATACAGTAATAATAATGACATCAAACTTAGGAGCAAGACTAATAACAGATAAAAAGCATTTAGGATTTTCAAGTAATGGTTTAGCTGAAAATAAAGATAATAGTGATGAAAAAACAATGCAAAAAGAATACGAAGAAACTAAAAAAGAAGTTATGGCAGAATTGAAAAAAGAATTAAGACCAGAATTTATAAATCGTATTGATGAAATAATTGTATTCCACAAACTAGGGGATACAGAAATAGAAAAAATAATAGATATCATGTTAAAAGAAGTGGAAAATAGACTAAAAGAACAAAAATATGATGTTGAATTTGGGCCAGAAGTAAAGAAATTAATAGCTGAAAAAGGAATTGACAAAAACTTTGGAGCAAGACCATTAAGAAGAACAATTCAAAATTTAGTTGAAGATAGTATGGCAGAAGAAATTCTAGATGGAAAATTAGATAAAGGTAAATTAACAAAATTTACTGTGAAAGATGGAAAAATAGTAAAAATGGGACAGAAGTAATCTGTTCCACTTTTGATTTGAAGTCGTTTTATGAAAAATTTACCAAAAACACTTGAAAAAACAGGAAAATTATAGTATACTATTCAAGTAAACCTTTTACTTAGCTTTCAAGAAAAGCACCAAAACTAAAAGCTCAGTTGAAGGTGTAAAAAAATATAGGAGGTGTAAACATGACAAAGGAAAGAAAACAAGAAATCATTAACACATATAAAAGAGAAGAAAAAGACACTGGTTCACCAGAAGTACAAATCGCTCTTTTAACAGAAAGAATTAATGAATTAACAGAACACTTAAAAGTTCATGTAAAAGATAATCACTCAAGAAGAGGATTATTAAAAATGGTTGGTAAAAGAAGAAACTTACTAAACTACTTAGCTAAAAAAGATATTCAAAGATACAGAGATATCGTTGAAAAATTAGGATTAAGAAAATAATTTCATAATAGAGCCTATGCAAAAGAAAATTTAGCATAGGCTTTTTGTGGAAAATTTAGTATAAACTATATTTAGGGAAGTAGCTTGTATAATGTGCTGAAAAAGAATCAGAATATTATAGAGGTTACAATCTAAATGAGATTATACTAAATTAGAGAAAAAAATAATAGGGAAAAAAAGGGCGTCCCCAATTCCCTAAAAGGAGGACAAGTATGTTTGATTTTATTAAAAAATGGTGCAAAAAAGAAAATGGAAAGGAAGAAAATGAAATGTTCAAAACTTATGAAACAGAATTAGCAGGAAGAAAATTAACAATTGAAACAGGAAAATTTGCAGGTCTTGCAAATGGAAGTGTAACAGTTAGATATGGAGATACAGTTGTAATGGTAAATGTTACAGCATCTAAAGAACCAAGAGATGGAATAGACTTTTTCCCATTGTCAGTAGACTATGAAGAAAAATTATATTCAGTTGGAAAAATTCCAGGTTCATTCCAAAAAAGAGAAGGTAAACCAAGTGATAAAGCAATTTTAACATCAAGAGCTATAGATAGACCATTAAGACCATTATTCCCAAAAGATTTTAGAAATGATGTAGTAGTTGTTGCAACAGTTCTTTCAGTAGAACAAGACAACTCACCAGAAGTAGCAGCTATGATTGGTGCTTCAGCAGCACTTTCAATTTCAGATATACCATTTGGTGGACCAACAGCAGCAGTAAATGTTGGATTAGTTGATGGTAAAATAGTTATAAACCCAACAGAAGCACAAAGAAAAGTATCTGATTTAACATTAACAGTAGCAGGAACTGAAGAAAAAATAGCAATGATAGAAGCTGGAGCAAACGAAGTTCCAGATGATGTTATGTTAGAAGCAATAAAAGAAGGACATAAAGAAATCAAAAAGATTTGTAAATTCATTGAAAAAATGAAAGAGGAAATTGGTAAACCAAAATTCGAATACAAATCATTTGCAGTCAATCCAGATGTCTATGCATACATAGAAGAAAACTTCAAAGAAGAAATGAAAGAAAAAGTTCAAGAAAAAGACAAAGAAACAAGAGACAACAATATTGCAGAATTATCTGACAAAATAGCAACAAGTTATGCAGAAAAATTTGGAGAAGAAGCAGCAGAAGAACACAAATCTGATATTGGAGAAGCAATCTATAAATTAGAGAAAAAATGTGTAAGAGAAATGATTTTCTTTGAACACAAAAGAGTTGATGGTAGAGCAATAGATGAAATTAGACCATTATCATGTGAAATAGACTTATTACCACGTGTTCATGGAAGTGCATTATTTACAAGAGGACAAACTCAAGTTCTTTCAGTTACAACATTAGGAATGATAAGTGAAGAACAAACACTAGATGGAATAGATACTGAAGAATCAAAAAGATATATGCATCAATACAACTTCCCAAGCTATAGTGTTGGAGAAGCAAGACCACCAAGAGGACCAGGAAGAAGAGAAATAGGACACGGAGCATTAGCTGAAAAAGCATTAGTTCCAGTATTACCTTCAAAAGAAGAATTCCCATATGCAATAAGAGTTGTATCAGAAGTATTATCATCAAATGGTTCAACATCACAAGCAAGTATATGTGGAAGTACATTAAGCTTAATGGCTGCAGGTGTACCAATAAAAAGACCAGTGGCAGGTATATCAACAGGACTTGTAACAAATCCAAATGACGAAAATGACTATGTAATGCTTACAGATATTCAAGGATTAGAAGATTTCTTCGGAGATATGGACTTCAAAGTTGGTGGAACAGAAAAAGGTATAACAGCAATCCAAGTTGATATCAAAGTTGATGGATTATCATATAAAATTATAGAAGAAGCATTTGCTAGAACAAGAGTAGCAAGAAAACACATCTTAGAAGATGTTATGGCACCAGTAATTTCTAAACCAAGAACAGAAATATCAAAATATGCACCAAGAATAGTTTCAACAAAAATAAAAGTAGAAAAAATTAAAGATGTTATTGGAAAAGGTGGAGAAACAATAAACAAAATTATTGATGCAACAGGTGTAAAAATAGACATAGAAGAAGATGGACAAGTAATGATTTACTCAAATGATTCAGAAAAAGCAAACCAAGCATTAGAAATGGTAGAAGATATCGTAAGGGATGTAGAAGTTGGCGGAATTTATTACGGAACAGTTACAAGAATAATGAACTTTGGAGCATTTGTTGATTTAGGTGTAGCAGGAAAAGAAGGATTATTACATATTTCTAAAATATCTAAAGAAAGAATCAAAAAAGTTGAAGATGTTCTTAATGTTGGAGATAAAGTAACAGTAAAAGTAACTGAAATTGATGATCAAGGTAGAGTTAACTTAACAGCTATTTTATCTGATGATAAAGAGGAAAAAGAAGTAAAAGAATAATAATAAAGATAAAAAGATAACAAAAATTAACATATATATAAATAGGTTAAAGCTGTTATCTTTTTTTGGATTTAAAACATAAATAAAATATTGCCAACCCCCCTAAAACAATGTTATAATATAAAAGATAAAAAAGAAACACAGGAGAAAAAATGAAAAATAAAATAACCAATATCATAACATGGGTAATAATCATCACAATACTAATATTCGCCTTCAAATTCTACCAAACAAACAACTTCAACGAATTCGTTAGAAGTGAAGCAAATTTACGCACATCAGAATTCAAAAGAGACAAAGAAACAAAATACTCAAAAACTGCAAGTTACAAAATAACATCAAACAACGAAAATGATGCAATGTTTTCCAAAAAAGTAAAAGTAGAAAAAAATATACCATACAAAGTAACATGTATGGTAAAAACTGAAAATGTAGTACCAGAAAACGACATATCAGGAGTAGGAGCACAAATTGCAATATCAGGAACATCTGAAAAATCAATAGCTATAACAGGAACTCAAGACTGGCAAAAAATAGAAATGATATTTAATTCAAAAAATAGAGAAGAAGTAGATATTGGATTTAGATTAGGTGGTTATCTAGGTAACTGCACAGGAACAGCATGGTTTTCAGATTTCACTTTAGAAGAGGGAACATTAAACGAAAGTAAAAATTGGAAATTTGCATGTTTTATATTTGAAAATACTGATGTAATTGTAAATGGAAAAGAAATAAAACTATCAATGACAGATACCGATGTATCAGATATAAGAGACACAATAAACAGATTTGAATCAACAGTAACAGATTTATCAAATGGAAAAATGACAGGAAATTGTGACATTTATAAAATACAAGACCCAATAAATAAATTAACATATGATGAAGAATTTGGCTATTATGTAGCACCAGAAGATATAGAAAAATCAATAAAAAATGTTGTTCAACAAAATGATTATGACCACATATTTGTAATAATAAGATTAGGAAATGAAGAATTCCAAAATGATATTAAAATAAATGATTGGATTGGACTTCGGAGCAATGGATTACTATGGAATAGGGTATTCAAATATTAGATTACCAAATTCATCAAAAAGCTATATTTACAAATATAATACAAGAATAAATACTTTCCCAGAAGAAGTATTTCTACATGAATTTTTACATTCCTTAGAAAGAACAGCAGAAGAATATGATTACAAGATTCCAGCGTTACATGACTACGAAAAATATGGATACAAAAACCAGAACTTAACAGGATTAAAAGATTGGTATCAAGACTATATGAATAAAAATATAAAAACATCAAGTGGTTATATTGGATTACCACAAGAAGTATATACCTTAAAACCTGCTAAAATAACAGATTTTAAATATTCATATAAAATAGAAGAATTTCATGAGCCACAAAACATAATAGAAGAAATAAGACAATTATTTAAAAATGTTATAAATAATGTAAAAAACATAATAGAAAGAGTGAAAGAATAATGAAAGTATCAGAATTTAATTACAATTTACCAGAAGAATTAATAGCACAAGTACCACTAGAAAAAAGAGATGAATCAAGATTAATGGTTCTAGATAGAGAAAAACAAACAATCGAACATAAAGTATTTAAAGATATAATAGATTATCTAGAACCAGGAGATTGTCTAGTTAGAAACAATACAAAAGTTATACCAGCAAGAATTTATGGTAAAAAAGAAACCGGAGCACATGTTGAATTTTTATTATTAAATAATATTGAAGGAGATATCTGGGAAAGTATTGTTAGACCAGGAAATAAATTACATATTGGAACAAAAGTAATATTTGGAGATGGTTTACTAGAAGCAGAAATATTAGATATAATGCCAGGTGGAACAAGAAAAGTTGAATTCCACTATAAGGGAATATTTAATGAAATTCTAGACCAAATTGGATTAATGCCATTACCACCATATATTCATGAAGAATTAAAAGATAATGACAGATACCAAACAGTATATGCAAAATACGAAGGGTCTGCAGCAGCACCAACAGCAGGATTACATTTTACACCTGAACTATTAAAGAAAATAGAAGAAAAAGGTGTAAAAATAGCAAATGTAACATTACACGTTGGAATTGGAACTTTTAGACCGGTAAAAGAAGATGATGTAGAAAAACACGAAATGCATTCAGAACATTATTATATAAAAAAAGAAGACTGTGATAAAATAAATGAAACAAAGAAAACTGGAAAAAGAGTAATATCAGTTGGAACAACATCATGTAGAGTTCTAGAAACAATAGCAGATGAAAAAACAGGAATGGTAGCACCAACTGAAGGTGACACACAAATATTTATTTATCCAGGTTATAAATTTAAATGTATAGATGGATTAATAACAAATTTCCATTTACCACAATCAACATTATTAATGCTCGTATCAGCATTAGCAGGAAAAGAATATATAATGGGAGCATATAACGAAGCTGTAAAAGAAAAATATCGTTTCTTTAGTTTCGGAGATGCAATGTTTATAAAAT
>ERZ826146.1995-NODE-1995-length-16696-cov-5.489814_pt1 | contig 16696 bp, 19 predicted proteins | sample MGYA00519857_ERZ826146 | MGnify/ENA primary metagenome ERZ826146 (study PRJEB31778, sample SAMEA3449222) | human gut metagenome | biome: human gut; feature: human-associated habitat; material: faeces | place: United Kingdom | collected 2010/2012 ...
GTTGTGAGGCTGTAATGCCTCACAACCCGTTCGCAGCGGGGCGACCCCGCCGCCGCCCACGCAGAGACGCGATTCATCGCGTCTCAGTTGGTCCCCGGGGCCACCCGGCGCAGCAGGTAACGCACCGCATAGCTGTCCACGCTCTCCAATATCTCCTCGTGGTTATGGTTCGTCGACGTCTCCACCAACGCCATGCCGTCGAAACACTCCCCGTCCATACCCTCCAGCACACCATACAACTTACGCCCCAGGTCGAACGCCGCCTCATAGCCGCCCTCCACCCAGTCCGTCACCAAATGCACACGCACCACGCCACGGCCGCGCTGGCCACCGCCCTGGAAAGCCGACCACGTTATCGTACCGAACTCCACGAACACCGCCGGACGCGCCCACGCCGTCTCCTGCTCTATGAACTCCACATTATGGTTCCACAGGTCCACGTGCTTCACCTCCGGCACTTCACCCTCAATCTTAGCCTTTATGGCAGCATACAATTCCTTTCTCATCTCTTGTCATCTTTAAGTTTATACTCATGTTCAAAAAAATCACGCAACTCACTCTCCACCGTCTCGCGCACAATACGCTCAACAGCCGCACCGCCGCCTAAGAAACGCCGCCGCGGTATCCTTATCACCGAGCCCTCCTTCTTCAGCGCCATGAACTTGTAAAACTCCGCCTCGACAACCAAACGCCGCGTGCGCTTGTCATTGCGCAGGCTACCGTCCTTCTTCCTGCCGAAACCTCCCCTGGCCTCGTCATACTTGCGCCAAAAGTAACCCTTCATCCTGCGCGTCACCACTATCTCGCCACCCTCGTTGTGAATCGCCGCGTAGGGCAGGTCAGTGTAAAACGTTATGCTCTCATCGTCAGCACGGCTCAGTATGCTCTTACGCAGGGCGCTCGTGTCAACCAGTATCGCGCCACCCGCCCGCAACGGGCTCTTCCTCCGCGCCCACGCCTCACCGAAATACGACTGCCGCTCGAAGTTCCTGTCGAACTCGTCCCCCAACTCCACGCGCACGCCACGCAACACGCGACGCATTATCTCACTCTCCATGTCTCGCGTCTTGAAATAATAGCAACTCGCGCACATCGTCGTCCGCTGCTATGAGCTTGCGCTCGTCCGCACTCGCCTTCAACATGTTATAGAAAGTACGCTCCGTTATCCCGTAAACGGGATATATGTACCGACGCCATATCTCGCGGTTCGACAAACCGCGACGCGACTCCCGGTCATATATCCTGTTCACTTCTTCCACTCGCTTCATGTAGCTGACTCCGCGACGCTTTGCCATTGTGTCCCTTTTTATTACTGTTCCTTTTGCCTGTATGGTCGTATCTCCAATTCAATCCTTGCACTCACTATTACACGGCCGCTACCGCAGCATTGACCGCACTCGCACCACTCGTAATCGCTGTTCTTTACCTTCCCCGTACCGTTACATTCCTTGCATACCGCTATCTTCGGGGGCTTCACTACTGTATGTTTCATTGCACTTCTTCTTTCTTCGGTTCTACATAAAACGTCTCCTCCTGCACCACCTGAATACCGCACTTCGACATCTTACCGCTTACTTCCTCCGCGGCGCGGTCGGCCAACAGCTTGTCCTTCGCTATCTCCTCCGTCTGCCTCACGTAACCCGGCAGGAACTCCTTCAACAGCTGTAACGCACTCGCCCACGTGAAACCGCGTAATGTCTTCAACTTCGGCGTGCCCGTGCGGAAACCTATCACGCCGTGCGACATGTCTACGCTCTTCTTCTTCGAAAACAACTCTTCCTGGTTCTCCAGGGCGTAGGCCTGCAACACATCGAAGGCTTTGTTCTTCTCTTCCTCGCACTCCGCCAACTTGACGGCGTACTTCTCCCTTATCTTGGCACATTGCAGCTCTATCTCGGCCACTATCTTTGACCCCAGGGCTTCCGCCTTGGCATACATCGCAAAGGCTTCCTCTGCACTCTCGCGGGTAACACCGCTTACAATCACTTTCTTTACTCTCTTTACCATTTTCTTTTTGTTTGTTGGTTTATTTATTCTTTATTCGTCCGGCGTACACCAGTCCCATAGCTCCGCCGACAACTCTATCTCATTTTTCAATTGCTCTACGTAGCTCTCGTAATCCGCCGTACTCATCTCCGACGTAATCGCGCGTATGTAGCGCATCGTTTCTTTTACCTTCTCACGAGTTCCCATACACTCAACATTCTGCTACGCATGTTATACTCCCCGTTGTACTCACGACATTGCGGGACGCTCTCGACGACTTCGGCTGCACTTGCTTCTTCAATATCATACGCAGCTTCACCGACAGCTCGCTCAAACCCTCGGCACTCAACTCCGAAAACGGCCTGCCGGCTATCCGGGGATTCATGCAGTAGGCGTTCACCCGGGCCCAGTCCGAAGTGTCCACACCTATCTTCTGCAACAGGTGCAAACACATGCTGCGACGACGACGCAAACGCTCGCGCCTGTCATGCCTCACTATGCCGTCCATCATCCGCAACATCCTGCGGTACTCGTCCGCCGTCATCAGGTGCAGGTGTGTCGTACGCCCGCCCGTGAACTGCAACACTATCTCCTCCTTCTCCGCACCGGGCATCTCTCTCAACAACGCCCAGAAACGCTTGTAGTCGTTCTTCGATTCCATGTCTCTTACTTTAATCGTTTCAACCTCTCCAAACTGGTGGCTACAGATATACCGCACGAACTGGCTACGTCCATTTCCAACTTGCAGCCCTTGCTCAACTCCCAACCTTCCAGCATGTATATCGCGTCGCACTCCAACAGCAAGGCTATGTCACGCCGCATGTGTTCTCTCCAGTGTGCCTCCGCCGGCAATCCGTTTTTCATCGGGTTAACCGACTGGAAGCCGTGTAGCTCCAACAGCTGCTCCGCGCGGCCGAACGCCGCACGCCGTTCCTCCAAGTCATGGTGCTCAATCGCACCGCTGATGTAAACTCTCTTAATCATAATCCTTTATGTTTTTGTATTCATCGTATCTTTTGAATCGTTCCGGCAGAACCACCTCGTAGTTACACTTCCGGCAGCACCGCCCCGCTTCTTTCACCGGGTACGGATTGTAACCGTACCCCTCTATCTTACCGCCGCAAATGCAGCAAGTTCTTGTCTCATTATTATCCATGGTTAAATATTATTTTCGTCATTATTATCCTCTCCCGTACTACATGGTAACTCTTTACCGTCCGCCGCACGGGCCGCGCCCTCTTCCCATATCACGTAAGGCTCGCCCGGCTTTTCCATGAAACGGCTCTTGCACCACGCCTTGAAGCAGCTCACCATAACCTTCACGTCAGCGTCGTATTCCACCTTCCTGGCCGTCCTGCCCTCCGGGCGCATACCCTCAGCGTGGCTTATGAAGATGAACAGCTTCCTACTATGGCGCTCCTTGAAAGCCTTGTAGGCCGGGTAACTCAGACCGCTGTACTGGAAACTGTCTATTATCACCACTCCGGGGCTGCCACGCCGCGAAAGGCGCTCTTCCAACTGCTCCACCGGCTCGCGGTCTAAGATGATGAGGCGTTTCTTCACCTCGTCCATCCTGTGCCGTTTCAGCGACATTTGCAGGGACAACCCGGTGCTTTCCTCCAAACTGTCGTATATCACTTTCCCGAATGTGCACAGGTACTTGGCCAGCTGCATTACGAACGAACTCTTGCCGTTGCCGCTCGCGCCCCATATAATCCACACGCCGCTGCGCGCCGGCCGGCCTATGTTCGCTAACCACGCGCCAGTGAACTCAAAACGCGGTATCTTCATGTTCATCACCTCTTTCGGACTGTACCCTCGCTTCATGTCTTTTTATTATGCCATTTTAAGTTTCTCTATTTCGGTATAAACCCGCCGCAGCCCGCCGCCTGTGGCGTTCACTATCCTCGCTATGTCCGCGCCTTCCGGGGCGTTCACCTTCGCCACTATCGCGGCCTGCGCCCGCAGGAACTTGTCGCGCTCCTTCGCGTCGTCGGGCGTCACCTTGCTGTACGTGTCGCCGTAGCGGCTCAACATCTCCGTGTAACCCACCTTCCGGCCCTCAATCGCACGGTTTATCTTGGCTTTCAGCCCGTCCGCGCCCATCATGTACCAGGCGCAGCACCGCTCCGTCGCGTTCCACAGCGCTTTCAACTCTAAGAATGCCTCGTAATGCAGGTCGCCCGCCTCGTCCAGCACCACCAGCGGCTTGTCTATCGTCCGCAGGTAAGCCACCAGATCCTCGTACACGTCCGAGTAACGCCCGTTCGCGCTCACGCCGAACTCCTTCGCAATGTAACGTATCAGTTTCAGCTTCGTCTTCACCTGCGAACAGTCCACGTACACCGCGTTCCTGTGCTCCTTCACGTACACCTTGGCCGAAAAGGTCTTGCCTATGTTAGGCATGTCGCACAAGATGGCCGAGAGGCCACTCGTCTGGCACGCTTCAAGCTGCTTGCTCACGAACACGTAGGTCGGCGTCCGTGCCGCAATCCAGGGCATTTCCGACCTTAGCTCCACACCTAACCTCCGGGCCATGCCCACCCAGCTCGCGTCGCTCACCTGCTTCTCGTAATTGCCTTTCTTTATTGCGTTATACACGCTCGGGGCTATCCCCAGCGCCGTCGCATGCCGGTTGTCGCTCGGGTAATTCGCGCGGTCGGAAGCTATCGCCTCCGATATGCGCTTCTTTATATCGTTTGTTATTTCCATTTCGATACTGTTTTAATGATATTCTAATGTTGTTAAATCTTTGCCACAGCCTCGCCCTCATATTGAGTCACGTCCATGTAAGCGGAATAATCGTCCTCCCCGGCATGCGGCTGTATCTCCAACGCTTCGGCTTCTATACCCGCTGCGGCTTTTGCTGTTCCCTTGTCAAGAATGCCCACGCGGCGTATCTTGCCGTCCTTCATCATCTTGTCGAACTTCGCAACGTATTTCGCCTGCTCCGTGTAGGCCGCCTTGTCCGCTTCGGTCTGCTCCGCCGTCGCCTCGTTGTAGCGTACCACGCGCTTGCACGTGTCAACTAAGCGGCCGCCCTGGTATATGTACACTTCATCCACTTTCCCGTCGGCGTCTGCAAGCCAGTAGGCGTCCACCTTGTAGTTCCTCGCTGCAAGCCTGCCTATCACTTCCGGGCTCGAGAGCCTGTACTGCTCGTAATTCACCGTCAGGTAAGCGTTCTGGCGTATCGTAGTCTCAGTATGCTCGCCTATGTACCGGTAAAGCACCGCCTTGTCCCACGGGCGCAGGTTCGGGTTCTGCGTCCTGCAAAGAACGTCCCAGCGTGTCATGCCCGGGTATCTCTTCTGGTTCGGGTGCAACTGGTTGTTATATTCGCCTATCGCACGTATGTCATCCGCCACAAGTTCGTCGAACGTGTAGGCCTTGACCTTCCAGGTATTGTTCTTTTCATCATACACTTTCTCTTCTTTCGGCCTGTTCGCCTCCAATCGTGCCCACCAGCGGCCTATGCCCACCTGTGTCAACTTTTCCACACCATATTTCTTCTGCCGGTTGAAATGCTCGGCACGTTTCTCGCGTGAGTTGCCGGGGTTGCACCACCTTATCAGGGGGAACACCACACCCGCCTGCATGAGGCCGTCGGCAAAATCACTCACCAAGTGGTGTTCCACTTCCAATTCGGCAGGTATGTACATGCCGCCCCGCTCGAGCGTCTGGAACATGTTCCTCATGCAGTCAAGGAACAGTTCGGCGGTCTTCAGCCGGTTGTAAGCGTAGCCTACCACCGCACCGCTCACCACATCATATGCATAGTAGGCCTTCACCCTCACGCCGTCCTTCATCGGGCGCGGCAGGTCGCGGTCATCAAGCGACACCTTGCTCAACGAATATTCACCCGCGTGACGCAAGTGGTAAGGCCTGTATGAGTTGTTGAAATCCCACTGGCTCATGTGCAGCTTCGCGCGCAGCGCCTTGTTGGCAGGTTTGTTCAGGTAAGCCGCCACCGTCGTCGGGCTCAATACTATCGGGTTGCCGTCCTTGTCAGTGAAGTCTGCCGGGTTGAGCACCTCGCCCGTATCCGGGTCGAACAATTCCAGGCCTCCCTGCAGGAACTGGTTGTATTGCTCCCATACCGTGGTGTTGAAAGGCTGCTCCGGCTGTGCGTCTATGGCCAGCAGCAACCGTTCAATGCCGTAGGTCACCTTCCGGCGGTTCTGGTTCAGGAACTTGCCACTTATCAGGCTCTCGTAACCATGCGCCTTGAAGTCATGCACACGTTTCTTGAAGCGGTTGGCGCTCAAGGGCAGCGTGTGTCCGAACTCCGACTGATAGTAACTTATCGCGCCGCACATCTCGCCCCAGTTCACCGGGCCGCCCTTCATCGCCTTGCGCATAAGCACCCTGTCGGCCATTACCGCCAGCACAGCCTCTATCACCGAAGCGTTCACCGTGTACTCCTGTATACGCTCAGGAGGCAGCGACTCGCCGTTCTCAAAACGGAACTTCGTGTAGAACTCACGCGCTTTCGCGTCAACATGGAAATGCGTGCCGAACCAGTTCTTCAATATCTCCGCCTCCAAGTCACCGTATTTTCGTTTTATCCTTTCTCGGAAACGCAGTGGCATGGTGGCTATCTCAACAAGTGCGTAACCTCCTTGCCCTCTGCCGTTACGAACTACATTGATTTTTCCCCTTGACGCCAACTGTTTGTAGTTGGCCTCCGACATTACCGGGGCAAGTTCATCTTCGGAAAGCACCGACGGGTGCACACCCTTAAGTGCCCGGCTTTGGCTGTAGTCGGCCTTGCCGTCCTTTATCGACGGCCGGTCGTCGTAAACCAGGTCGTGATAGGATATGCACAATATCTTTCCGTAGTACTCCATCGTCCGCGTCTCCCCAACTATTTCAACGCACTCGCAAAAGCCTGGATTTCCTCTATGTCCCGCAGCGACACATTCTCGTAATGCCCTGCACGCTCACCCTTGAATAGCACGTCGCCCGTGCCGGCCTTCTTGTCAAGCTCTATCAACGCTCCGTTAGGGAAGTATTGGCGCATATAGTTATCCGCGTCAAACAGTGTCTCTATTTCAGGATTGACTACCATCACAATGCCTCCTCGAGACATTGCCAGCTTGCGGATACGCTTTGCCAAATCCGTATGGCCTCGCTTCTCGTCAAAGCGGATGGCGTTGAGTACCGTGCGCTCCGTTACACCCAATGACTTCATAATAAACTCACGGTCTTCCTTCATGATGTGGATGTACCGCTTCTTCTCTTGATTTAAAATCTCATTCATATCTCACTTAATTTTAGAAGTTTCACTTAAATGTTCCGGATATTCTCACGAACCTCCGGATTTTTGCTACTTTTGTAGCGTACTAAAAAACAATTTGTTATGACTGAAAATGATTTGAAACGCCTCATGGCCCAACAGTATCTTCTTTACAAGAAACTTATTGAGGTAGAAGACAAGCTCAAAGGGAGGCATTGCTCGCATTCCGACATACTCCTGATCAAGGACTTCAAAGAAGAAGTTGACAAGATTGTGGATACCATTGACAAACATGGCCTCACTTTGTGACGTATTCCCCTCGCCATCCTTCTTCCGGGTAGCGGTAGACTTTTTTGTACAATAGAATGCCAAACAACCGGCATTCTATTGTCGTTCCTGTTATATACTTACTCTCATTCGTATCAATTCTGACGGTAACCTTTATCATAATTCTTGTATTTTGATTAAACTTTAGTGGGGCGAGGGGAATCGAACCCCTCCGCAAACGACCAGTACCCCGCGTGTCTTTCCACACCGTCCGACCGTCTCTTAACGCCTTCCGGTCTGTCACGCTTCAGGGTTGTGGGGCGCGGGGAGTCGAACCCCGGCGGCTGTCCTACGCTTTCATGCTTTCGCGTTCGCTTTACCAACTTTCCGGCCGCGCCTTGCCCGTCTTTCCGGGCTGCCATCCCAGGCCTTGTTATCCTTTAATCTTTCCTTTTACCCTGACTTTTCCAAAATCGTCTTGCCCTGACATCCCCCTGATCGTCATGCCGCCGCCCCTGATTGTCCAGTCGCAATCATACGGGCAACTTCCCACATATCCCCTTATAAGGTCCTTCACGTGTGTCAACGTACAATTCCAAAACTCCCAGCGGCACACCCTGCCGTCCGTGGCGGTCAACATCACCGCCCACACGTCGTTCCTGCTCATTGTCGTTTCCATCATCTCACATATTTTATTCGTTAATACTCCGTTATAATGGGCTTCAAACTGCATCCGTAGCAGGTCACCATCCTGTACTTCATCCGTTCCACGTAGGATTCCGGTACCGCAAACACAATCCCATCCTTTGAATTGAAACTGAAATTGATTCCGTCCAGTATCAGCACCATCGCAACCTTGTGCTTCACGCTCTGCGTTTTCCAACTTTTAATCTTCTCCATTTTCTTTATGTCGTTATAATCCTTAATCTCGCGGCTTTTTCGTATCTTTAACCGCGCGTTCTCATTCGAACACGCTGCAAATATAATACGCTTATGCGAATAAACAAAACAATTGCGAACAAAAGATTCGCGATTAAACATTATTTATACGCTTATGACTATAAACGAAAGATTTGAAACAATAATTCAGGTGCTATTTCAAGGCAACAAACGAGCTTTTGCAAAGGCAGTAGGAATAAGTCCTACGGTTGTGGAAAATGTAGTCGGGGCAAGGAAAGGAAAGCCTTCCTATGATGTGCTTGAAAAAGTATGCGCAAACGCGAATATATCTGCTGAATGGTTACTCTTTGGAACTGGAAAAGAAAAGGCTATGGATATGTTCAACATTCGCAAAAACCTTACACTATCAGCGGCGCCAAAAGATAGCCCTGAAGAAATGACTTCTGTTTTTACAAAAGAGGAGGAACATATAGCCCATCAAGCGCCTTCCGATAGTAAAGAAGGCATCCCGCTCATTCCATTAAGCGCGATGGCTGGTGCATTTACAGGCGACACAACGGTAATGGAATACGAATGCGAGCGTTACATCATTCCTGCTTTCAAAGGTGCTGACTTCCTCATTCAAGTCAAAGGAGACTCAATGCAACCCACATACCGCTCCGGCGACCTCGTAGCCTGCCAGCGCGTTCCTCTTGACGACATGTTTTTCCAGTGGAACAAAACCTACGTACTCGACACCAAACAGGGCCCGCTCATCAAACGCGTAAGGCGTGGTTCCGACAACGACCATGTCCTTATCGTCTCCGACAATACCGAATACGATTCTTTCCAGCTTGCAAAAAGTCAGTTCTATGGCGTAGCTCTCGTGCTTGGACTTGTACGCCTCGAATAATTAATAACTATAACATCAATTAAAATTGGGGATTATGGAACATAATAGTGCATTATCAAGAAGTATAAGAAGGAGTTACAGATTTAAGCGTAATCACCGCATTTGGTCCATTTTGAGATTGATTATTACGATAAAAGATGTATATGAGAGTTTAAACTTTTACGATTTAGATAAAAACAGAAAAGAGTATTTAAGTACTTACGCGTGTATTAAAAATGAAATCAGAATTTTTGATAAAAGTGAAATAGATACAGCTATCCGCTATTGTAAAATAAAGAGTGCTCAAAATGAATGCGACTACAATATATCTCAAGAAGTAGAATCACTCTTTTATGATTGGGAAAGTTTTCAAATTGATTGGACAGCCGTTTTTAATAGTGTAAAAGAATCCTTTAAGCAGTATTGGGATGAGGTCCTTGCTGATTATAAGAGACCTTCTGCGCGAACTAAAAGGATAGCTTATTTAATTAATCACTTAGGTGAAGTCAAGACGAAGGATTGGATAATTCAGTCCAAAGATTACGTTGGTGAAGTTGACAATCTCATTAAGTATTACAAATCCCTCGAATAGCACAACCCGCACTTGAATCCGGAGGTATTTTACATTATATTACCAACGAAAAGCCCCTCCTTCCAGTAGAGACGGTTCATCGCATCTCCTATCCACACACAGCCACCCGCGCACGCACACACATCACACACCCACGCGCACGCACGCACTTTTTATGGCAAAAACCGCATGAAAACTCCGTTAAAACACTGTCTTTCACATACATCTTTCCTTATATAATAATGTGTAAGCCGAAAAACATGTCAATTTTCCCCCGCGAAAACGCCCAAAAACGCCGTTTGCTTGCATTTTTCGTCGGGTTTCCTATCCCGTGCGCACACTAAAAAAAGCGGTTTTGTAACCCCTAATGTAACCCCTAACTTCATAAAGTTGTAACCCCTAAATGTAACCCCTAATGTAACCCCTAATCGAAACGGACACAAAAAAGGGGATACAAGTCCTTTCAACAACACCCGGAAAAATAACGTCCGAAATCCGTTCCAACGACGTTACTTTATCGCCCTAACCAGCAGACTTTCCGCCGTCTGAAATAAGCGTAAACGGCTCGGTTACAGCCTTTTTGGGCGCGTATCGTGCCACCCGGCTTATAGCAGGCTCTTCGGAAGTCGCAACCCGTCCCGCCATCAATGCCCACACGAAAAGTTGTAAATGTACCTTTAGCTATTTAGTATGATTTTCAACTACATACAATGGTTATCAAACGCTGCGGCAACCGAAAACGAATATCCCCAAGTACGCAGACAACGACAAAAAAAGCGGCCGTGAGGCCGCTATAAAACCACCACAGGCAAACGCCCGCAACCGGGTCGATAAAGCGAACACCGGCCATAAAAAAACGCCACGCAGGCACATTGTAAACCATATCCGCCACCCGTGTAAAGAAACACGCCACGAAACACCTGCAAAGCCCCCTTTCATGTAAAGCCAATGTAAACCATTTGTAAAGTAAAAAACCGCTTCGAATTATTCTGTCTTTATCTCACGTTTCCCGTAACGCTTTGTAAGCAAACACCTTGCCCCACATTTCCCCATACCACAAAAAAACCGCTTCGTTTTACGCCCCATAGGTGGGAGAAAAGAAAAAATTCAAGGCACATATTTTAAAATTTGTCGGACCTATTTTAAAATTTCTCAGACATATTTTTGCCCCCGTCGCGGAGTATGCCGGCGAAAACAGACAAACATGCACACAAAAAAGCGTATCATAAAAATCCCCGCCTGACGCATGTGGCAGCGCAAAAAAATCACGACAGGTAATTCGGTATAACGTTGTCTTTTATTAATTTTGCGACACATAACCGATTTTTGTTTACAACCATGAAATTTGTTAAAAAGATTCTTAAGAATTTTAAAGGAATCACATTGTTCGCGCTCGCGGGGCTGGCGGTATGGAGCTGCAGCCAAGCGCCGGAAGAGAAGACGTTAACGTCTTACGTCGACACTTCCATAGGCACGGGAGGGCACGGGCATGTGTTCGTAGGCGCAAACGTGCCTTTCGGGGCGGTGCAACTCGGACCCACAAGCATTCCTACCGAATGGGACTGGACTTCCGGCTACCACGAAAGCGACTCCACCGTAATCGGCTTCTCGCACACCCACCTCAGCGGTACGGGCGTGGGAGACCTCTTCGACATCACGGTAATGCCGGTAACGGGAAACGTAACCTATGCACGGGGTAATGAAAAAGACAAAAATTCAGGACTGTGGTCATACGCCGACCGCAGCAAGGAAGTCAGCCGTCCTGGCTACTATTCGGTGCCGCTGACTCGCTACGGCATTACCGCCGAAATGACGGCTACCGCAAGGGTGGGCGTACACAGATACACGTTCCCTGCCTCGGCCGAATCGGCAATCGTGTTCGACCTCGAAAACGGCGGCTGCTGGGACAAGACCACAAAGACATTCATGGAGGCCGTGGGCAAGTCGGCAATACGGGGATACCGCTATTCCGAAGGCTGGGCCAATGACCAGAAGATATATTTCTATGCCGAGCTGTCAAAGCCTTTCGACAGTTTCAAGCTCAACGGCAAAGACAACATGTACGGCCGCGCCTCGTTCTCGACAAAGGACGGCGAACAGGTGCTGCTGAAGGTGGCCATTTCGCCTGTAAGCATGGAGGGGGCAAAGGCCAACATGGAGGCCGAGCTACAGGGCTGGGACTTCGACGCGGTGGCAAAGGCTGCCGACAAGGCATGGAACGACGAACTCTCGAAAATAAAGATTGAGACCGCCGACGAAGAGGCAAAGACCGTATTCTACACCGCCCTTTACCATACTATGGTAGCTCCGTCGCTTTTCTGCGACGCAGACAGCAGTTACCGCGGCGCGGACGGACAGAACCACGAGGCCGGAAACTTCGTGAACTACACCACCTTCTCGCTCTGGGACACCTACAGGGCCGCAATGCCCCTGATGACCATTATTCATCCCGAAAAGATGAACGACATGGTAAACACCATGCTCTACATCTACCGGCAGCAAGGCAAACTACCCGTATGGCACCTAATGGGTTGCGAAACAAACTGTATGGTGGGCAATCCCGGCATTCCCGTTGTGGCAGACGCGATTACCAAAGGATATAACGGCTTCGACATGAACCTTGCAATCAAGGCTATGGTAGAATCCGCAAACCGTCCCGACCGCGGACAGGACCTGAGGATGAAATACGGCTACATACCGTGCGATTTGTTCGGCGAATCGGTGGCCTACGACATGGAATATGCCATTGCTGACTGGGCGCTCGCGCAGGCCGCCCTGTACAAATCCAAGAGTGCAAAAGATACAACGGCCGCAACGGAGGACTTGAAAATCTACAGGCATTTCGACGAAAGAAGCCGCTCGTACAAAAACTTCTTCGACCGCGAAACAGGCTTTATGCGCGGAAAAGACAGCAAAGGTCAGTTCCGCACGCCCTTCAATCCGTTCGCTTCCACTCACAGGGCCGACGACTACTGCGAGGGCAACGCATGGCAGTACACATGGCTCGTACCCCACGACTTTAAGGGGCTCATAGAATGCTTCGGCTCGAAGGAAGAAATGCTCAAGCACCTCGACAGCCTTTTCATCGTCAAGTCGGAACTCGAGGGTGACGCTTCGCCCGACATCTCCGGCCTAATCGGGCAATACGCCCACGGCAATGAGCCGAGCCACCATATTCTCTATTTCTACACCATGGCCGGACAGCCCTGGAAGACGGCCGACAGGGTGCGCGAAGTTCTTGCCAAACTCTATCGTACCACTCCCGACGGGCTTTCGGGCAACGAAGACGTAGGGCAAATGTCCGCATGGTACATTCTTTCTTCGCTCGGCTTCTATCAGGTTGAGCCTGCAGGAGGACGCTACTGGTTCGGTTCGCCAATATTCGACAAGGCCGAAATAAAAGTGGCCGGAGGCACATTTACCCTTAAAGCCGAGAACAACAGCAAGGACAACAAATACATTCAGAGCATTACCCTGAACGGGAAAGTCTATACGAAGCCTTACATAGACTTCAAGGACATCACCGCAGGAGGTGAGCTTACAATTGTAATGGGCAACGAACCTAAAATATGGTACTGCCCTGACGAACCCGCCGAATACAAAGACCAAAGACCTGCTCCGGAGGCAAGGCTTTTCAAGTCGGAAGCGGTGGAGAACGAGATTAAGCGCGTATGCGGGTTGTTGAAAAATCCCCGTCTCGCCTGGATGTTTGTCAATTGCTTCCCCAACACCCTCGACACCACCGTACACTTCGGTGAGGACGAAGACGGCAACCCCGATACTTTCGTATATACCGGGGACATTCACGCCATGTGGCTGCGCGACTCGGGAGCACAGGTTTGGCCCTACATCAGTCTGATTGACAAAGACCCGAAGCTGCAGAAAATGATTGCCGGCACTATCAACAGGCAGTTCAAGTGCATTTGCATAGACCCTTACGCAAACGCCTTCAACGTAGAACCAATAGGAGCAAGCAATCCTACCGACCGTCCGGAGACAAGCCCTTACGTGTTCGAAAGGAAATGGGAAATAGACTCGCACTGCTACCCTATCCGCCTTGCCTACGAATACTGGAAACGCAGCGGCGACACTTCAGTATTCGGCAAGACTTGGCTCGAAGCAATAAACAAGATTGTAAAGACAATGAAAGAACAGCAAAGGAAGAACGGACACGGGTCTTACACTTTCCTCCGCACGACAGACAGGCAACTCGACACGAAATGCGTATCAGGAAAAGGGAATCCCGTAAATCCCGTAGGGCTCATCGCGTCGTCTTTCCGTCCGTCGGATGACGCAACGACTTTCGAATTCCTTGTGCCGTCAAACTTCATGGCCGTGTCTTCACTCAGGAAAGCGGCAGAAATACTTACCGAAGTGAACAAGAATAAAGCTCTCGCAACGGAATGCAACGCGCTTGCCGACGAAGTGGAATCCGCCCTCAGGAAATACGCAATTTACCAGCACCCCGAATACGGCCAAATCTATGCGTTCGAAGTTGACGGCTTCGGCAACCAGTATATTATGGACGACGCAAATGTTCCTTCACTACTCGCCATGGCCTACCTCGGAGACGTTCCCGCAGACGACCCGATATATCAGAACACGCGACGCTTCGTATGGAGCAAGGGAAATCCTTACTTCTTCCGCGGCCCGGCGGGTGAAGGCATAGGAGGCCCGCACGTCGGCACCGACATGGCCTGGCCCATGAGTATAATGATGAAAGCGTTTACCTCGGATAACGACAAGGAAATACAAGAATGTATCGTGCAACTCATGAATACCGACGCAGGAACAGGCTTCATCCACGAATCATTCAACTGTAACGACGCTTCAAACTTTACCCGCCCTTGGTTCGCATGGCAGAACACCCTTTTCGGTGAACTTATACTCAAAATAATAGGCGACGGGAAATTGGAAATATTAAACAACATCAACTGATATGATTTTCAGAAAAACTATCGTACTCGCCGCCTTGATAATGGCAACGAGTTGCGGCGCAACCAACGAGAAATACAATGAAAGCCCTACTGAGACTTCGCCGGCTGATTATGTTTCAACGCTCGTAGGTTCGCTTTCAAGTTTTGAAATCTCCACAGGCAACACCTACCCGGCCATAGCCTTGCCGTGGGGAATGAATTTCTGGACACCACAAACGGGCAAAATGGGCGACGGGTGGACTTACAGATACGACGCTCACCGCATACGTGGTATCAAACAGACGCACCAGCCCTCGCCATGGATAAACGACTACGGACAGTTCTCAATCATGCCTGTACGCGACGTTTCAAAAACAGACGAGGAGGCCCGCGCAAGCTGGTTCTCCCACCAGAGCGAAACCGCAAAGCCATACTATTATTCAGTCTACCTTGCCGACCACGATGTAAAGGCAGAAGTAGCGCCTTCCGACCGTGCCGCAGTGTTGCGCTTCACTTTCCCCGACAGCAAGAATTCCGGTGTAATCGCAGACGCCTTCGACAAAGGCTCATACATCAAAGTTATCCCCGAGGAGCAGACCATTGTAGGATATACCACACGCAACAGCGGCGGAGTTCCGGAGAATTTCCGCAACTGGTTCGTTATGAAATTCGACAGGCCTTTTGAAAGCGCGCAGGTCTACAACGGCAAAGACGCCGTAAGCGGCAACGAGTTCGAGGGCGAACACGCTTTGGCCGCTGTAAAGTTCGCTACACGCAGAGGCGATAAAGTCAATGTAGCCGTCGCTTCATCCTTCATTTCTCTCGAACAGGCATACACCAACCTGCGCGAAGTAGAAGGCAAGGACCTCGAAGCAGTAAAGGCCGACGCCAAGGCCCGTTGGAACGACATCCTCGGAAGAATTGAAGTGTCGGGGGGGAGCACCGACCAGTACCGCACGTTCTACTCCTGCCTATACAGGAGCACCCTCTTCCCGCGAAAGTTCTACGAGATAGACAAGGACGGCAAAGTCCTGCACTACAGCCCGTACAACGGCAAAGTATGCGAGGGCTACATGTACACCGACACGGGATTCTGGGACACTTTCCGCGCCCTCTTCCCGCTCCTCAACCTCGTCTACCCGTCCATTAACAAGGAAATCCAACTCGGTCTCGTAAACATTGCCAAGGAGAACCCGTTCCTGCCCGAATGGGCCAGCCCCGGACACAGAGGCTGCATGGTAGGCAACAACTCTGCTTCTGTCGTGGCCGACGCCATAATGAAAGGCGTTAGTACCGAAGACCTCGACACGCTCTATCGCGCCATTGTTTACGGCACGGAGCACGTACACCCGCAGGTAAATTCCTCCGGAAGACTCGGCCATGAATATTACAACACCCTCGGATACATACCTTATGACGTAGGAATAAACGAGAATGTTGCTCGCACCCTCGAATATGCCTACAACGACTGGTGCATTCTCCAGATTGCCAAAAAACTTAACAGGCCGGAAGCGGAAATAAAGAAATGGTCCGAAAGGGCGCTCAACTACAAGAACGTGTACGACAAGTCGTCGAAACTTATGCGGGGACGCAACAAAGACGGCTCATTCCAGTTGCCTTTCAGCCCGTACAAATGGGGAGACGCCTTCACCGAAGGCAACGCATGGCACTACACGTGGTCGGTGTTCCACGACGTGCAGGGCCTTATAAACCTCATGGGCGGAGAGAAGGAATTTACTGAAATGCTCGACTCAGTATTCGTCGTGCCGCCCATTTACGACGACAGCTACTACGGCGGCCGCATACACGAGATTACCGAAATGCAGGTGGCCGACATGGGCAACTACGCCCACGGCAACCAGCCCGCCCAGCACATGATCTACCTTTACGGCTATGCCGGAGAACCCTGGAAAGCACAGTACCACGTAAGAGATGTAATGAACAGG
>ERZ826146.2000-NODE-2000-length-16650-cov-3.236758_pt1 | contig 16650 bp, 17 predicted proteins | sample MGYA00519857_ERZ826146 | MGnify/ENA primary metagenome ERZ826146 (study PRJEB31778, sample SAMEA3449222) | human gut metagenome | biome: human gut; feature: human-associated habitat; material: faeces | place: United Kingdom | collected 2010/2012 ...
TAGTATTAATGGATATAAAAAATGTTGATGGGAGAATTGAATATATACAAGCAAATTTAACCATGGAAGAGGTTAAGAAAATATATATAAAAGTAGCAGATATAGTAAAAGGTATAGAAATTCAAAATAAATATAATCAAGATGCTGGAATATTAAAAAAATTGAACATGAGTGAAAATGATGTGTTGTTTGAGGATTTGATTAAATATTTATTGCAATCAGAAGAATTTTATAGAGCTTTATTTTATAAAGATATTTTGTTAGTGGAAGGGGAAACTGAAAAAATAATCTTAAAAAAAGCCTATAAAAATATATCGGATAATTCTTATTTTTTTGTTGTGAATGGTAAGGCTTTTTTACCTTTTTTTGTAGAGATTTTTAATAAATTAAATAAAAATTTAAAAATTGTTTTCGATAGTGACAGAAAGCCTGATAAAAATAGTAGTACTGCAGTTGCTATTACCGATTATTTTGAAATTAATTATAAAGGAATTTGTAGAATATTCGAATATGATTTAGAATCTAATTTTCGGTATAGATTTAGAGGGTTTTAGAGTAAATAACGGTTTTAGTAAAAAAGATAAATTTATGATAAAACAATTTGCTGCAGAAGAATTTTTTAAGGATAAAAATAATTTAGATAAGTTTATAAATTTTTTAAAATGAGAATATATTATTTCCAATTGTGCCACAAATTTGCAAAAATGTGGCACAATTGGAATTTTACATCTGTGCTTCAAATTATCAATATTGTAGCACAATTGTAAAATAGCTATTCCTCAAAACATCCCATAACTAACTGAGAACCATCTACAAATCCATTCCTATAATACTTCTCATTCCAATAACCAAGATAATCCAAAAAATTATCATCAAGAATATTAAGTTGTTTTCTAACAAAATCTCTATTCTGTTTAGGAATAGAATTCAAAATTTTATCAGAAATCTCATCAAAATAAACCCAATGTTCCTTATCTTCATCACAAGTTAAAGAAGAAATTTCATCCTCTCTATATAATAACCACTCTTTCAAAATATCATCATTAACCTCTCTAAAATTAACCATATTCAAAACCCCCTATAAATATATAATCTCATTCAAAACAATTTCTTCAGCCCTATTTTTAAAATTATTCATAGCCTGAACCCACTCCATTTGATGATGTTCTTTCAACAACTCATTAACATTTTCATCTTCTGCAAAGCCCTTTATAAGCAAATTAACCTTATTACTAGCAACATTATCTATATCTAACAAATGTTGCTTCAAAGTACCACCAATAAGTAATTCAGTAAAAAAAGGTATATCAAAATTCTTTAAATAAATTAACCTTAATTTTCCATACTTTCCAATATGCCCATCAGGCTGTTTATGCAAACACAAATCAGGAATAAAATAATCTCCTTCTCTATGATAAGTAATCTTATTATTCATATCAAAACCTCCAAAATAAAGTTAAGGTTTCCCATTCTAAATTTGCAATAAAAACTATAAACTAATTTTGCAATAAAAATCACAAAATATATCTAAAATCTGTCAAAAATAATTGGGGAAAAGTTGGGGAAAAACTCCTCAAAAAAGTTCAAAAAAATGCACAAATGTTCTAAAAATCATTTCCCCAATTTTTATTGAAATATCAGCTAAAACCCTTGATTTCACTAAATTACATAAACGTTTCAAGCACATCTCATAACCCGAAGGTCGTAAGTTCGAGTCTTACCCCCCGCAACCAATTAGCAGTCACTAGAACCATAACGGTTTTAGTGATTTTTTTATTTTGTTTAAAGGTTGCTATAATCACTAAAAATCACCTGCTTATGTCAATTTGGGGAGAAATTGGGGATGAACTCCTCAAACTGGACCTTTGTAACACTATAAAATTCAACAAAATTCATAGCTGATAAATATGAGAGCAAAAAATATTTAGTAATATTGAATTGTTAATGTGCGTTTGTAACTAGTAAATTTTCTAGTACATTTCCCGCGTGTTTATCGTGTGATTTTAAAGGATGTACATAGAAATTATAGGTTGTAGTAATCTGTGCATGACCAAGTCTTGCTGATACAGTTGCTACATCTACTTGCTGTGCTATAAGCAATGTTGCATTTGTGTGGCGTAAGCCATGAAATGTAATAACAGGTAAGCCAATTTGCTTAATAAATTTTTCAAACCATTTACTAATTGTTGATGGTGTAATTGGTTTGCCATCTACTTGTACAAATAACCTATCAGAATCGTGCCAGAAATTGCCTACAATCGATTTTTGTTCTTCGTACCATAACTTATATTCCTCAAGTAAAGAAACGATAAAATCAGGAATAGCAACTTCACGAATTGAACTTTCTGTTTTAGGACTTTTTGTAAATATTCCTTTGTCAGATAAATATTGACTTGATTTGTTTATGCTTATAATTCCGTTTTTTAAGTCAATATCAGACCATTCAAGTCCAGCTAGTTCTCCTAGTCTTGCACCAATAAATATATCTAGTAAAACTGCAACTTTGTATTTGATGTCATTGCCTGTTAGCTTTTCTAAATTATCTATTAGAATTCTTGTTTGTACTTCATCATAGCAATCTCTTTTAGGTTTAGGTGCCTTAGGTGGTTGTACACGTTCTGCAGGATTATTTACAATCATTTGCCAATAAACAGCTTTAGTTAGCATTGCATGTAAAAGTCTATGATGTTCCAAAATTGTTTTCTTTGATAATGGTTTCCTAGTTTTCTTTCCATTGTTGTTTTTCTTTCTAATTATTTGTGTGTCTTCGTCTAATAAATTATAGAATTGCATAATATCTATTGGCCTTATTTTATTCAACTTAAAATGTCCAAAATAGGGAAGAATTCTAGATTCTAGCATTCCTTTATATCTGCTATATGTGGATGGTGCAAGTTCTTTTAATCCATAATCTCTTTTCCATATTTCAACGAATTCTTTAAATGTTGGAATAGTTCCATCAACTACAAAGCCATTTTCAACTTGTGCAATATATTTTGCAAGTTCTGTTCTTGCTTCTGATTTGTTTTTACAGTGGACTGTTTTTTGATGCCTTATAGCTTTTCCATCTAGATCATATCCTTTAAACACTACCAACCTATAACTGTTCTTTCCACGCTTTTCAATACTACCAGTCAACTTTTTGCCTCCTTTCGTTTTATTTAGTAATAGAGTGTATTACTATGATTTTATTGTACCATCTTGAAGGAAGAAAACAAAACCCGACAATGGAAACATATATAATTAAATAACTGTATGGTACAATTTGTAAAATAAAGAGAAATGTGATATTATAATATCGAAAATTGAAATGGAGGATAACAATGAACGAACAAAAATTAGAAAACAGTTTAAAAGAATTGAGAAACAACTTAACTACTGATAGATTGGATATGTCTTACGGTGAAATTATAAATATGTATGAATCAGAAGATTTGATAATTAATCCAGAATTTCAAAGATTATTTAGATGGAAAAAGCATCAAAAAACTAGATTTATTGAATCTATTTTATTAGGAATCCCAACTCCACCAATATTTGTTGCTGAAGATAAAGAAGGAAAGTGGGAATTAGTAGATGGATTACAAAGGTTGTCAACGGTATTATCATTTTTTGGATTATTAAAAAATAGCGAAAAGAATGATTGGCAATTGGAAAAGGGCGATTTAGTAGAAGAATTAGAAGGATTTGATAAAAATTCATTACCTTTAATATTTCAAAGAAATATTAAAAGAGCATATTGTAGAGTAGAAATTATAAAATGGGATAGTCAATTAGATATGAGGTATGAGCTATTTAATAGATTAAATACCGGGGGATCATCGCTAACAGAACAAGAAATAAGAAATTGCATTTTTAGAGGTAATAGTTCGGTATTTAATGATTACTTAAATGAATTAGCTCAAGAAAAAGATTTTGTAACGATAACTAATGTTAGTCAAAATAAAAAAGATGAACTATATCTTGAAGAATTGGTTTTGAGATTTACAGCCTTATATAATAATTTTGAAAATATGGAAGACAATTTATCTAAATTTTTAACAATGTATATGAAAAAAGTTACATCAGGAGAATTGAAAATAAATTATATTGCAATGAAGAAAATTTTCAAAGGTACAATAGAATTATTAAGAGAATTAAATATTGATGGTATATTTTGTTCAACGAATAATCAGTTTTCAAGTAGCTATTTTGATGGAATCATGGTAGGACTTGCAAAAGAACTTGAATATTATAAATTAAATAAAGATCAAATTGAATCCAAAGTTAATGAATTAAAACAGAATAGAGTTTTCTCTGATAATATGGGAAGTAATTCAGGAGGAAAAACCCGAGTTAAAAAAAGAATTGAAATAGCTTTACAAATATTTAAACCAGAAAGTGAAATAAGTAAATGATAACAATACGAGATAAAATAGATTTGGAGATCGATTGGGTAATAAAAGAAACAACAAAATTAAAGTTGATTCCACATAAATATAGTTTATCTTCTGATGAGAAGATACTTTATTTGAAAAGTATAGTTCCAATGATTTATGCATATTTAGAAGGTTTTATAAAAAGAAGTCTTAAAATGTATTTGGAACTAGTTAATGAGAAGAATTTAACATATAATGAGATATCACCAAAGCTTTTAGTATATAAAATTGAAAAACAATATAATTGTTTTTTGGACAGATTTGAAAAAATAGAAAAGAAGGTTAATTTAATAAATAATTTTTTAAAAGATATTCAGGAAGCAGAAGTTAAATTATTTTTTAACGAAAGTAAAGTGCAAAATATTAATTGCGACAGATTAAATAAAATTTTAGATGAATTTGATTTTGAAAATATTAAAGATAAAAAAATAAATAATGGATTAAATAAATTATTGCAATATAGAAACGGGATAGCACATGGTGAAAATAGTTATAAAGTTTCAGAAACTTTGATTGTAGAGTTTATTGACACTATAATAAATACAATGGATATTATTTCAGATATAATAGTAAAAGGATATAATGAAAAAAAATATTTAAAAGAATAAAAGTGAGGAAATATGATGAATCATTTCCTCACTTTCATACATTCAATCCATTCCATTAGTTCTTCTCCAGTAATTAATCCTTCTTTATATCTTTCTTGATAAATAGGATATTCTTCTCTAAAACGTTCAAAAAGTCTTTCCACTTTTTCGGATGCACCTATGGAAACTTGTTTGTGTAAATTTTTATATCTCTTTCTGCATTTTTGCAAATAAATATCATCATTTCCATTTTTCTTATCACGTTCTTCTTTTGCAATTTCAAAACATGTTTTAGTATCAGTATATAAGTCATCACAATATTGCTGTTCTTTAATTTTAGTATGAATAAACCAATAGTTACAATTTTTGCAACATTCAAATTTTATATTATTAATATTACTTATTAATTCCTTTACAATACAATATAAAAAGCTTTCGATAGAATTAGAAGAAAATGTGTAATTGTTTGATAGATTACTAGGTATGTTATTCAAAAAAAATTCGTTTAAATTATAATTTATAGATAATTTATTGTTTTCTGCTAATAGAGTATTTATTGCAGAATAGTTTTTTTCTTTTTCAGCAAGTTCTTCTATCATATCATAATCTTTATCTAAAATATCAGTAACATTTAAGATATTCTTATAATAGCTATTTGTAAAAACTTGTTCTAGCTTAATTTTAAGCATTGAAAAATCTAATGATAATTCATCATATATCCAGTCAATAAAGTCTTGTAAATATTCTCTATTTAATACAACAGAATAATTATTCATATCACCTACAATAGTGTTATCATATAAACTTAATAAATGAATAAATAGATAATCTTTAACAAAAATAGTAAAGTCTATATGATCGTCAAAATCTGTGTTCATAAAATCCAGTAAAAAGTTTCCTAATTCTTGTTCTTTTGGACAAGCTGTTTTTATTCTTATTTGTTTATTATCAATTTCTTCTAAAGTGTAGCTAGAAATATATTCTTTAGATTTTTTAAAATCAAAAATAATTTCAAGATTTGCAATCATAAAATACCCCCTACAATTCAAAAATAAAAATTTTTTCATTTGTACGGTTTTTAATTCTTAAATTGACAATTAAAATAACAATTAGTAATTAGCTAGTTACATTATACAAAGGAAAGCAAAAATAATCAACAAAAATGCTGATTTGTGCTGAAATATGTAAAAATGTGCATAAAAATAGGAGGTGATTTTATGAACGAACTACCAAAAGTTGAAAGAACAACACTAACAATGAAAGAAACAGCCGAGTATTTAGGTGTTTCATATTGGTTAGTAAATCAATTAGTTAGAAGAAAACAAATACCATGTGCAAGAGTTGGTGGTAGAGTGTTATTTAGAGTTAAAGCTTTGGATGAATACTTAAGTGCAAAAGAAGAAAAATCATTAAATAAGTAAGAAAGGAGAAAGACTGTATGCAATGGATTAAGATTTTTACAAGTATATTTGGAAATCCTAAGATTCAACTATTATTAAAAGAGCGTGATGGAGATACAATATTTAGAATATGGATTCAATTATTAACAATTGCTGGGACAAGTGCACAAGGTGGAAAGGTAATGTTTTCAACAAACCAGCCATTAACTGTGGAAGATCTTGCAAAGATTACACAAAAAACAAACAAAAAAATTAAAAATATATTGGATAAATTAATCCATTGCGAAATGATTATATTTGAAAATAATACATACATAATTAAAAATTGGGAGAAGTATCAAAGTGCTGATAAATATGAGAAAATGTTAGAACAAAATAGAGAAAGACAAAGAAGATTTAGAGAAAATCAGAAAAATGAAAATAACGTTGATGTAACGTTACGGTAACGGAACAGAAGAAAATATAAAAGAAAAGAATAAAATAGAAAATAATAAATACAAAAGTGGGTATGCAAATTATGAACAAAGACATTATCCACCAGAGTTTTTTGATCAGTTTATAGCAAATTAGTAAGGAGGATATAATTTATGGAAAGAAATAAAAATGATGAAAAATGCTTTATTAAAAGGATAGACAATAAAAGTAGCATTAAAAGAAAATATAAATTAATAATTGAAGAAGTATATCAATATGAAAGTGATTCACCAGATGATATTGATAGAATTATTGATAGGTATGTAAATTATACTTAGAAATTAGATAAGAGAAGCTTTTTAGGAGAAATTCCCCTCAGGGGAATTTCTTATTTTATATAAAATTCTCCCCGGGAGAATTTTTGTAGTTCCAAATTGGGAATTATCGCTATACTCATTGATATTACTGCATTAGCTCAAAAATTCTCCATTGGAGAATTAATAGAGCTCTAATTAGAAAAATACTTACTTAATTATTTAAGCAAGATTCCCATTTGTGCACACAAACGGTATTTTTGATCTGTGGGAGTAACTCCCAGACCCTTTAAATTTTTATAATAAGATTTCGACATTTTATTTCAAAATACTGGAAGGTATGTTGTTAAAAAAATGATTTTGTGATATAACATATACTAGAGTTATTATATTTAGGAGGCTATAATAAATGGATAGTTCAACAAGAAGTTTAATAGATAGAATTTGGACATATTTTTGGGAAGGTGGAGTTACAAATCCACTTACAGTAATTGAACAAATAACCTACCTTTTATTTGCAAAAGGATTAGATGAAATAGAAACAAATAATGAGAAAAATGATGTATTATTAGGAATAAAATCAAAAAGAATATTTGACGAACAACATCAAATATGTAGATGGAGCAAATTTAAAGATTATCCAGCTGAAAAAATGTTTAAGACAATGAGTGAAGATGTATTTCCATTTATTAAGAATTTAGCAAATGATAAAAACTCAGGATATGCTAAATACATGGAAGATGCAATATTTATAATACCTACACCAATAATGTTACAAAAAGTTGTAACAGCTATGGATAAATTAGAAATGAAAGACAGGGATACAAAAGGTGATGTGTATGAGAATTTGTTAGCAAAACTAAGTACAGCAGGAGTTAATGGACAATTTAGAACTCCTAGACACATCATTAAAATGATGGTAGAACTAATGAAACCTACACCAGAAGATATTATTGTAGATCCCGCATGTGGTACAGCAGGATTTTTGGTTGAAGCAGCAAAATATTTAAGAAATAATGGTGATTGGTATTTATCAGACAATTTAACAGAACATTTTAATAATACAATGTTTTACGGATTTGATATGGATAGAACAATGCTTAGAATTGGAGCAATGAACTTAATGCAACACGGAATAGAAAATCCAAACATAATGTACAAAGATTCATTATCAGAAGATAATGAAGATAATGGAAAATACACTTTAGTATTAGCAAATCCACCATTTAAAGGAAGTATAGATGCAGAAAGAACTTCAAAAGATTTACTAGCAATAACAAAAACAAAGAAAACAGAATTACTATTTTTAGCTCTTTTCTTAAGAAGTTTAAAAATAGGTGGAAGATGTGCTTCAATTGTTCCAGATGGAGTATTATTTGGAAGCTCAAATGCACATAAAGCAATTAGAAAGGAAATAATAGAAAATCATAAATTAGAAGCAATAATTTCAATGCCAAGTGGAGTATTTAAACCATATGCGGGAGTTTCTACTGCAATTATGATATTTACAAAAACAACACAAGGTGGGACAGATAAAGTATGGTTTTATGATATGACAGCTGATGGATTTAGTTTAGATGATCAAAGACAACCTGTAAAGGAAAATGATATACCAGATATCATAAAAAGATTTAACAATAGAAATTCAGAAGAAGAACAAAAAAGACAAAGAACAGAAAAATCTTTCTTTGTTTCTAAAGAAGAAATTGTAGAAAACGATTACGATTTATCGATTAACAAATATAAAGAAATTGTAGTTGAAAAGAAAGAATATGAAAAGCCAGAAGTTATATTAAAAAGAGTACTAGAAATGGAAGATGAAATCCAACAAAAATTAAAAGAGTTGGAGGAAATGTTGTAATGGAGAAAGTAAAGTTGGGAGAATTTGTAAATATAAAAACAGGTAAATTGGATGCAAATGCCTCTAGTGAAAAAGGAATATATCCTTTTTTTACATGTTCTAGCGAACCTTTAAAAATAGATGATTATTCTTACGATTGTGAATGTGTTTTAGTAGCAGGAAATGGAGATTTAAATGTTAAATATTATAATGGGAAATTTGATGCATATCAAAGAACATATATTATAGAATCAAAAAATAAAAAGATTTTAGATAATAAGTATTTATATTATTTAATTAATAGCAGAATAGAAAAACTTAGAAAAGACTCAATAGGTGGAGTGATAAAATACATTAAATTAGGTAATTTAACCAATATTGACTTTAATCAAGTATATATAAAGGAACAACAAAATATTGTAAATAAATTAGACAAAATACAAGGAATAATAGATATAAGAAAAAAACAAATAGAGCAATTTGATGAATTGATTAAATCTCAGTTTGTCGAGATGTTTGAATTAGATAAATATGAGCTGTTACCATTATCAAATTGTTCAAAATTTATTGATTATCGAGGACATACACCAGAAGTTTCTAATATTGGAGATATTAGAATGATTAACGCTAAATCTGTTGGAAAAGGTGTATTTAAGTATATAGATGAATATGTTACAGAAGAATTATATAATAAATGGATGCACAGAGGTTTTGCCTTTCCAGGAGATGTCCTTTTTGTTACTGAAGGACATACTTTTGGGAATACTTGCAGAGTTCCAGAAGAATTAAAAAAATTTGCATTAGGGCAGAGAGTTATTACTATTCAAGGAAATGAAATGTTAAATAATGTTTATTTAAGTACTTATATGCAATTAGATGAATTTATGAATAAAATTAATCAATATAAAACAGGGGGAACAGCACAAGGAATTAGAAGTAAAGATTTAGCTAAAATAACTATACCAATACCACCAATAAAGTTACAAAATAAATTTGCAGAGTTTGTTAAACAAATTGATAAACAGAAATTTGAAATACAAAAGAGCTTAGAAAAAATGCAATTATTACAAAAAAGTATGATGAATAAGTACTTTGGATAGGAGAAATATAAATGGAAATGTTATCACTTGTTTTAAGCATCATATCTTTGATAGGTGCTGTAATATCTATTATTTTAGCAATTGTGTCGATGAATTCTTCAGCTGAGCATGAAAGAGTTAGTAGAGAGAATTATGACAAAACGAAAGATGTTTTAGCACAAATAGATAAAAAAATAGAAGTAATAGAAAAATTAAATCAAGAAGGTTATAATAAATTGCAAAATACAATAACAAACATTGTAGAAAAAACTGTAATCCCTCAGAAAGAAGATATTGGAGAAAAGATGGGAGTAGAGTTCTTAAGAAGCGTAATGAATAATCCGAAAGAAGGAACAGAAATGCTAAAAAATTTAGCAGAATTAAAAGATACATTCGAAGCATTAGGAAAAAATAAATAAAGGAGTAAAATATGTCAAATTTTGATTTTTTAAAACAAAACGAAATATTTAATAATTTTTCACAAGCTAGTATAGAAGCAGAAAATGGATTAGGTTTAAATACAGTAACATGTAGTATATTAAGTAGAAGAGCTTTAGAACTTGCAGTAAAGTGGCTATATGCAAATGATAATGATTTAAGGATTCCATATCAAGACAATATTTCTGCATTAGTACATGATATAACATTTAAAAACATTATAGATGAGAAATTATTTAAACAAATTAAATATGTAATAAAACTAGGAAATTTTGCAGTACATAATAATAAAAAAATATCTAGAGAAGAAGCGGTTTTATCTTTAAGATATTTATATAATTTTATGCAGTGGATTGCATATTGTTATTCAGATGAGTTTGAAGAAAAAGAATTTGACGAAAGTATTTTACCAGTAGAAAGTGTAAATGTTTTAGCTGTAAAAGAAAGAGAAAATCTATTTGAAGAATTAGAGAAAAAAGATAAAAAGCTTGAAGAAACAAGAAGAGAGAATGAAGAATTAAGAGCAGAATTAACTAAAAAGCGTGAGAAAAAAGAAGAAAATTATAGTTTTGAAGTTAAAGATATATCTGAATTTGAAACAAGAAAGAAGTATATAGATTTAGAGTTAAAACTTGCAGGATGGGATTTTGATACAAATATTACAGAAGAATTAAAACTTATGGGTATGCCAAATAATAAAAATGAAGGCTATGCTGATTATGTTTTGTTTGGCAAAAATGGATTACCTTTAGCAGTTGTAGAAGCAAAAAGGACAAGTGTTGATCCAAGAGTTGGACAAAACCAAGCAAAACTATATGCAGATTGTATAGAAAATGAATATCATCAAAGACCAGTTATATATTACACAAACGGATTTGATATATATATGTGGGATGATAATAATTATGCACCTAGAAAAGTATCAGGATTTTATACACAAGATGAATTACAGTTACTAATAAATAGGAGAAAAAGCAGACAAAGTTTAGAGCATATATTTGTAAATGATAAAATTACAAATAGAGAATATCAATTAGAAGCTATAAAAAGTGTGTGTGAAACTTTTGAAGAAGGACACAGAAAAGCTCTAATAGTTATGGCAACAGGAACAGGAAAAACAAGAACAGCAATATCTATTGTAGATGTATTATCAGATAAAGAATGGGTGAAAAATGTATTATTTTTAGCAGATAGAACAGTACTTGTTAAACAAGCAAAAAACAATTTTAATAAATTATTACCAAATATGTCTACATGCAATTTACTAAGTACAGTTGATAATCCAGAGGATTCAAGAATAGTATTTTCAACATATCAAACAATGATGAATGCAATAGATGTAACTAAAAATAAAGACGGAAATAAACTATTTACACCAGGACATTTTGATTTAATTATTGTAGATGAAGCACATAGAAGTATATATAAAAAATACCAAGCGATATTTGAATATTTTGATGGATTGGTAGTTGGATTAACTGCAACACCTAGAAATGATGTCGACAGGAATACATATAGATTTTTTGAAATAGAAAATGATGTTCCTACATTTGCTTATGAATATGAAAAAGCAGTAAAAGAAGGATATTTAGTAGATTATCATACAATAAAAACAAGTACAGATTTTATGGATAGAGGAATTAAATATTCCGAACTATCAGATGAAGAAAAAGAAGAATATGAAAATACTTTTACAGATGATGAAGAAAATCTACCAGAGGAAATTGATTCTTCTGCAATAAATACATGGTTATTCAACAGAGATACAATTAAAAAACTATTAGAATTATTGATGGAAAAAGGATTAAAAGTTAAAGGCGGAGATGAACTTGGAAAAACAATAATTTTTGCAAGAAATCATAGACATGCTCAAAAAATAGTTGATACTTTTAATGAGTTATATCCAGAATGTAGAGGTAACTTTGCAAAACTAGTTGATAACCAAGTCAAATACAATGAGACTATTATAGAAGATTTTTCTATGAAAGAAAAATGGCCTCAAATAGCTGTATCAGTTGATATGTTAGATACAGGTGTAGATGTTCCCGAAATACTAAATTTAGTTTTCTTTAAACCAGTAAAATCTAAAATAAAATTTTGGCAAATGATAGGTAGAGGAACTAGGCTATGTAAAGATTTATTTGGGGTAGGAATAGATAAAAAAGAATTTTACATATTTGATTACTGTAAGAACTTTGAATTTTTTTCTGAAAATCCAAAAGGAGTTGAAACTACTTCAGGAATAAGTTTAACAGAAAGAATATATGGATATAAGTTGGATTTAATTGTAGAACTACAGAATATGAAATATCAAAGTGATGAAAAATATTGTGAATACAGAAAACAACTAATAAAAGAATTTATTGAAGAAATAAATAAACTAAATACAGACAGTTTTATGGTTAGAAATAAAGCACACTATGTAGAACAATATTCAAAAATTGATAATTGGACATATATTTCTACAATAGATTTAGCAGATATAAAGGATAATTTAATACCTTTATTTATCTCAATAGAAGACAACGAAGAAGCTAAAAGATTTGATAATTTGATATATCAGTTGCAAGTAAAAAGAATAAGACAAGATAAAACTTCAAGATGTGAAAATGCGATTATAGATACAGTAGCTGAACTAGAAAGACTAGGTACTGTACCACAAGTTAGAGAAAAACAAAAATTAATATTAAAAGTTGCTGAAACGGATTATATTAAACAGGCAGATTTCTGGCAGATAGAGGAAATAAGAGAAGAATTAAGAAATTTAATACAATTTATAGATCCATACATGAGACCATATGTAGAAACTGATTTTGAAGATACTCTAAATGATGTAGATGAAGAATATGTTTATGTAAGCACTGGAAACAATTTTAGTAATTATAAGAAAAAGTTAGAAAAATTTTTAACAGGAAACTTAGAAAATGTTATTATATGGAAGATTAGGCACAATGTAAGATTAACAGAGCAAGATAAAGAAAATCTTGAAAAGATATTATTTGAAGAATTAGGAAACAACAAGGAGTATGCAGAGGCATATGGAGATACGAACATAATAAAAGCTGTAAGAAATATTGTTGGACTAGATAAAAATGTTGTTAGTGATATTTTCTATAAATATATAAATGACAATAGATTAAATATGAAGCAAATTCAATTTGTCAAATTATTGGTTGATTATGTTATAAAAAATGGAACAATTGATATGCAAAAACTTACAGAACAACCTTTTAAAAATGTTGGTGAAGTATACGATTTATTTGGAAATAATATTGATTTATTTAAAAAAATTAAGGAAGATATTGAAAGTATAAATGAAAATGCTGAGAAGTTAGCATAGGAAAGAGGAATTATAATGATTTTAAAAGATAATAAAGAATTAAAGCAAAAAGATTTCGAGAATGAAAAAGAACTACAAAAATTTTTTGAAAATAATTTAGAAAAAATATTAGGCTATAGATTTATTGATACCGAGTTTACAGTGGGGGATTTTAGAATAGATTCTTTAGCTTTTGATGAAGAAACAAAATCTTTTAAAATAATAGAATATAAAAATGTGAAAAATCATTCTTTAGTTGATCAAGGTTATACATACTTAAAAATAATGTTAGAAAGAAAAGCAGATTTTGTATTACAGTATAACATAAAAACAAAATCATCGCTAACAATTCAAGATATTGATTGGAGTCAATCAAGAATTATATTTGTTTCACCAATTTATACAGCATATCAATTAAATGCTACAGATTTTAAGAATATACCAGTAGATTTAGTGAAAGTTACAAGATATGAAGAAGATATTGTAGAAATAGATTTTATAAAAAAGACAAGTAATGTAAAAGTCCAAGATATAAAAATGGAATCCGAACAAAATGATGTAAATAAAGAAGTAATTGTATATACTGAAGAAGACCATTTAGCTAAAGCATCAGAAGAAATTAAAAAAGTTTATGAAGAATTAAAAAACAGAATTTTAGAACTAGATGATATTGATATAGAAATAAAAAAATATTATATAGCATTTAAAGGAAGAACTAATATTGTAGATATTGAATTTACAAAAAACAAATTAAAAATAGATATTAATATGAAAAAAGGAACACTAGAAGATTTATTAAATATAACAGAAGACATTAGTGAAATAGGCCATTGGGGAAATGGAGACTATAGAGTTATATTAAATAATTCTAATGATATTGACACTTTAATACCTTTAATAAAACAATCATTGAAAGTAAATAGAAAATAGATAAAAAGGTGATATTATATGAAAATAAAATGCTTAGTATGTGGAGATATTATTGAATCTAAACATAGACATGACTTATTGAGTTGCAAATGTAATAATTGTTATATTGATGGTGGACAAGATTATTTACATTTTGGTGGAAATGATTTTAATAAAATCTTAATTATTTTTGATGATGGTACAGAAATATTAGCAAGTGATGAAGAAGTATACAAAAATAAATATGAGGAATGGGAAAATAATAGGATAAAGGAGTTAGCTAAAAATGAAAGCGTTAACAATTAAACAGCCTTGGGCAACTTTAATAATTCAAGGAGATAAAAGATTTGAATTTAGGAGCTGGCAAACAAAATATAGAGGAGATTTATTAATACATGCAGGTAAAGGTATAGATAAAGAGGCAATGAAAAGATTAGCAAAATACCTTCCAAAAGAATTACAATATGGAAAAATTTTAGGAAAAGTAAAATTAGTAGATTGTATAAAGATGTCTCCAGAATTCAAAGAACTATTGCTAAAAGAAAATAGTGACATTTATACTAAAAGTTCTTTTAAAGAAAGCTATGGATGGCAAGTTTCAAATGTTGAAGTATTTGAAAATCCAATAGATGTAAAAGGTCATTTAAGTTTGTGGGAATATGATTTATAAAAGAATAAGATAACAATATTAAAAAGTAATATTGTTATCTTTTATATTATAATAAAAAAATGTAATAAAATATTACAAAAATGTTGCATTTTATTACAAAAAAGAGTATAATATACTGGAAAAGGAGTGATAAAAATGAATGAACTAGGTACAAGATTAAAGAAAGCAAGAGAATACTTAGGACTAACACAAGATGATGTTGCAAAATTAATGGGAGTATCTAGAGTAATTATAACTAATATTGAAGCAGGAACAAGAAAGGTTTCTGCCGAAGAATTGTCTAAATTTTCTAAAATATATGGATGGACAATGGAAGAATTGCTAGAAGGAGAAAAAGAAGAAAAAAATATACCAATGTTTGCAAGATCATTTGGTGAATTGTCAGAAGAAGATCAAGAAGAAATAATTAACTTGATTAAGTTTAAAAAAATGTACAAGGATAAGAAATTTAGTGAATAGAGAATTAGACTATTCAAATTATTTTTCTTCTCCTGAACTATTAGCAAATGCTGTTTTAAAACAGTATGAAAATGAAATTGGAAATTTAGAGTTTCCAATTAATCCTTTTAAAATTCTAAAAAGTTTAAATATAAAATTAGTAATAAGAAATTTTAAAGATTTAGAGGGTTTATATATACCAGCGATAAATGAAGATGATATTGATGTTGTTGCTATAAATTTTAACAGACCATTATATAGACAAAGATTTACAGCAGCACATGAAATATGTCATTGTATAAAGGATAAAAACAATGCAGTAATATGTCCAATAAATGGTAGAAAAAATGCTATAGAGAAATTTGCAGATAATTTTGCAGCTTGCTTACTAATGCCGGTAAAAGAATTAGAAAAACAAGTAAACAAATATGCTAATGAAAAAGGTTTTATAGATTTAGAAAATGTTATATATGTATCTGAATTTTTTGGAGTTAGTTTTGAAAGTTGTGTATTTAATATTGCATACAGATTAAGAAAAATAGACGGAGATACTGATGGTAAAGAATTAAAAAAAAGAATAAGAAAAGTACATGCTGATAAATTAAGAGAGCAGTTTGGAATTAAAAATATTCTTGAATTGACAAGAGAAATTGTTGATTTCTATTGTTATGCTAGACCAAAAGAAAATAACGCAACGAATATTAAATTTAAGCAATTTTTAATTTTAAATGAAAATAGATTAGAAGGAGTGGACGTTACTGAAGAACAGGTGAATTATATATTAGCAGATTTAAGATTGAATAATAATTATAAAAAGTATGGAG
>ERZ826146.2002-NODE-2002-length-16633-cov-19.200743_pt1 | contig 16633 bp, 21 predicted proteins | sample MGYA00519857_ERZ826146 | MGnify/ENA primary metagenome ERZ826146 (study PRJEB31778, sample SAMEA3449222) | human gut metagenome | biome: human gut; feature: human-associated habitat; material: faeces | place: United Kingdom | collected 2010/2012 ...
ATAAACTGTAATAGGTTATACAGTTTTAACACCTTGTCGCATACCGATAGTAAACGGGTAACTTGCTTTAACGAGGTTGATGTTCTCGATGGTCGGATTGAGCGCGATAGAACATTGGCAGGGCACTACTATCATCAACGATGTGTTGTCGGGTAATGTAACCGTCTCATTAGTTATCGGCGTTTCTTTGTATGATAACTTTATCGTTATCGAAGCCCTAGAACCTGTAACGTTAGTGATGAGCGCATACGCTCCAGTAGTTTCTCCTTTGTATGTGTTGTCTTTGTTTGCGGTGAGTTTCAGCTCGAAAAGTTGGGTAACTACAGGGCTTCCTAGCTGCTGAGGTATGTTAGGCAGCTTCATTTTCCAATTTATCTGATTCAATTCCGCATCCGAAAGCTGTCGGATTGAAACACCCGCTTCCCTCGAATCAGCCACTATCACTTTTTTATTGATTATGGACGACACGATAGCACAATGTCCGATATTGGCGAAACGATCATCTTCATCAGAGTTCGAAAAGAATACGATATCTCCAACCTGCAGCACTGCCCATTTGGCACTAGTATTCCACACGTGTATGAGTTTTCCGGCATCATAGGCCATTTTCGCGAATGTGTAAGTTAGCAATCGTCTTTCAGAAGGTGGCGTATCGTCCAGCCCTGCCATTTCCGCAGCAAGTTGGATGTAATTTTTGACTGGTTCGCTGAACATGTCTACAAATGGGCAATTTGGCGTGTTGAATTTCGCGTTATAAACACTGTCGTTGTAATAAATGCCCAGGGCCACCATTAAGACCAGCGTCATACAATCGATGTTGTACGTTCCGCCCGGGTTTTGGTGAGATGTAACCCCTTCCCACCATGTATAATCAGAATTAACGTTAGTTCCTGTGAAATCAGTTCCATAGGTCAAATTCGTGGCGTTAAGATACCCGTTCAATATCGGGAAAAAATTGGTCATTGTAGGATTGAAAAAATCCAGCTGAATAGACCGTCTAGGGTCTGCCACTTGCCTATAGCGGTTTGCGCTCGAATCGAATTCCAAAGCGAAATCGTTTCTGCGCACGTTTGCTATCGGCTTTTGAGGGAGTGGCGGAATCGTTGCTGATATTTCCGCATCTGCAGATTTGCGCTCTTGCGTCTCATTGGCGATGGCTTTGTTGATAGTGGTGTCGGCCTGCTCTCTCGCCTGCGTCTCATTTTCAATAGCGGTATTCGCTTCCGCAATCGCTTCTTTGTTGGCCGCGTTATCGCTAACAACCTGCGCCACTTCCTGCCGATACTGCTCGATCTGCGGGTTGTAATTACCAGTATTAGCCCAGTAATCTTGATTGGTGATCTCGATACCTACAGGCACGAACTGGCGCGAAGTGTAAGAATTTCCCTGATACAGAACGATGGTAAGCGGCTCATATGTACCACTATTGTCCCATTCAATTGAATCATCGCCCTTGCGCCCGAGAATCGGCACGTAACGCGAGCCGATGTACTGCAGCCGAGCTCCTGGGTGTTCGTTGAGCTGGTCGAGGATCTGATTGATCTCTTCCAGTGTGAAAGTGCTGGTGTTGGGCATCTTCAAACCTCCTTAGTAGAGCAGAACCAGGCAGCCGTAATAGTCCGAGCTATAATCGGCTATGGTATCGAACTGTACTGTTTTCCATGAAAGCGGGTAATATGCCGTGAAATAGCCGTCATCCGTCAGCCCGAAATAAACGGTCGATACGGTCATAGCGTCGATGATCTTTTGCAAGTTAGCAGCGATCCACTGCGCCACCTGCTCCGCATAGTAATCATCGAACCCGCTATCCATGAACTTCTGAAAAGCGTTCTGCAGCTCGGCGATAGCCTCGGAATCAACGTTCACATTGCCCTTGAGCTCATCGACGTAAGCAATCAGCTTGTCGTAAAGCATGCACAGATACTTAACGCGCTGCTCTTGGCTTTCGGCATCCCAGTAAAACTTGGGAATCGCCATCGTATAGGGCCAGCACCCGAACGGTGCGATTGGCGCAGGTGCCGGGAAATTCCAAGCCATGAAACCCACCTCCTAGTAGTCGTTTACGATGGGCGCTATCACGTCCGAAAACATGATAGCGCATTTGTCCAGAAAGATTTGATCGACGCTCCGCCACTTCTCAGCCAGATCATACACGGTATCGACAACGCGGCCGAGTTTCACCGTTTCATACTCGTTGTCTGTCCCAGTCGAGATATAGTCGCTATTTCCTGAGAGCTGCGTTTCAGGATAGTCCGATCTGATATCGCGCCTTTTTCCGTACTCGTCTGAATCAGCCAGCACATTAACGCCGTCGAGCGCTTTATACAGCTCGTTGCACATCGGGCATATTTCATAGCGGATGCGGTACATCAACCGCATAGCCCATTTCTTGGGCGGTAGCATTGAGATCTCACGGTAATAGAACCGATCATTGAATGCCGTACAGACACGCCCGTACTGTTCAGGGCTGTATGCGTAGGCGAACCACGAGAATTGATCGGAATCCCAATCGAACCAACCGCCCTCGATCAGCTCGCCGAGCGTTACGGTGACGCTATCGTGCCATTCCGAGCGTATCTCCGGCATCTCGAATCCCTGCATCATCGTTATCACCCCCCTTGTACATTTCTTCGACAAACGGATTCACGCGCACGTCGATATTTCCGCCGTATGATTTATTCCACTCTTCACAAGCGATTTTGCGTGCTTTCAATCCGTCATCGAGCATCATCCTTGCGGGCGCATAGGCGGTTTGCGTTTCGTCGGTGTTCATACGCTCGGTTTTCTCGAACATGACGTGCGGGATGCCGATCAATCGGAAAATCTCCGACCAAACGCCGAGCGCTCCGCGCTGGAACTGCTCGCCTTTCCAATCAACGCCCGTCTGCAAAACGTTGATGCCCTTGCTGATCGTGTCAGCCAAGCCCTCGTATCCCACAATCGCGGGCTGCCCTACGCCGATCGCACCGAGCACCGTTTGAACATCTAACACCTTCTCGTCAGGCACAGCGAGTATGTATGGCGTCAACTGCTGGAATAGGTTCACATCCTCGGCGCGAGAATAGCGCGTGAGCTTCGCAGCGAGCCTCGTCAGTTTGGGCCAAAAGCACAGCCGCGAATATCTATCCCAGATGAACACGCCGTTTACGCCGCGCTGAACTTCGAAGAACTTCTTCTCGCTCGTCCCCATGCCCATGGCCCACCACAGAACTGGGTCATTGTAAGCGTTGTATTGAGAATAGGCCCCAGCCTGCAAGCTCATTATCAAATCGGGCGTTTCCATCTCGAAAGCAAGCGTTGCGCTTCCAGTCGTCGCAAGCGAGGTTTCCAAAAAACGCTCGCTGCAGGTATCAGGCAAGCCCGTCCACTCATACCGCAGCAGGCATAGATCAAGAATCCAGTTCAAGTACTCCTGCTGATCTACGATGTTCGCGCTGAGCGCCGAATCGTGCACGGGTGCTCCGATCTGCGCTTGCTTGCGCATCTTGCCGCTTCCGCGCCCGCCCCGTTTCCTGCTCATGCCCTCACCTCCTTAGCGTACTTACACGCCGCGTCGAGCCGTGCGGCTGCGTCGGTGGCGTGCGTTGCAAGATCAGCTTCGCACTTGTCGGCAACGGCGCCGAATCGCGCAGCTACGGCGGTCATCATCGCATCGTGGCTCGCCATCTTCTCGCTGTATTCGCTGTCTCGCGACAAAATCGCCGCTCGGTATTCCACCACGGCATTAATCTCCTCTTCCGTGCATTCAGAAAGCGGAATCTTTTTGTCGAGAATCTCCTCAGCCGTCCTTGCCATGTCATCCCTCCTTGTTCTCGGTTATCGCGGTGTTTCCGATATCGCCTGGGTTCCTCCATACTGTTACACCACCGAATAATAGCATCCTTATCTGGTCGAGGTATGCGTCTGGCACTGTGGACGATCTAAGCCACATGTCCGAGCATTGCCAGAATGAGAATTTAGGCATCACGTTAAAACCCGCGAAATTGATTGCTCGCTCCAATCGGTACCCGTAACGCAAAAACGCATCCCCAGCTTGCGCTATCGCTGCGGGCGATTGGGTAACGATGGAGGCGAACGCGGCCATGGGGCGCGTTGTCGCGGTCTGGCCGTTGGCGGGAGAACCGTAGATGTTCGGCGCTCCTAGTTTCGCCTGCGCCTGCTGATTCGAAACGGCGCTTGCCTGCGTCGAGTATCCACGGGCCGCATTGGCAACACCCACCGCCGCGCTGTTGGATGCGACGGCCGTAGCAGCGTTGTTGGTCGTCGCGGTGTTGTCAGTATTGGCGCTTGTCTGATTGGCTACCTTATCGGAGTTGTTATTGTTGGTTTCGGATACTTGCGATTGCGAATTGCCGATGGCCAACTCCGCTTTGGTCGTGGATAGATTGGCAGCAATGGCGGTATTAGCCATCGACGCACCGCCGGAGATAGCGCCGCTTATCAGCCCGCCCAGAGCTCCGATCGGCCCGCCTGACATAGCGCCCGATGCAACATTGCCTACCACGCCTGCAGCAGCGCCGACTGCCGCTTGAAGCTGCTCGCCCTCGATTTCCGCTGCCGTGGTGTCGCGCGTGTATCCGGCATTCCATGCTTGCAACGCCTGATTCAAGCCATTGCCATAGCTTGTGTCCGTAGTAGCAGCCTCATTGCTTCGTACGTTGATGGCGCTGTTGGCGCTCGCCTGAACTGCAGCGTTGGTGACAGAGAGATTGGCGCTCGCCTCCTCGCTGTCCTGCGCATTGGCTGCTGCCGTCAACGTCTGCTGGCGATCCCAATACGTTGAGAAATTGGCGGTTCCTGCCGATTGCACCACACCGTAGACGGGAATATCCCAGCGCATGAGCTTTTGATACCACATGCCCCCGTATTGCATTTGGTGTTGTTGTGCGTTATAGAACGCGATCGACCCGGCACCGCCCGAGCCGCCCAAACCGTTGTAATGCGCATCGATGGTTATCCAGGGATATGTGACCTGCAGTGCGGCGGTGATTGATATATCGCCCGTCGTGTCTTCGATGTTCACACGCACGGTGTCCCCGGCCTCGGTGTACAGATCAACAGCCGCGTAAGGGTATGTGTACAGCTTCGCCAGATCGGAGTAATCATCGGCATAACCGAACGCGGCTTTTGTCAGCTCCAGGACGTCGATGGTCGCGCGTTGCGGGTTGAGAAAATATGCCGTAACGCCGAAAAACTGGAAAGAAGAGCCCAGGCTCAGCAGCTTTCGCGGCGCGAAGAAAACGCCCTGCACCGTCTGTGCAAATTGCGGATAGGTGCTCTCGACGGTATTGAGGAACGAGTGCAGGTTCTCTGGCTCAATGCAAAACGCAGTCGGCCCCGTCGCTCCCTGGATAAGAGCGCTATAGCCTGCCGGGGTCTGCCAATTAGCCGCGCCGACGCTTCCCCACACTGCCGACGCGCTCACATCGCCCGTCGTGACGAAACATGCCATAACGTCGTCATTGAGCACTGCCGCTCCCGTTTTCACTACACGGCTTATCTCGCCGAAAGATACATCCGGCGTGAGCAGGTACTCGCTGTTTTCGGCAGGGTTTGACAGATAGGCGTTCACATCGCTATGAGCCACGGCCCAATGCCCCCGCTGCAGGAACATATATGGGATATCGATGCGGTAAAGGCATGTTTGCCAGGTGTCGAGCATGATCTCGCACTCGCTCGTGTTGCTCGCGCGGCGGTTTATTTTTCGAATGAAGTAATACCACCGCTCGATCGGGTCGTCGGTAGTGTTATCCAATTCCTCGCCTATGCCTGGTTCGGGATAATACCTCACCTCGACGTAGTTGAATTCCCCGAGCGACGTTGCCGGAATGGGAAGTTTGATCGCGTCCGTAGAGTGAAAGCGGCGGTATTTCGTCTGGAAACGCCTGCACTCCGCGCCATCTTCCAACGCATCGAACCACGCGTTTCTCGCCTGCTCGCTTCCGAAATCCACAACGTTGCCAACGCCTTCTATGACGCGCTGCCCGACGTGTGCCTCTCCCAAGTCCCACGGCACGGCGCATACGGTGATCTGCATCTGTTCGGTGTCGAATCGGGAATAATCCATCTCATCATCGTATTGCCATACGTTGACATTCGACACGCCGGGGAAATTGCCCGACTGCTCGATATGGGGAAAACGCGCCATCTTATCCACCGCCTTTTAACATGAGGTGGAAAACCGCCCCTTGTAGCAGGAAAAGACGAAAAAAAAGAATGGGGCGGTTTCCCGCCCCCATTCTATCACGCCATGTGCGATCTATCCTAGCTTGCGGCAAACACCCACTTGCCGTAGATCGTGGTATCGGCCTCGATGTTATCTACCTTCGTTGCGATCGGCGTGTACGAACTGGACGTGCTCCATCCGGTGAACGTCCACGTTCCCGCTACGCCGCCTTCGGTGCCGTCGCTCGTCGTCCAAGCGGTCGTGAGCGGAGCGGCAAGATAGACGGTGACACCCGCATCGGCGATCATGTCATCAGGCGCGGGCGCGTCGGACGGGATGCCATAAGTCGTATCGGCAGTCAGATCGTAGCTCACCATGCACGTCCCCTTAGGATTGTCGGGCTCCTTAATGGTGATCTGGGCGGTCGTGCTCAGGCGGTTCTCCTGCTTCGACGGGTTGATGTAGGTCGCTTCGGCGGTCACGGTCAGCTGCGCGCCGTCGGGGAGCCCAGTCTTCTGCACGTGAAGCGTGCCGAATCGGTCAACATAGGTTCGAGTGTTGATCGTGCCGTTATTGGTGGTCACGGAATACGTCGCGCTGTCGGGAAGAACGCCGACGCCTCCGTCGTTCTCGTCAACGGTGCCCTTAAGCTCGGGGTTCAGATCGACGGTTCCGCCCGGTGCTACGGTCGTGCTCTCGGGATTAAGCGCGATGCTTGCGGCGGTCATCTTAACAACAGGCGTGAGCGTCATGCCGTGCTGATCGAACACCGCAACGGGAACGCCGGGGTTAGGAGCAACGACTGCCTGATGATGCAGAACGAACTTGTCATTGAGCGTGTCAGGGTTGAAGAACGGGAAGATGCCGTAAACGGTGTCGTGCCAGTGGATGAACGCGTCGGTGGTCAGCGCGCCGAGCACTCCGCCGCCCGCAAGCGGCATCTCAGGCAGCACCATATTGCGGGTGCGCATCTCCGCCTCGGTAACGTTGAAAAGCTCCGCATACGCGCGAACCTCAATAGCGGCCATCGTCTCCGCGTCGGTGAACATCATCAGCTCGTTGTAGTCGTTGCCGCCCGTCCCCGTATTGGCGAACACAGGGACATTGACATGATTATAAAGCTGAGACGGAAACGCCAGCTTGTAGATCATGCCTCGGATGGCTTCGAGCAGGTTCATCGCCAGGTCTTTTTTAGTCGTGCCCGCATCGACCTTGATACGGAACAAGCCGCCTTCCCAGTTTTCATCAGCAGAGTAGAAGCACTGGTTGCACGTATTGTAGATGCTGTAGCTGTCACTATTGAGCGCGGAAATGGTCGTGGCATAGTAAAGATCGTTGATGCCCATGCTGTCTGGCCCCTCGTGCATGGCGCGCAGAAGCTCGGGGCGGTTCATGTCCCACGGAATCTTCTCTTCGTAGTTGACGGAATAGAACCACTGCACGAACTCCGGCTTGTTGACGTCGAGAAGGTCTTTCGACGTGTCGCTGTAAGCATGCTGCTTGAGCCAATTCACCATGATGGTTCGGATGCTGTTGCCATAACGCAGATTGGCAAGGCGCATGCGCTCATAAGGGTTGTACCAACGCTCGGACGAGATGAGGCTCTGGCCGATCGTGTTATTGAGCGTGTTTGCGAAATGGTTCCAGATATCGCCGTTCATGGGCGCTTCAAGATCGGCGACGGCGCGGGCGTATCCCGCCTGCGTCGGGTTGCTCACGCGCTGCTGGAAGTCGGTTGTTCCCTCCAGATACGCGTGAGTAAGAATTGTGGAGTTGGTCTGTGCCATGCTTCCACCCTCCTTTACTCTCTCTTACTAGGTCGGAAGTCCAAATCAGCCAGGCGGATATAGCCCTCGCCGGGCGCGACCTGCTGCGGATACGGCGCGTACTGCGCGGGTGCGGTAGGCTGCTGCGGCGTCGAGCCGTACACCTGACCGCGTGCCACCATTGCGGCAATTTGCTGCTGATACGCGGCATTTTGCTGCTGATACGCGGCATTTTGCTGCTGCAATGCGGCAATCTGCTGCTGCTGCAGGAAAGCGGTATCCGCACTGCCCTCTTCCGCAGGCTGCGAAGCAGACGCCTCCGCCGCTACAGGCTCCGGAACCTGCCCGCCCTGCTCACCCGCGCCGTTATCGGCGGGCGTTTGCTGTCCCTGCTGCGCCATGCCGTCAGGTTGGCTAGGCTGCGGAGCGGGAACGGGCGGAATCGGCATATAGCCCTGCTGCGCCATCGGATAGACGGCGGGCTGATTGTAAAGATAGGGTTGCGGAGCCGACGGCTGCGGCGTCCCTGCGGTGGTGAAGTTCTGATCGTACATGTTTTTTCGTCCTTTCCTAGTAGTGTGCGGGGCGCTGATATGCGCCCCGCTTCGGTTGCCCTCGCATGCGTCAGCCGCCCAGCTGTCCCCAGCGGTCGCGGGCTGCGGTAGCGCCCTCGCGCTTCGGATGCCGCTCCCGCGTCAGCTGATCATCTATCTCATACGGGACTGATGCAGATTATACTAGCGCACGCCTATATACGTCAAAAATTCGCCGAAATGCGCAGCGAGAACGGCGCTTTCGTAGCGCAAGAGCTTGCTGCGCTCCATGCTCGCCAGGGTCTTTATCACCTCGCTTGATCGGCGCAGGATGGTGTAATCGATCGTCGCATCGCGGCGCAGCATGGCGAAAACGGGCTTGCCGTCGTCGGGCGCTTTCGATGAAACATACACTAACCCGGCTTTGAGGTCGTACCATATGCCGAACACCTCGCCGAAAACGATGGTATACATATGGCGCGCCCGGCTCGGCTTGGGCGCCACTTCCGGTGAGAACTCGCCCGAAAACTCGTTATCGAAGAAAACGCCCGAATCACGCGCGGCATCCTCGGACAACCCCATAAGCTGCCCGACCGTGGTTTGCTCCCTGAAATTATCGGCGTACTTATTGGGCCAGCGCATGATCATCGCGCTTCTGGCTTTGCCGTAAAACGTGCGCCCCATGCGCGGTACCTTTTTGACACCGATCGAGCGGAAGAGCCCGCACGTGAGATCGCAGGTGTTGCCCAGAAGATGCAGTCGCGCACGCTTGGGCTCGCCTGGCACCTCGCGCAAAACCGTGTTCATGACGCCCATGATCGAGCTGTACTCGTCAGGCAAGTATTTCTTTCTCGGATTGTTCACCCGATCGATGACGGCCTCATCATACGTGAAATTGATAACGCCGTCGAAACTCATCTTCTTGGTGTCCTGCTCGGAGGACAGCGCGACGAAATAGCCCGCAAGCTCCCATTGCGGCTCTTCGTCCTCTTTCGGAATCTTCGCGATATAAGCGCGATTGGCTTCCGTCTTGTACATCAGCTCGGGAAACTCCCGCTGGCGGTCGATCTTCTCGAAATAACCCTGCTGGAACGGCGCAAGCTCGGTTTTGTTGCGCACGATCTCGCAGAACCGCCGCCTGTATTTCCAGTATTCCTCGATATTCTCCAGGCGAAGCCCAAACGTCTTACCCGTGCTGCGTCCTCCCAATTCCATGAATAAACGCACGTCGGTGAAACTGTGTTCCTTTTTCCAATCTATCGGCTTGAAAACGTCTTCGTCCCACTCATGCTTTCGCCTGATCAGCTTTCGAGGCCTTGGCCTCGCATATCCCGCTGCACACATGCCGTACCGTCCTTTCCCCAATACAATAGATGGCTTTCCGTCATCAGATGCGGATTATTTTCTCCAGTATACAGTGCGTTTTTCAGATTATCTGGGTTGCCCGTTCCGCCTATCGTCTTGGCGAGCGGAGCCAGGCCCACCGCCGCGGGCGCGTCTACCTGATAGGTATCTCCGCGCCAGTCCCGCACCGTACCTTGCCATCTGCTCGCGAAACGCGGAATGGAGCGCTGCCGCAGCTTCGTTATATCCGCTGAAATCGTCGTATTGTATCCGAGGATGCACCCGCACACCGCCTGAAAATCACCCATGCGATCGTGCAAAGCCTCTGCGAAGTCCTCCAGGCTGTCACGCGCCCCCGGCGAGCGTTTGCCCGACGGGACGCCCGCGAGCGTGATATGGTATCGGCCCGCCTCGTCTCGCACGCAATAACTCTTATTCCAGGCGCTGTAGAATTGAGGATACACTGCCTCCAGTTCGTAATGTCCAATGCCCTCCAGCTCGTCGAACCGATCGGGAAACGCCCTTTTCACGCGCGCCATCGTCTCATGCTTGCCCATATCGAGAGCGTGCCCGAACCTATCCAGGAACACTTTCGCCGCTTTACGGTCGAGGCCGGCTATTTTCACGCTGTCGGTGTCTCCGTTGATGATGGCGGTGCAATGCGGCTCCAATCCCTGCATCACGAGATGCTGCGCGATGCGGCTCCATCCGACGATGCGCTGCCCGAACTGGTACCACGCTTTAGCAGACTTCGGCAAGTTCGCCGCGCCCTCGCACCCTGTGTATTCGATGCCATCCTCATCAAGAACCATATCGCGCTTCGCCTCGTTGGTAGCCTCGATCCCGAAAAGTCCGTTCAAATCGGCTTTGCTGCCCATATAGTAGCTTTCCAGATCGTCGCTAACGTCTACGCCCGCGCCCATGTCATGCGCGATATAGTCGGGAAGGACGCCATCGCATGCGCCAGCCGCGTCGTTAAAATTACCCGAATACCATAGCTTTCTTATATGTTTTATAGCGTCCTTCCTCTTATAGAATTCCAAGACTGAAAGAATGCTCATATCGGTAGGCCGCACGAAACGCGCCGTCTCGTAGCCGTCTACCGCATGCATCGCGTCCCATTCGTAGGCTTGCCCAACTTCCCACAATCCCAGCTCGGTAAGGTAAAGTGTGACGCTCGGGGCGCTTATGACCTTGCCGAATGCATGATCGCACCCATCGGGCGCTTGATCGGCGTAGCCTTGCGCTTCGCGTTGCGCGTCGGCCTCGTCGTCGCGCCCCTCGCGGCGCTTCGCGTGTTTGATGCGCGCGTAAGCAAGGGGATGAATGCCGTGCTTCTCGTATAAGCTCCCGCGTTTGGGGCGCAGGTTCAGAAAATCAAAGCGGGCGCAGAACGCAACGGGAAACGGGCATGCCCATTTATCCAGGATGCGATCTGACGTGACGGCGAGCACCGCCCGCGCGTCGGCATCCAACACCTCACGCGGCGCTTCCGTGAACCCGACAGGGTACAGATGCGAAACCATCTGCGCTGGGTGCTGGCTTTTCGCGTCGAACGCGTGCACCTCAGAGAACACCGCCCCCGCATGAGCCGACGCGCAGAATGTGAACCCGCCGCGCGTGCACGCCTGGACGGTGAACAGCATGTCGTCATCATCGAGCTTTTCACGCTCGTTCTGCGCATGCCAATGCTCGCCGACGGTCTTTTTCGACCCTACGCCGCGCAAGCCCTCGAGCAGCCTACGGCGCTTTACGCGCACCGCCCCTGTTTTCGTGCACGCGAACCGCCCCAGATCGTCGGGCTGAATGATGGGGTTCGTTTTCAGATACCACGACAGCCAGCAGAATAGAGCCCATATATCGCGCTTTGCGTAGTCCTCTTCATCGTCGGTAAGCTCGGTTTGCGGAGCGCGTATCAGACTGTAATCCCACTCCCCGATGCCTTTTTCGAATCCGCACGCCTCGCCCATCTTGGCAAGCCCTATTCCTGAGAATAGCAGCGTGTCCCATATGACAAGTACCGTCCGATTATCAGACTTGAGCGCGATGCTGATCGGCTTTTGCGGTGTCTTGGCAAGCACGCGCACGCTCCCGTGATCCTGAAACGCGAGCAGCTTCCTCGCAATTGAATGCATATCGAAGCCGAGATGATGGACGCACACGACAGGCACGCACTCGTGTGCATGCTCTCCCGCTATGCGCAGAACCTCGCGCCATGCATCGTCATCATTGCGAAAAAGCCCTACGGAGCACGCATCGCGCACATTATCTGGCGTAATGTCCTCGATCAGCGCATGCAAATGCCCGATCTGATAAAGCGAGGTAAAAGCCGAGACGTTTCCGAAACCGTCATCAACATTCGTTGTCTCGGTATCCAACGCTGCGACGATACGCCAGGGACGTACGTCTTTGCGCATCATTGCAGTAGCTGCTCTTGGATGATGGCCGCACCGATGCGGGCTTTCTTACGGTAGCGCTCATCGATATCCGCTTCCTCATCGGGCTCGGGCGATAGAAAATCGATGCCCGATGCTCGCGTGAAATAATCGAGCACATCCAGGACGTCGTTGACCTCAAGATCAGGCCTGCGCTTCTGAAATTCCGCGACAATGGTTTCATTGCGGGTCGCGTAATCGATGCCACGCCATAGCTGCACCGTAGCGGCATAAAAGGCGTCCCCAGTGCTTGAGTTGAGCACATTTTTAATGAGGCGCTCACGATTCTCGTCCGCCGTCTGCGCAGCTCCCGCAAGCTGCTCAAGCGATGGCTGGTAGCCGCGTTGCACGGCTCTAGAAACGTCGGACTTGTATTTAGCGCCGCCTCTGTCGGCTATCGTCAGGTTCTTAACGTAATATTGCTGCGCTTGCTCGCGCAGATTAGCAGCGGCTTTCAAGAGCTCGCGTTGCTCGCGCTCACTGCCTGCGCTCTCGGCATCACGCTCATAACGGGCAGCGGCGCGCTCGTAGCGTCGGCGAATGTTGCGCAGCTGATCGGATTGCTGTTTAGCGGCGCTGCGCCTCGACTGTTTGGGCGCGCTTTCGCCTTTACTGGTGACCTTAGGCATGATACACTCTCCTCGTTAGTGTTTGATGCCCACTACTTTCCTCTTTATGCGCGAAGCGCCCCGCCGTGTTCCCTCCGGCGGGGCGCTTCGCATTTAGGACGACGATGCTATTTACATCGCATCGTCCGCATCATCAACGACGACAAGCGTCTTGATCGTGTTTCCGTTCGGCAGCACGTCGGATTTGCAAACAAGCGGCAGATACCCCTTGCCCGCGTCACACTTCTTGAAGATGCTCAAAGTAGTGTTGATGGAGCGCTTCACGCCGTCAGACTGGGAAAAATAAGCAATACCCTCGGCGTCGATGAGATAGGTGTTCTGGCACGGCGTATCGTCCTGGCCGTTGCGCCCTTTGCGGATACCCGGCAATGTGATTACGTCCACGATATACAGAACCTCGCCGACGTGATCATTGAGGCTAACGGCGCTGTTGATGGCATTAGCGCTGCGCATCTTGCCGTCCAGCGTGTCGAGGTCGCACGTGTTGATGAACCCCTGGACGGGCACGAAATCGATGGCGTCGTTGTCGGTTGCAGCGATTGCGGTGATGTTCTCGGTCATGCTGTTTCCTTTCCTAATCGTTCTTTCTGTTCAGTGCCATGGTGATGAAATCGTCGAACGGTACGGAGTAATAATCGCTAACCTGCTCGATTTCGGTAACGATGATGGACTTGTCACCGAATAGCTTCCGCAAACGGTTCTGAGCGTTCGCACGGTCGCAGCGTCCAGCGATAATCCACTCTTCGTTTTCCAGCTCGCCGCTTCGCTCATCGAAGCGCACGCCCGTACAGAACGTGAGGAACATCGTTCTACCGATCGACTTCCCGCCTATGATGTTGGCGGGATTCACGTCTCTCTTCTTCGTCTTTTCCTGCCTTTCCTCGTGTTCGGTTTTTTCGGTTGTTTAGCACTCGGTTGCCGAATCATACAATATTGCGCGTCGCGACGCACCGAGAATGGTACTACGGAATGGGCATGTTACGCAAGATACAAAATCAGTCTTTTTCGCTACTATGAATGACTGATTCAAAAATTTTGAAAAACCCGTTGTTAGCCAGCGCCGGATTCATCTCTGCAATATTCTCCAGGATGGATACCGCCTCAGTTAGCACGACGAACACGGCCACCGCTCCGAGCGTCGGTATCTCCACGCCGAGATCGAGCAGCCCGCTTGCATACTGGAGCAGCGCAGCGAGGATGAGGGCGAAGATGAACCCGAGTTTGTGAAACAAGCCCTCGCGCATCGCCGAGGAACTGACGTTTTTATTAGCAACCGCAGCGGTGAATCCCGTGATGATGTCCAAGATATCGAACACCAACGGAATCACGAACAAATACCAGCAGCCCCCCATGTCTGCCGCTCCTTTCAACATGCCTAAAATATCGTTGATGCTCATGATAGCACCTCCTAATACTCTTTACGCCATGTGAAGAGCGCGTAATCGCCAGAACCGCAGTAGGCGAAGATATGCGCTCTCGTCCGCTCAATGACGTACCAGCCAGCATCAGTGAGAGTTTCAACCAGCCCGCCCGCTCCCTCGATCGAGTTATACGCCGCGTATTCATAGAACGGAGCGAGCGCACCCGTTCTTTTGCTGACTTTGCGAACGATGTATTTATGATTTGCCATGCTTGCCACGCTTCGCTTCCTCAACGTCCTCGATCATATTTTGCAGCCCACCGCGCATATTGATTGAACATGTCGGGCAAAAGTGAAACACCCTATCGGCGTAGGCTTCCGGCGTGTATCGGAAATAGACCATCACATCGCTTTCATGATTGTCCTCAAGACGTACGCCGCATGCATCGCAGTAAGTTTCGATCATGCGAACCAGCTCCAATCGATGCTCGCGAGGCTGCCGACGATAGGCAAAAGGACTGCGATTATGATCTGATGCGGTTTGGGTTTCATTTCAAAGTCACCTGAACTTTCATTTCATCGTTTTCAAATATCGTGCTTTGCGGCTCGGGCTGCGCCGGCGATTCTTGCACGTTGTCACCTATCACGTAACGCTGCCACGCTTCGGCATCTCCGTAAAAGACGTTGAAATCGAGATTGCCCGAATAGCCTGGCAAACGTCCATCAGAGCAGAATTGCCACGCACCGACCAGCCCATCAGTTTGCGGAGTATCAGAAAGATCGTAATCAAGGGGCGGGCTTATAACGTTGGGATACGATGCAATCCAGCGCATGCAGTTTTTATCAACACCGCCCTGATTGAATCGCCAGGGATTGCCGTAAATCCAGGGATGGACGCTTGTCAGATCGTAGATGCGGGCGGTAAAGCGGTTGACCCAATCGACGGATTGATCGGCTTCCCAATCCAGGACGGGGATGCCCTCGCCGAAATAATTTTCGCAGTTACGATAGAACGCGTCAGCCTCAGCAACCGGGTCGTTGTTACGCCCGAAATGATAGAAGCCCCACGGTTTACCCGCAGCTCTAAGCGTCTGCACGAACACATCGCAATAGCTATCTACAAATGTAAGGCCCTCGGTTGCTTTAACAATGCAAAAATCGATCTGATGCAGATGATCGCTGATTTTGAAACCAGCCCTGCCCTGATGATTCGATATGTCGATGCCGCGCATGCTCATTGCCTCATTCCTCCTTCAATCGGCAGCCAATAAATCGGCCGCGTTTTAAGCTGACGTATACGGTTACCGTTGGATGGAATATAGAACTCGTCAGTAAGGCATTTCCGCCCATCTTTAAGATAGTGGCACCGCTTGCCGACCATGGGGTAGCTGCGCGATGTGCCGATTAGAACGAGCTCGCCCGATCCTGGTTCATTGGCTGTAATCATGCGCCAATTCGAATAGTCATACGGCATTAGCTCTCCTTTCTATAATTCACGACGGCATTTATACAAATATCGCTCGCGGAGCCGTTCAAATATAATCGCTTGATTGAGCCAACGCCCATGGGACGTTCAGCGCTATCGAAAAGAAGATGGACAGCCTCAAAACCCATTCGATCAAATGCGCCTATCGTGTTGAAAAGCAGCGATGACGTTACGCAAAAATCGCTCACCGACTCGGGATTGTTAACGAACCGCAAACGCTCGCTGCTGAACCACGATCTAACGGAATCCATCAGCTTCATCGACTCAAGTTGTACTGGAATGATCAAACCGCTTTCCGTGCCTTGCAAATGCTCGCCATCGAAAATTAAATCGTCTTTAGCAGAAAACCGCCCGGCATGATCCAGCTTCACATATGCGGTACCGTCGATGATCGGCATATGATGAATGTATTCGAGAATGACGTAGCTATCAGTCGCAATGATAGTATTACCCTCGATCATGGCATACGGATAACGGATGCGCAGCTTTTTGTCTTTAAAGCACTTTGCGAACTCGCGCAGGACATGGCCCGCATGCAATGGTTTGTAATTAGGGTTTCTCATTTCGTCTTTCCTTTCTGTCGAGGCTTTCCCTTATATGGGATTGTACTATCGAAACAGGCCCCGCGCATATCGCGCGGGGCCTGTTTCTCGGGTTAGTAGGTGTAAAGATCGAGTACCACCGCGTTTGAAATAACACTGATCTTCATGCGGTAAACAACGTAGCAGCAACGCGCATCATCAATGTAATAAGTGCGAGTTTCACCATATTCAAGATGAACGTTCACGATGCAGTTTGTACTTCCGAAGTTGCAAGATTGGCAAATGCCGTGAACAGTTTGAGTGCCGTCGAGATTGATCATGGTTTCGTCCTTTCCTAATTGGTTTACCTGCTACAGTTATTCTACTGTAACC
>ERZ826146.2003-NODE-2003-length-16627-cov-32.958605_pt1 | contig 16627 bp, 9 predicted proteins | sample MGYA00519857_ERZ826146 | MGnify/ENA primary metagenome ERZ826146 (study PRJEB31778, sample SAMEA3449222) | human gut metagenome | biome: human gut; feature: human-associated habitat; material: faeces | place: United Kingdom | collected 2010/2012 ...
AGTAAAGGCCCTTCTGGGTTATCTCGCGTATGTTGATTTCGGGGTTGAAGTTGGTGGCGAACGCCTTGTGGTGGTTGCCCGCGTTGCAGTCAACAATGTCGAGATACTGTATCTCGTCGAAGTGGTGTTTTGCCGCGTAAGCCGTGTAAATGCCGCTTACGCCCGGGTCGAAGCCGCAACCCAGGATGGCCGTAAGCCCTGCCTGCTCGAAGCGTTCCTTGTAAGCCCACTGCCATGAGTACTCGAAGTGGGCCTCGTCCTTAGGCTCGTAGTTGGCCGTATCGAGGTAGTTGCATCCGCATGCGAGGCAGGCTTCCATGATGGTAAGGTCCTGATAAGGCAGAGCGAGGTTGACAACCAGTTCGGGCTTGTAGTCGTTGAACAGGGCCTTGAGCTGCTCCACGTCGTCGGCGTCAACCTGCGCCGTGCGTATGGGCATGTCCAGTCCGGCCTTGTGGATGGCGTCCACAATCTGGTCGCACTTTTCCTTCCTGCGGCTTGCTATCATGAAATCGGTGAACACGTCGGCGTTCTTGGCTATTTTGAACGCCGCAACGGTGGCAACGCCACCTGCGCCAATCATCAATACTTTTCCCATTGTTGTAATTTTATTGTTTGTTGTTTGTTTTCTTTTTCCGGGTCGGGAGGACGGGGAGAACTGGGAGTTATGGGACGGATGGGACGGAATGCAAGACGCTGTTGGATGTCAAACCGTTCTTCATCTTTTCAATTTTTCACCCTTTCACCTTTCTTTACCTTTTTACTTTTTTACTTTTTACCTTTCCTCTAATTCCTCCGCTCTTATTCCGAGTGCGCTCATCAGCGAGTAGCCGAGTATCTCCTGACGGAAGTTTCCGCCCGGCATGGGCTGCATGGCGAACACGGTTATGCGCTTGTCGTCGTCTGCGCGGCGCAGCGCATGGCGCACGGCGTCATACGCCTCGCCCTCGCCGGGCACAACCATGATGCGCTTCACCTCCTTGCGGCGGCACGCCTCGGCCAGCACTTCGCATAAAAGGTCGTCCTTACCAACCATGTTCTCCACTGAAAGGGAGCTGATTGTGAACTCTCCGAGGTTGTCGCTGAACGCCTTGCCGTCAAGTTCAGAGGCGTGGACTGACGGCGCGAAGTTGTCCATCCGGGCATGCGCCTTGTCGTGGATTAGCACCACCTGCGTGTGGTTGTCGCCCTCGCGCACGCCGCCGTCCAAGGCAATGCAGTCAATCCACCGTGCCATGTCGGCCTGTGGGATGCGGCGCATCAGCATGCGTTCGAAGTTCACTATAAGGTCGAATGCCACCTTGTCTATATGGTCGGCGTCGGCTATTATTATGTTTTCACACCACTCCGTGGTGCGTGTCAAATCGCTGTTCATGTATGCAAACTTACTAATTTTCCGCCTAACAAACGAACGTTTGCGGCAAAAAGCGGAAATTATTGCCTGGCCGCTTGCCGCATGCCGTAAAACCTCCCGCCAGCGCCAGCTTTGCCGAAGAACAATTTATCATTTTCCGCTGTTAATCCTTTATTTTCCAAAAGGCCGTCTTTTACGTTGCAAAAGGTGGCCTTTTGGCTTCTGAAAGATGCCCTTTTGCAGGCTAAAAGGCCACCTCTTGCAAAACAGCCGGTCGCGCTTTGCATAAAAAACGTCAACAAGTCGATATTTTGGCGGTTTTTGTTTGCCTTGTCGGCATTTAGTAATACCTTTGTAATCATTAAACAAAGAAAACAGAAACTGTAATGAAAAAGATTTTAGCTGTTGCCGCCCTTGCGCTCGGATGCCTCTCGGTCAATGCGCAAGACACGGCTTACAAAATTACGGGCACGGTCCCGGCGGATGTTAAGACGGTGTATCTTGGAGTGATGAACGCGCGCCAGCCTGTTGACAGCGCGGCCGTAACGGGCGGAAAATTCACGCTCGACGGCACGCTGCCGAAGGACGAAATAATGCTCGTCATCACAGGGAACTATTATCTGCCGGTGTTCAACGACGGTACGCCTGTTGACCTCAACACCGTAGCCAAGACGTTTTCGGGTTCGGAACTGAACAAGAAGATGTACGCTTACGATAACGAACTGTCCGTCTACACCGAACAGCTTAATGCGGCGGTGATGGAATACCGCGCTGCAGCTTCCGACACTACGGCTGCCGGAAAGGCCAAGGCCGAGAGCCTTATGGCAAAGTGCGAGCAGCTTCAGAATGAGGCTGTGACAAAGCAACTGGACATAGTGAAGGCCAATCAGGACAACCTTATACCTGTGTTTTTCCTCAGCCAGCTGTATTATATGCTTGACTACAACGAGCTGAAGGCGCTTATGCCAGAGACTGCTCCTTACTACAACCACCCTGCAATGGCGCGTGTAAAGGCGCAGCTTGCGGCTCTTGAGAAGCGCATGCCCGGCAAGATGTTCACCGACTTGTCGATGAACGACACCGAGGGACAGCCCCGGAAGCTTAGTGACTGGTGCGGAAAAGGCAACTATGTGCTGGTTGATTTCTGGGCGAGCTGGTGCGGCCCGTGCCGTCAGGAGATGCCCAACGTTGTGGCGAACTATAAGAAATACCACGGAAAAGGCTTCGAGGTTGTAGGCGTTTCGTTTGACAGCAAGGCCGAAGCGTGGAAAGCCGCAATCAAACAGATAGGCATGGAGTGGCCGAACATCAGCGACCTGAAGGGCTGGAAGTGCGCCGCCGCTCCCGTGTACGGCATCAACTCGATACCGGCCAACATCCTCCTCGACGGCGAAGGCAAGATTGTCGCCTCTGATTTGCGCGGCGAAGCCCTCGGCGAGAAGCTCAAGGAGGTATATGGTTTTTGACGCTTTTCTATTTAGGAGTTAAGGAGTTAAAGAAGTTAAGGAGTTAAGACATTAGCTTGGTTGTGGCATTTCGATTATACCAACAAGGCATTTGTCTTAACTCCTTAACTTCTTTAACTCCTTAACTCCTAAAGAAAAATTATCCTACCGTTATCTGCCTGACAACGTTCTGCTCCTCTTTCTTGAGCTTGGGCAGCGTCACTGTAAGCACGCCGTCAGCCACTTTGGCCGATATGTTGTTGCGGTCAACGTCGTCGGGGAGTATCAGTGTCTGCTCGAACTTTGAGTAGGCGAACTCACGGCGCAGGTAATGCGCTTTCTTGTTGTCCTCGTTGTGTTCTTTCTTGCTTTCCATCTTGATGTGCAGGTCGCCCTCCTGGTTGAGGTGAACGTTGAAGTCTTCCTTCGTCATTCCCGGTGCTGCAACCTCCACTTCATAGTCAACCGCGCTTTCCTTCACGTTTATTGCCGGTGCCGTAGCGTTTGTACGGGGCATGAAGTCAGTATCAAAGAAATCGTTAAATACGTCCGGTAACCAACTGTTTTTACGATTAACTGGTGTCATAATAATTGTCTCCTATTAGTTAAATGTTTTTATTTTCATTATTGTTTACGGCCTCAACCATTGCTTTCGGCCTTCACCAAACGTATTGCAAGTAACGTACCACAACGCTGATTGCGCCAAAATGTCTTGCAAATAAGACATTTTGGCGCAATCAGCGAATTGAGAATGGAGAGTTGAGAATGGAGAATTATGATTACCTTATATATTTATTACGTTCCCGATAGCACCATTTCATTAATCAAAGGTAATCATAATTCTCCATTCTCAACTCTCCATTCTCAATTAAATCACCTTATTCCGCTGTCGTAGTCGGCATTATTGAGCTTGCGTTGTTCGGTCTGATACTTGCGTCCGTGGCTGAAGTTGTATGACAAGGTGATGTAAACCATGTTGCCGTTGTCCTTTATCCATGTCTTGTAATGCGACTTGTAATAGCGGCTGTCGGTGTGTCCCGGGTATTCGTAGCCATGCGGATAGCCTACGAGTATTGCTCCGAGACCCACACGCAAGTCTTTCCACCTGTAGTTTACGCGCAGGTCCGACGAGTTCTCTCCTCCGCTCATGCTCTCTCCGTAGTAGCTTTTCGGCGTGTTGTAGAAGTCCGCATTGACCGTCCAATTGCCCAACATGAGGTTCGCTTCCGCACCCCACTGCCATGCGTTGTACGTGTGCCGGTAGGTGTTTCCACGGCTGTCATAGCGGTCGTAGCAGCCATACAGCGATATGTCGAGCACGTTTTTTATGGCGTGCAGCGTCAGGTTGCCGCGCACCCACTTGTCGTAGTAGGCGCGTTGGTTCTCCGGCCGCGATACAATCATGTATTCCCCGTTGTCCTGCTGCACGGCGTTGTAGGTCCTCATGATGACGTCCGGGGCGTAGGTGATGCCCGCGTTGACCCATAACGACAGCAACGGAACGTTCCATGTGCCGGTAAAGTAAGCCTGATAGACGGTGTACGGCTTCAGGTTTACGTTGCCGTCGCCGGCCATGAGGTCGCTGCTTTGCTGGCGCACGTCGCTAAGCTGTGAGAGCGAAGGCGTGCCTTGGTACATTTGTCCCGTAAGACTTAGTGAAACGTTTTTGATTGCCGAGGTCTGGAATGACAGCCTCGGGCGGAACGTCCACTTCTCAAATCCGATGTCGCCCTGGTGTATCGACGCCCTGTTTGCACCCACACCTACGGTGTAGTTGAGCCAGGCGAGCTTGCCTTGGAGCTGCGCAAAGAGGTAAAGGTTGTTCGAGTTGAGCAGCGCGTCGGTGTTAACAGCGCCGGTATAGTCGTTGTCCGTGCGGCTGATTGAGAACTCGCCGCCGGCCGAGAGGGTGGCTTTCTTGAACTCTTTGGCATATATCGCCTCGGCAATCAGCGAGTACTTTTTGCCCAAAGTGGAGTAACTGTAGTCGTTTACGGGGGCTGTCTGCATCGACTGTGACGGCGACTGGTCGAACAGGTACTGGCGCATCAGGTAGTCATAGTCGGTGTGTATGTATGTGCCTACGACGTTTGCGGCGATGCTTTGCTTATGCGGCAGGTTGGCCGAGAAGTACAGGTCGAGCGATGGCAGGAGGCTGCTCGACGATGCCTTGTTGTACAGGTACAGGTCGGGCAGCCCCGTCTCTACTGCCAACTGGTTCACTCCGCGGTAGGGGTTGTTGTTTATGTTAAGGTTGAAACGCGCGTTGAAGGTGTACTTGTCAGGCTCGGCGAGGTTGTAACCCAGCTGGAAGTTGTGCGTGTTATACATGAACGGACTGTTGTAGCCGCGGTATTCGCGGTGCCGGGTGGTGCCGTCCGGGAAGTAATAGTCGGCCGTCTCGTCATACCGCCGCTTGTCGTAGTCGCGGTAATTGAAGCTGTAGTTGAAGCTGAACTCCGACTTCTTGTGGTTGAACTTGAAGTAAGCCGAGCTGTTGTTGAAGCCCACCGCTACGGCCTGCATGGTCTGCACGCCGCCCACGTAGCCCGAGTAGCGGCGTTTGACAACATAATTTATCACCGCGTCGAGCGACGTGTCGGAGTAGCGCACGCCGGGGTTGTCGATGTATTCAACGCGGATTACCTCGTCGGGTTGCAGCGCGAGGATGTCCTGCGTGCCGGCTTTCACGTCGTTGATGCGCACCTGCACGCCTCCGCCGCGCAGCGACTCGATTTTCTGTTGCACCGGGTCAACCTTTATTCCGGGCAGCATCATCAGCTTGAGCAGGTCGTAGCCGTTGGCCGACGAGCGTGCCATCTTCTTTGTGGGGAGGAACAGTGTGCGGTCAACTTTCTGTATAGTGCGCATCCCGTTTACTGTAACCTCGCCGAGAGTGAGTGTCGTGTCAACGGCCAGCGAGTCGGTTTGAGCGGCTGCCGTGGCGCAAAATGTCATGGCGGCAAGTGTTGTCAATAGCTTGTTTTTCATCATTTTGCCTGTTATATGGTTGTGTTATATTCTATAACCGTATTAATTTATTTTTGCAATTGATGCCATTGCAAAGGTAAAACGTTTACAATTACTTATACGTTTTAAGGCATGAAAACGTGACAACGCTTAACAATTATTAAACAAAAGGAGGCTGCTTTATTTTCGGTTGGTTGCCATTGGCTTTGCAAAAGGCCGTGAATTACAATGCAAAAGGCCGTCTTTTAGCCTCTAAAAGATGACCTTTTGCAAGCTAAAAGACGGCATATTGGCAAGCCTCTGATTGTCAGGCAGTTAATCGGCTGCCTGACAATAGAGCTGATAAGGCCGATAGGACTGATAGGACTAATGGGCCGAATACACCCAAACCGTCAGCAAAAGCATACCAAGCTCCCTCCCTTCGGGAGGATTGGGGTGGGTGTCGGGTTAGGTTGGGGTGGGTATTTACATGTCCGATGCGGCGTACTTCGTCCTGTAAAGTCCGTCGATAATGCTGTCGGCCAAGCTGATGTTGGGCACTTGTATGCTGTCGCATCCTAAGGCTTCGGCGGCGAGCATGAAGATTTCAGACGCCGGAATGATGACGTCGGCGCGGTCAACCTTCAGTCCGTATTGCTCTATGCGCTCCTCGACGCTCAACACTTTAAGCTTGTCGTAGACGGCTTTGATTTCGCTTACGGCCACCGTGCGCGTAGCCTTGTCGGAGTTGGTGAGCTTGAACAGTTTGTTGATGTTGCCGCCGGAACCGATTATGCGGATGTCAGGCATTTCCTTGGCGAAGCGTGCAAGGTCGTCGCGCATTTGGCGTATTGACTCTTTCGACACCATGCCTCCGAGCATCCTTAGCGTGCCTATGTTGTAAGAGTGGCTGTGGGTCAGCACCCCGTCGTGCAGCAGTGATATTTCCGTGCTGCCTCCGCCCACGTCGATGTAGGCGTAGTTGCCTTTCGCGCTGCCGATGTTTTCCACTATGTTGTTGCACAGCAGGCGCGCTTCCTCTCGACCGTTGATTATCTCAAGGCCTATGCCGGTGTCCTCGTGCAGTTTCTTGAGCACCTTCTTGCCGTTTTCGGCGTCGCGCATGGCCGATGTGGCGCAGGCGCGGTAATCGTCAACCTGGTTTAGTTTCATCAGCTGGCGGAACGCCTTTAGCATGTGCTTCATCATGAGCGTGCGCTCCTTTGATATTTTTCCGAGTGTGAACACGTCGGAACCCAAACGCAGGGGCACGCGCATGTACATCACGCGCGAAATCTGTTGGCTGCCGTCCTGGGCTGTCCTGAAGTTCTTGATGAGCAGTCGCGCTCCGTTTGAACCTATGTCTATTGCTGCTAATCTCATGGCTTTTGTTTTTTAGGAGGGAAGGAGTAAGGAGATGAGGAGTAAGTAGTAATGTTTCCTCCTCTGTCCTTTCTTCTTATGTTGTTCCGTTGTTTACTTTCAATTTGTTATCTCGTTGATATTCAGTGCGTTGCTGACGGCCTTGCAAAAGGTGGCCTTTTACGCTGCGAAAGGCCGTCTTTTGTATTGCAAAACATGGCCTTTTGTACGCTGAAAGGTGGCCTTTTGCATAGCGGCTGCTATTCGGCCGCCGTGCTTGCGGTTTTCGTTTCGGCCTCGTAAGCTGTGTAAAGCTCCTCCTGCGAGCGGAAAGGCCGGTCGCCCTCCATGGGCTGTATGGTGTTAAGGCCGGTGCCGTCAACTATCCGTCCGTTGGTGGTGTCGCGCAGGCCGTAGTCAACCGTGCGCATAAGGTCGCGCTGCATGTCGGCGTCGTAGACGGGAGTCATCACCTCGATGCGGTTCAACAGGTTGCGCGGCATCCAGTCGGCACTGCCTATGTAGTACTTCGGCGCGCCGCCGTTGCAGAATATCAGTATGCGCGAATGCTCCAAGTAGCGGTCGATTATGCCTACGGCCTTGATGTTGTCGCTCACTCCGGGCACGCCGGTAACGAGCGAGCTGTTGCCCCGGAGCACAATTCCAATCTTCACTCCGGCGGCCGAAGCGGCATACAGTTTGTTTACAACGTCCATCTCGGTGATGTGGTTTATCTTCATCTTCACCCACGCCTCGCGGCCCGCCTTGGCGTTCTTTATCTCGTTGTTGATGAGCGAGAGAATGCGGTTCTTCATCGAGTTGGGCGACACCATAAGCTCCTTGAAGCGCACTTGGGAGAAGGGGCGGTCGATGAAGTCGAACACCTTGCCGACTTCCTGCACGATGTTCTTCCTCGCGGTCATCATCAGGTAGTCCGTATAAGTCTTGGCGTTGCCCTCGTGGAAGTTACCCGTGCCAATGCAGGCTATGTTGCCCTGCTTCGACTCTATGTACAGAAGCTTTGAGTGAATCTTAAGTCCCTCGACGCCGAAGATAACGTTTATGCCTTCTTCCTGCATGCGCTTGCTCCACTTTATGTTGCTCTCCTCGTCGAAGCGCGCCAGCAGTTCCACCACGGCTGTCACCTTCTTGCCGTTGCGCGCGGCGCAGATGAGCGCCTTTACGACCTTCGAGTCCTTGGCAAGACGGTACAAGGTGGTTTTGATTGACTTCACTTCGGGCTTCAACGCGGCCTCGCGCAGCACGCGGATGTAGCCGTCGAACGAGTGGTAAGGCACGTGTATGAACAAGTCCTTGCGGCGTATCTGGTCGAGGATGCTCTCCTGCGACAGGAACTCCGGCTTCAATATGGGCTTCCACTTGGGATATTTCAGCTCGTTGTGTCCGCAGTCGGGGAAGCCCATCAGGTCTTTGTGGTTCTGGTAGCGGCTGCTGGCGAGCGATGCATCGAGCTTGCTCACGTCGAGCTTCGACATGAGTTTCTTTTTCATGTCCTTGGGCATGCGCCTGTCGTAGATTAGGCGCACCGGTTCGCCGCGCCGCCTGCTGCTTACGCCCTTGGCTACTTTTTGCAGCACGCCGTACTCAAAGTCGTTCTCCATCTCCATCTCGGCGTCCTTCGTGAACTTGAAGGAATAAGCCTCGAAGGTGCTCGGCTTGAAGCCGATGAATATCAAGGGAAGGCAGTAGCGCACAACGTCGTCAAGATACATGATGTTGTCAAAGCCGTCAGACGACGGCACTTTGACGAAGCGTCCGTGCTCCCTGTCGGGCACCTTGATTATCGCCAGGCTGCTCTTTGGCAGGTGCAGGCCGTCGGCAGGCTCAGTCTTCTTTATCAGGAGATAGATGCGGTTGTCCTCAAGCTGGCCGATTTCGTCGATTTCGGAAAACCAGATGGGGTTTGTGTAGCCGTTAAGGCGCTCGTGGTAGAAACTCTTGAGGAATGCCTGCTGCTCTTCGTTGAGCTGCGTTTCGTCAAGAAGTCGTATGTTGTGCTCCTCCAGTGCCTTGAACACTTCGTCTATTGCGACGGCGTATTCCTGGCTGAACTGCGAGTTGAGCTTGTTTATTGTCTTGATTGTTTTGCGTATGTTGTCGTGCTGCTTGCGTATTTCCTTGTTGTCAGACTCGAGCAGGCGGTTGAGCGACGCCATGCGCACGCGGAAGAACTCGTCGAGGTTGTTGGAGTATATGCCGAGGAACGACAGGCGTTCAAGCAGCGGTATGCTCTCCTTGCGCGCTTCTTGCAGTATGCGGTGGTTGAAGTACATCCAGCTTACGTCGCGCTCAACGTAGTGTGTTTCCTTGTTTTTCTTCTTTGTGGTTATTATTGCCATGATATAGGTTTGTTTCCGGTTGACTGCGGAACGGATGCTTCCGCTTTTGCAAAAATACGCTTATTATCCAAGACCGGGGCTTCTGCCGATGTTAAAATTCTAATAAAATATTGTTACAAAACGGGTTTGTTGGGATGCAGGTCGGCATCGTCGTGTAACCGCCTGATTGTCAATGCGTTTGCAATATGCCACCTTTTAGGCTGCAAAAGGTGGCCTTTTAGCGTGTAAAACACGGCCTTTTGCATTGCAATATGCCGTGTTTTAAATTGAGAATGGAGAGTTGAGAATGGAGAATTATGATTACCTTTGCTAACAGGCGACCTCGAAGGTAATCATAATTCTCCATTCTCAACTCTCCATTCTCAATTTCCAAACTCTCCATTCTCAATTTAAGAAGTTTTTAATCTTGCGCTTAAAATCATGGCGCTCGAGGCGCATAGAATGAAATAAAATCCGTATCTTTGCCTTCCGATGGCAGTTGCCATGCTCTAATTGCATAAATAAAAACACTTATAACGTTATGGATATTGTTGAAAGATTTTTGAAGTATGTGAGTTTCGACACTCAGTCGGCAGAGGAAAGCGACTCCGTGCCGAGCACGGCGAAGCAGCTTGTATTCGCCAAATACCTGCGCGACGAGCTGAAAGACGAGGGCTTTGACGACGTGGAGATGGACGACATGGGCTACGTCTACGCCACGCTGAAGTCGAACATGAAGAAAGACGTGCCAACCATCGGCTTCATCAGCCACTACGACACGTCGCCCGACTGCAGCGGAAAGGACGTGAAGCCGCGCATAATCCGCAACTATGACGGGCAGGACATAGAGCTTTCGCCGGGCATAGTGTCGTCTACAAAGAAGTTCCCCGAACTGCTTGCGCACAAGGGAGAGGACATAATCGTGACCGACGGGCACACCCTTCTCGGCGCCGACGACAAGGCCGGAATAGCAGAAATAGTGCAGGCCATGTGCTGGCTGCGCGACCATGACGAGATAAAGCACGGCGACATACGCATGGGTTTCAACCCCGACGAGGAGATAGGAATGGGCGCTCACCACTTCGACGTAGAGAAGTTCGGCTGCGAATGGGCGTACACTATGGACGGCGGAGACCTGGGCGACCTTGAGTTCGAGAACTTTAACGCCGCTTCAGCGAAAGTAACGATAAAGGGTGTGAGCGTGCATCCGGGTTACGCCAAGGGCAAGATGGTTAACGCCAACAGGCTGGCGGCGGAGTTTGCGGCCATGCTTCCGGCTGACGAAACGCCCGAGACAACCGAAGGTTACGAGGGCTTCTACCATCTGTTGGGCATCGAGTCGAACATCGAACAGGCCAAGCTGTCGTACATCATACGCGACCATGACCGCGAGAAGTTTGAAGACAGAAAGGCGTTCATCGCCGAATGCGTGAAGAAAATGAACGAAAAATACGGCGAGGGCACAGTAACGGCCGACGTGAAGGACCAGTATTACAACATGAAGGAGAAGATTGACCCCAACATGCACGTAATAGACATCGTGCTGAAGGCCATGCAGGACTGCGGCGTAGCACCCAAGGTGGAGCCGATACGCGGCGGAACGGACGGCGCGCAGCTGTCGTTCAAGGGTCTGCCGTGCCCCAACATTTTCGCCGGAGGCGTCAACTTCCACGGCCCTTACGAGTTTGTCTCTGTACAGGTGATGGAGAAAGCCATGCAGGTTATAGTGAAAATCTGCGAGATTACGGCTGGATATAATGATTAATTTGTAGCAGACAAGTAGACGAGTGACGAGCAGACAAGTTGTATTAAATGCTCGTCACTCGTTTTCTTAATAATGGTAATCACCTTGTCTGCTTGTTACTTGTAAACTTGTCAACTGAATAATGAGCGAACTTCCTTATCTTGTAAAAGACCTTGCGCTGATACTTGTCGTTGCGGGCGTTGTCACAATAGTGTTCAAGAAGCTCAAGCAGCCGCTTGTGCTGGGCTATATCGTGGCCGGCTTCCTTGTCAGTCCGCACATGCCTTATACCATGTCGGTGGTTGACAAGGCCGATATCGGCACATGGGGCGACATCGGCGTGATGTTCCTTCTTTTCTCTTTGGGGCTTGACTTCTCGTTCAAGAAAATCCTGAAGATGGGCATTTCGCCGATAATCGCCACGTGCAGCGTGGTGTTCTGCATGATGATGCTCGGCATATTGGCAGGACACGCCTTCGGATGGAGCCGCATGGACTGCATATTCCTTGGCGGAATGCTCGCCATGAGTTCTACTACCATAATATATAAGGCGTTCGATGACCTCGGCTTACGGCAGCAACGCTTCGCCGGATTGGTTATGAGCGTGCTCATACTTGAAGACATCCTGGCCATCGTGTTGATGGTTATGCTGTCGGCTTTGGCCATCGGCGGCAATCCGGACGGGGGCGAGATGCTCGGCAGTGTGGCTAAAATCGGCTTCTTCCTGGTGCTTTGGTTCGTCGTGGGAATATTCCTTATACCGTGGATGTTGCGCTCCATGCGCAAGCTCATCAACAACGAGACGCTGCTCATTGTGTCGTTGGGCTTGTGCTGTGCGATGGCCGTCCTGTCGACGAAAGTAGGTTTCAGCAGTGCTTTCGGGGCGTTTGTCATGGGGTCGATTTTGGCCGAAACGGTTGAGGCCGACAGGATAATAAAGCTCGTTGAGCCTGTGAAAAACCTCTTCGGAGCGGTGTTCTTCGTGTCCGTAGGCATGCTTGTCGACCCGGAAATCCTTGTCGAATACGCCGTGCCAATAGCCATTCTCGTGCTTACCATACTTGTAGGGCAGGCCGTGTTCGGCACGTTAAGCTTCATGTTGAGCGGCCAGTCGCTGAAGCCCGCGATGCAATGCGGCTTTTCGATGGCGCAAATCGGCGAGTTCTCTTTCATCATAGCGTCGCTCGGATTGTCGCTCGGCGTCATAGGCGAGTTCCTTTATCCCGTAGTGGTCGCTGTCTCGGTAATAACCACTTTCCTTACTCCTTACATGATACGGGCCGCCACTCCGTGTTACGGAATGCTCGAACGGCGGCTGCCCGGACGGTGGATTACGGCCTTGAACAGCATAACGTTGAGCCGCCGTCCGGCCAATACGGGTAACAAGTGGAAACGGTTGCTCGTGCAGATGGCGCGCGTAACAGTGATATATTCAATACTTTCGGGCGCGGCGATAGCCCTGATGTTCACGTTCTTCCTGCCTTTCATACGCCATGTGCTGCCGCATTGGTGGGCGAACGCCGTGTGCGGGCTTGCCACCTTGCTGTTGATTGCGCCTTTCCTGCGTGCGATTGTGATGAAGAAGAACCACAGCGAGGAGTTCAAGGCTCTGTGGGGAGAGAGCGTTTACAACCGTTTTCCGCTGGTGTTCACCATCCTTGTCCGCCTTGCCGTTGCCACGGCGTTTGTCTTTTACATCTGCAATTACCTCATGCCGTTCGCCAACGCGCTGTTGATAAGCATCGCCCTGGCCGCCGTCATGCTGATGGTGGTGTCGCGTTCGCTCAAGAGGCGCAGCATAAAGATGGAGCGGATGTTCCTGCAAAACTTGCGTTCGCGCGAGATTGCAGCCGAGGTCATGGGGCGCAAACGTCCCCTTTACGAGGGCAGGCTGCTTGACCGTGACATCCACATAGCCGACTTTGAAGTGCCCGAAGACTCCGTCTGGGCAGGCAGGTCGCTGCGCGAGCTTGCCCTCGGGAGCAGATACGGGGTGCATGTCAGCAGCGTACTGCGTGGCATACAGCGCATAAACATCCCCAACGGCGACTTTGTCATATTCCCGTGTGACAGGATTCAGGCCATCGGCAGCGACGAACAGCTGACCGCTTTCGGCTCCGCGTTGGTAAAGGATGTGCGCCAGAAGGACCCCGACATTGAGAAACGTGAGATGAAACTGCGGCAGGTTGTCATCTGCGAGGCCGGCGCTTTTGCGGGCAAGACGATGAAGGAGAGCAGGATAAGGGACAAGTTCAACTGCATGGTGGTTGGCATAGAGGAGGGCAAGGAGAACCTTTCGCCTGTCAGTCCGGCGCGTGTCCTTATGGCCGGTGACATCGTATGGCTTGTCGGCGAGGAAGATGACATCATGCGTTTTAACGCCGAGAATTAAGCCGCCGGCGCGCGGCGGTTTCCCGTGTGCCGGCAACTGGTTTTATGAAAGGTGGCCTTTCGCAAGGCGAAAGGCCACCTTTTACGTTGCAAAAGACCGTCTTTTACAGCGTAAAAGGTGGCCTTTTGTACGGAATAATCTTGTGAATGGCTATGCCGTTGGTAATCCAATGGGTTACGGAATGGGTGCGTTTCGTGCTGCAATGAAACGTCAATACCACTGCACGGCGTTGCTGAAACCGCTGCGCTTGTCATATTTCAGCGCGTCGGTAAGTGTCGATGCGTTGCATCGGAACGAGAAGTTGTACGACGTGTATGGCGCAAGTACCACCGAGCAACTCATGTTGAAGCAGTGCAAGTCGCGCTGGAGCGACGCGGTAGTCATGGATATCTCGTGGTTTTGGAAGTCGTAACCTGACGAGAAACTGATGTTCCACCCGTCGCTGATGCGTATGTTTCCGCTGAAGTTCAGCGTCTGTGTGAACTCGTAGGGGTAGCGCATGGTCTTTTTGTTGAACTTCGAACGGTCTGTGCTTTCGCGCATGGATATACCGTAACCGAAGGTCAGCGACCATGGCATGGAGAACTTCATGTAGCCGTCCTCGTCGGTTTCGGCCTTGCCGGCGTTTTCCTTTTTGGCGCCGCGCTGGCCTCGCACGAGGTCGTCGTCAACGTTCGACTCTATGTCGGTGTTGTCCTCTTCGTCGGTCTCTTCATCGGTGTTGTCCTCCTCGTCGTCTCCTCCGCCAAACCATTTCTTTATTTTCTCAGGCGTAAGTGTGAACGATATGTTCTGCGACATGCCCTGGAAGCGGCCGAAACGGCCCTTGCTGTACTCGGTGTGTGTGCCCACGTAAGGGTTGCCGTTCTCGTCAAGCTCGTATGCGTATGTGGCGAACACGGCGTTCATGTTGAACGTATAGTTCTTCCACCACTTCAGGCGCAGCCTCACGGTAAGGTCGCTCCACGGGCGTTCCTTGGCCGCAAGGTTGTAGCCCATGTTGAAGCCAAGCTCGTCGATGATGCTAATCTTCTTGAAACCGGTGGAGTCTTTGTCAGACTTTATCTTCATCTCGATGTTATTCGACAGGTCGAACGTGAGGCTTCCCGTCTTTCCCCTTGACGGAATTCCGTACATGCTGTTAGCGAAAGGAGAGTATTCAACCAGTTCCACGCTGCCGTCGGCGTTTGTCCTCTGGTAGGTCTCATAGTAGCGCGAGCCGTTATCGGGAGCGTAGTTGAACGATATTTGCGGCGTGACCACGTGGCGTATGGCCTGTATTTTGTCGCCGAATATCTTGCGTGAAGGCGTCCAGAAGCCGTAGAGTTTTGTCGATGCGCTCACGCTCATGTTCCAGTCGTACACGTTGTAGAAGCCGTAAATGGTGTCACGCGCTACTGCCTGGGCGTCTGCGTCCCATGATTGCATCACCTTGTTGGTGTACATTCGGTCGGTGAAGTTGAACGAAGGGTTGATGTTTATGTAGTTGAACAGGGTGAAGTTGGCCTGTATCGGTATGTTGTGTCTGAAGCCGTTTTCCCAGTCCTTGATGAGGTTCGACTTGAACAGCTGGCTTTCCTTTGTGTCTATCGAGTTGTCAAACTGGCCGGTGTAGCTCATCGAAATCTTTTCGTACCATCGTTCCTTGCCCACCGCGTGCTTGCGCTTGAAGGGGTAGAAGCGGCTTACCGAGATGTTGAGGCTCGGCAAGGTGAGGCTTACGGTGGAGTCGAGCATGTTCTGGCTGAGGTTGGCCGTACCGCTGAGCGTCATGCCTATGCTTGAGAAGGTGCTGCTCCAGCTTACGCTTGAGGTGCGCAGGCTCTGTGTGTAGCTTTGCGGATTGTACATGCTGGAGAGGTTGTTGCGCTCGTATGAGGTCGACGCGAAGTTGACGCTTGCCGACAGGCTGGTGTACGGGTTGGCCTTTGCGTCCTGGCGGTGGCTCCATTGCAGCTTGAAGCTTGTCTGCTCGCTGTAGTCGGGCATGCCCTTGTCGCCGCTCTTGGTGTTCTGGTAACTGAAGAGGAAGCTGCCGCTGTACTTGTATCTCTTGCGGTAGTTCGACGCCACGCTGACTCCCCACGAGCCTTTGGTGTATATCTCGCCGAGCAGCTTCAAGTCCCATTTGTCGCTCACGGCGAAGTAGTAACCGCCGTCACGCAGGTAGAAGCCGCGCGAGCTTTCGTCGCCGTATGTAGGCATGATGAAGCCGCTCGAATAGCTTTTTGTGAACGGGAAGAAGCCGTAGGGGATTGCCAGCGGCAGGGGGACGTCGGCCACTACGAGGTAGGCCGGGCCGAAGACGACATCCTTGCCGGGGCGTACCTTGGCGCGTGAGAGGGCTATGTAGAAGTCGGGGTGCTCGCGGTCGCAGGTGGTGTAGCGGCCGTGTTGGAGGTAGAGCACGCCGCTCGAGTCGCGCTTTGACTGCTCGCTCGACAGGAATCCGTCCTGCTGTGCCGTGTAGACGCTGTTTATGAAGCCTTTTTTCGTCTTGAAGTTGAACGACATCGTGTCGCTCTCATAAGTGTCCTGTCCCATCACGAACACCGGCTTGCCTATTACTTCGCCGGTAGTGTCGGCAGTTCCCGTGGCGTGAACCAGGTTGCTGTCGAGGCTCATGTATATGCGGTCGCTCTGCAAGTCCATGTTCTGATACTTCACGTTGGAGCTTCCGTAGAGGTAGGCGCGCTTCAAGGTTGCGTCGTAAACGAGCGAGTCTTCCGACGAGAAGTCGACCGGAGCCTCGAGGCTGTTAGACTTCCTGCGGTTGATGCTGTCAAGCCTTATGGAGTCGTCAACGTGCTTGTTGTGCTTGTATATGGCCAAGGTGAGCGAGTCCATCTTGGTAGTGTCAGGCTCGTCGGAGAGCTGTGCCGTGTCACCATGCAGCGTGTCGCCTGTGGCAAGCGTGTCCACGATGGTGCGGACGGCAGTGTCGCTTACGGCCGTCGAGTCCGTTCCGCCGCCGTCTTTGCCGCCGTTGTGGAAAAAAGGCATGGTAGGTTCTGCCATCACGAATATGAAAGCAGACAGCAG